>Ga0272449_1000560_pt1 | contig 43791 bp, 37 predicted proteins | sample YNPCB0241_FD_198679 | JGI IMG/M metagenome (GOLD analysis project Ga0272449, IMG submission 198679) | Hot spring sediment microbial communities from Yellowstone National Park, WY, United States - YNP-CB-024-1 | ecosystem: Environmental > Aquatic > Thermal springs > Hot (42-90C) > Sediment...
ATTAAGTCTTATTAAATCTCCCGCTCGCAACTGATTTAAATCCCACATATTTCAGAAGGAACAATATTAAATGCTGATTTAACCCTGACACTCTCAGAATTTAAATCCCACATAGTTCAGATGGAACGATATATTATTTAAACTTTCCTCTATCGCTCTTCTTCTTTAAATCCCACATAGTTCAGATGGAACTTGCTAAATGGTTATATACTCCTTTTCTATCTGATTCCTTTAAATCCCACATAGTTCAGATGGAACGCACTGCAGATTTACTATCAAAAATTTTAAATTACAATTTAAATCCCACATAGTTCAGATGGAACTTAGATAAATCAGGAACTCCCGGAATGAATACTGATATTTAAATCCCACATAGTTCAGATGGAACTGTAACCCTATCTATATTAATATCAACCCATTCAACATTTAAATCCCACATAGTTCAGATGGAACATATTTACAGAGTAATTTACATTCTTATTCGTATCATTTAAATCCCACATAGTTCAGATGGAACCAAATACCCATTTAATGTTCCTGATGAAATTCTAAAATTTAAATCCCACATAGTTCAGATGGAACCTTTCGAGAGCGTGTTATAAATATACACGCCCTCGTTATTTAAATCCCACATAGTTCAGATGGAACATATAGCTTATTGTGTTCGTGCAATAGTGCGTGCAAATTTAAATCCCACATAGTTCAGATGGAACCCTGTAGGGAGTCACCCCTACAGGGCTTTTTTGATAATTTAAATCCCACATAGTTCAGATGGAACCTCTATAACTACAATATTTACACTCCCATTCAAAACGATTTAAATCCCACATAGTTCAGATGGAACGAAAAACAATTGAGTTTCAAGACAGAGATGTAGCACATTTAAATCCCACATAGTTCAGATGGAACCCACTCAACTATTCTTATAAATAACTCTTCTTTTGTATTTAAATCCCACATAGTTCAGATGGAACGGGCTCGAAATTTACAAGACCTCGAGAACATCCTCGATTTAAATCCCACATAGTTCAGATGGAACTCATACTCTCTATAATCAGCAAATTTGTATTCTTCATTTAAATCCCACATAGTTCAGATGGAACGAAATCCGGAAAGGAATTTAAAGCAAAAGTGAAATCATTTAAATCCCACATAGTTCAGATGGAACATATTCGTCAACCTCCTCCACCAATAAGTAAGCTATATTTAAATCCCACATAGTTCAGATGGAACGGGTAATAACAGAGGGGATATACGATGCAATGAGTAATTTAAATCCCACATAGTTCAGATGGAACCCCCCACTTATCTAAGTATATTTAAAAATTATCATTAAAAATAGAAAATATCAATAATATATTTTAGCAAATTCAAGTCTAAAATAAATTCTTCGAGTGAATACTTTTTGCAGTGAACCTTAAGTAAAATTTTATTAGGACACAAAAAATAAAGTTAAAAATAAGAAAATTAGATGCTCGCAATAAATTTAGTATGAAAATAAGGTTTACTGCAAAATTAATAAATATTGTCAGTAATATTTTTGTCAATGCCCAAAGTTGACTTGTTAACATTATTCTTATTTTCTATCAGATAAAAGTAGATAGAATCTTCATCTTTATCGATTACAAAACTTAGCTCCATCTTACATTTTTCAAGCTTAGCTTCTGTTATTTCTCCTTCAAATACTGAATTTTGTACCCAATTTAAATATCTTCTAAGTATTTTTCTAACTTTATTCACTCTTTCTTCATTAATATCATATGTGACTATCAAATACATATTACCACCAAGCTTTTAAGGGTTTGTACAATTCATCTTCTAAGAAATGTTTTATTAATTTATAGCACTCCAGTCTGATAAGAAATCTATAGGATACATTTCTGTTTAATTTTCTATGTTTTATTGTGGTTTGTATCTTTGAATCATATTCTTGGATGAATTTTTTCTTTCCTTCTTCTTTTAGATAACAATAGTTTACATCTTCTTCAAAATCGGTTAATTTGATCATGTTATTGTTAATGAGTTTAAATATTATAGGGTCCACAATTAAGGGCTTAAAAATCTCTGATATATCTAAACTTAGAGAATACCTTCTTTCTCTTACCTCATGAAGATAGCTTATTGCAGGATTTAATTGGGTTCTATAAATCTCAGAGACACAAGTTGCATAAACTAAAGAGTTACCGAAGGATATTAATGCATTAATGGGGTTTGTAGGAGGCCTTTTTTCTCTTTTTTCAAAATAAAAATCATCTTTTAGAAATACATTGAAAGACTGATAGTAATTATCTCTCGCTCTTCCTTCACATCCCATTAATTCGTTTATAGTATTACATTCTCTTGCTTTTTTAAGCTCTTCTTCTATCTTCCTTTGATATTCTTCAGTACCATCATAATTTTTTAAATTCCTTATCATATGATAAAGGGCACTTTCCACAAAAGAATATGCAAGATAAAACCTTTTTTCTCCATCTAAATAATGTTCTACTTGTCTTACAATAACTTCTCCTGATATATTTTTCTCCCTGGGCAGATAAGATCCAGCATAATAGCCATAATAATTGTATATATGTAAAACAATATTGTTTTGCGCAAAGAAATTTAAAACTTTTGTATTTAAATCTATTTCCCCAAAAAGATGTATGCTGTCTATATTCTCTACTGGGAAAAACTTTCTTTCTCCATTGGAAGTTTCAAGATAAACAGTATTTTCCCTTCTTCTTATAGCTCCACTGGAAAAGATATAATAATCTCTTCCCATATATTCATTCCCCTATAAAACAAAATTCATAATATGCACACTTTTTACAATAACTTTTTTTAATAACAGGAGGAGGCTTCTCCATTTTTATTACCTCCTCTACTCTATGAAGAGCCTCCTCAACTTTCTTTTCATGTTCCTGGGTAAGCTCTACGATCTCTCTTTTCCTTTCCCTTGGATAATTAAGAATACCTCTTTTCTTTATTCCTAACTTTTTCAAATAATATAGGTAATACAAAATTTGCATTCTATTTGCATCTTCCATTCTATTGCTATATTTAATTTCCCTTATTTCATCATCAGAAAGAATATCTATACAAATTAGCTCATCTATCATGATTTTTCTTTTTTCCTCTGAAAGGAAACTGCTTTCCTCTAAAATTTTCCCCAATAAAACCCTTTCAGAGGTGCTCTCCATACCAATACCTCTATCGAAGAGCCACAATTTCCTCTCACATACAAATAGATAGTTAATTTTTATTCCTGTTATTCTAAGATCTTGGGATAAGGATAAACTATTATCTAACATAATATAATTAAATAATGTTTTCTAATTCCCTTTCAGGAATTAAACCTAATTCTCTATCATATTTAGCATTTATAATATACAATTCTAATCCCGTTATTTCTCCAGTTGTAAATATATTTTTAGCAAAATCTTTAATCATTAATGGAACATCAACTACATAATTCTTCAATTCTCTCAGTCCAATTATTTTTTTAAAAATATTTTTACTATAGATCATATCTCTTATCTCAATCAATTTCTCTCTATTTTTTTCATAAATCTCAGCTGGTATTGCCTGTACATATGAAATATTTCTGAATATTTTTTCTGCTTTCTCACGATTATCCGCTTTGTAGCCAAGATCTAATATTTTTTTATAATCTAAAAACTTCTTATAATAATTTGAATTTTTCAATACATTCATAGAATAGACATGCTCAACCATACAATTTTTACCATCATAATTTATCAACTTATTATCATACTCAAAAAGTGTATTGTAAGTTTCCTCTACTAACTTAGAATCATAAATAGTCCCTTTTCCGGAAGGTTTATTCGAACCCCCAAAAATAACAATATTAGGATCATTGCTAATATATTTTCTTTTCCTATATATTCTTCCCATACGTTGTATCAAAGCATCTACAGGTGCAAGCTCTGTAAACAGAATATCAAAATCAATATCTAAGGATGCTTCTACAATTTGTGTAGAAATCCAAATACAAGGTTCTGAGGATTTTTCATCTAAAAAGAGTTTATGTTCCTTACTTATTCTGTCTATTCCTATAAATCTTGAATGAATTAAATTTATCTTATTATTATCATCTTTCATCCTCTCTTTTAAAGAAAAATACAATTGTTGAGCCTTCTTAACAGTATTAACAATAACCAACACTTTTTTCCCTTTTGTAAACTCAAAAATTATTTCATCAATTAAATCTTCCAAATTATGCTCAGGATAATATTTAATTTTATGATTTTTATTTCCTATATCTTTTACTTTTATTTCCTCAGTGATATCTTTAAAAATCTCTTTCAAAATAGGGTAAACAGTAGCACTCATTAAACAGAATCTTCCACCTAATTCATGTATTCTTTTCAATCCTTCAACAATTACTGCTAAAGACTCAGATGTGTATGCTTGAGGTTCATCTACTACTACTTTAGTATAAGGAAAAAGAGAATAAACTTTTTCATAGCCAGGAAAACAAAAAAATGATGTAAAAATCTGATCTGCTGTACAAACTATAACAGGATATGACATTTGTCTTGAAAGTGATACTCGGTATAAATGTTCTTTAATTTCTCTCTCTAAACTTTCTAAATTATCAATATCATAATACATTATATCTCCATGTAATATTCCTATATTATCTTCACCAAATATATTTTTAAACCTCTCATACATTGCATTTACAGAGACTCTAAGAGGTAATGCATATAAAGCCTTACTTTCTCCTATCCAATTAATGGCAAATTCAGTTTTACCACTCCCAGTAGGTGCTATAAGTAGTACACTCTTATTTCTTAAATTCTTAGCAATCTTTTGAAAAGATTTTAATTCTGATTTTTTTATATTGGTTATATAATAGATTAATTTATCTTCTATATTATTAATCTTTTCTTTCTCTACTTCTACATGTGCTGAAGAAGAATGATCTAATCTATATAAAAAACCTTTCAATAAAATATATTCAAGCTTATCCTCAATACATTTTAGTTTTCCAACATCCCTGTCTAATAACGCAATATATTTACTTCCTAACACATCATTTTTATCAAAATTTGGATCAAGATCATTAACCCATTTTAATAAATCTAATTTATTAAGAATCTCCTTATTTAAATATTCTTCTAAATATTTCGCCTCAAAACTCATCTCTCTATAATGATGAAATATAATAGAAAAAATGAGCATAAAAAAATTTTCCTTACCATATATTTCTATATATTTTTTAGGTAGAAGGGCAGGAGAAAGATAATTATGAGGTATTTCTTTTTCAAAATCACTTAACAATTCCTCCTGCCCTACCAGTCTCCTAATTTTATTTTGAAACAAAGAATTTAATTTACCTAGATCATGATAAATAACAGCAATCTTTAACAAATCCCAAAAAACTTTAGGATCATATCTTTCAATAAGCCTTTTATTTATCTCCGCAGAATATCTTTCTTTTAAAATTTCATAATTATTGATCAATGCAGTAGTATGCTCTTTTAATGTCTCTGTTTTTAATATTCCATCTTCATAATAACTTTTAGCATATATTTCATGCTCACTGTTCATAATAATCACCAACCAATTCAACTATATCTTCCTCTTCATCTTCAAATACTTTATCCATAAATGAACCACTTTCAACATACACAATATCAACCATATTAAAATACCTTAATCCTTGATTAATTTCATATTTAAAAGGCATCCTATAATTAATACCAACTAAATTATTTTTTTGAGCGGTTTGCTTTTTCAAATATATTGGGTATTTTATTCCATACACAAAATCTACATCCTTTTCTATGACTGATACTATTTTTATATCATCTATTCTTACTAAATCTTCAAATCTTCCTAATACTGGTACAATATTAAAAATATTTCTTTTAATAAATTCTAACAAGTCTGATTTCATAAATATATGAATAATTAAGTTTACATTATATAGTGTTGCAACATAAAAAGGGGATCTTTTAACGCTTCTCTTAATTTCAGGAATTATAGAACTTTTCTCTTTATTTGGATCATCAAATTTATATAATGTCTGTAAATCATAAAAAATACTTTCGTGAGTCCCTTGTATTGAAATACTCATAGGAATATATTCTTTTGCCTCCAATATCCTATGGATCCATCCCCTCACATTTGAATAAGTAGGTAAAGGAAAGGTATCTATAAAATTATATGAAAGAGGTTTTCTATAGTTTGCTATTTGTTGAAAAAGCTTTAATTTAAGCACTTTCATAGAATTTTTTTACATCCTCCTTTATCTTTTCAAAAAACCCATTTATATCTAAAGGATTTAAACTCTCAAAATCTTTTTCATTTCTCCAATACCCCTTCAAAAAACCTATATAGGTATATTTCCTTACTTCATCACCACCTATCTTTATATTAAGTACACTATCAATTAAATCCTTATTTATAGAAAAATCCTTTGTGGATGGATTGTATATAACTTTAAGTCTATTTAAAAAGAATGGATTTTTAACAGGATAAACTCCTCCGATAGTAAAAATAGGGTTTAAATTTTCAGTTCTTCCTTTTATTTCTCTATTCATTATCTTTAACGCATCTACAACATTGTTAACTCTTTTTATCCTCTCTTCAATAGGCAACTCTATATCATCATTTTCATCAACCCCTATTCTATTTAAATCTATAATCATTGAATAACTATAAAGGGAATAATGCTGTTCAAATTGAAAAAGATTAGCATCACTATTCAATCTATCCGCAAAATTCTTATTACTTCCAAATTCTAAATCATTTAAATATGGTTCTAAAGAAATAGCAGGGGAAAATCTAACTACAGCTGAACGTGTTAAAGCTCCCTTTCTCTTCTCAGTTTTCATATACCCAAAATAATCTAACTCTTCATAATCTTTAATATTTGCTTCACTTTTAAATTGTATAACATCTTGCTCTTTAGTTAATGGTGATTCTTTGATACCATAGTTTTCTTTAAGTATTTTATATAGTTCATATCTTAAAGCTTGCCTTGACATATACGTTATCACATGCCCCTCACGACTTAATTTCTTAAGTTCTGAAATATTACCTATTCCTTCTCCATAATTTAAACTCATAGCTTCAAAAATAATACTAATAGTTAAACTACCTTTTTTCATTATTGTCCTCCTCCATCTTCTTTATTATATTCATCTAACAATCCATTTAAAAAACTATATCCGTAGGCTAAAAATAAATTTTTATCATTCAACGCTTTAACAAATAAAGTAGGAACCTCTAATTTATAGCTTAGATACAACCTTAAAACTAAATTCATAAAACTGTTAACATCTTCAATCCTAAGACTTGAAAGCAATTTATAAGCTACAGAAGGAATTTTATTCTCTGCTTCTTCGCTCTCCAACTTTTGGGCTAATTCTTTACCTTTTTGAAACATAAACCATAAACTTTCTTCTCCCTTATTTGTCATAGAAATATCACCTCCATTTTTATTAAATTTCAGATTATAATCATAAATTAATTGAGTTATATACTGAATATCCGCAGGGTTTAAAGAAATAAAGATATTAGGATTACGTCTTAATTTTTCAGTATATAGATATTCTAAAAATGCTAAATAATCATAATTAATAGAATTAGACACAAACTTTTCTAAAAATTCCAAAATTACACTTCTCTGAATATTTTCTTTACTACTTTTTAAAATATAGTGCTCATTTGCAATTCTCTTGAACTCCTTATCTGCGTGGAATTTCAAATATTCTGCTTTCTTTCTATTTATATTTAAAGAATACACCTTAGGTAAAAGATCCTTTCTAACTAGATCTAACTCTATAAAAGCCATACTTTCTAAAATATATGTACTTTTTTGTACCTCTTCTCTTATTAATAATTCACTTAGAAAATCAATTAGAATATTTTCACTAAGATTTTTGTTTAATAATTCTTTAAGTCTCAAATTTTCTTTATACAAGTCTATGACCGAAATATCATAATTAACGAAAAAATAAGATCCTGTTTTTCTTACTGATGCAGTAAACCCAGCAAATGAACAAAAATAAATTAATTCACATATTTCACACAATGGTAATTTTGCATTAAAATTCCAAAAGAAATTTACTGCATCTTTATTTACTCCTGTAAAAGGTGAAATACCAGTATCAAAAGATGTATCTTTCTTTGCTTTTCTTTCCTTACAATTTATACATAACAAATTTTTGTCTAACTTATTTCTTCCCTCTATAATTTTATCCTCAAAATCTTCTTTAAATTTTCTCTTAAGATTTGATCTAACCACAACATTTAAGAAGCTTTTTTGTCCATATATTTTTCCTAAATAAACTTTAACATCATTTTCTATCAATTCTTCTAAATTATTATCAATACAAGATAAAACATCTTTTAAAAAGTGTTTAAATATTTCTAAATTCTCCTCAACTTTATTAAAATCAGGGATATCTATATTATTCTGTGATAACAACTGTTTAAGTCTAGAAAAGTTGTTTATTCTATTTTTAATATCATCATAAACTTTCTTTATATCTTTTTCATTTTCAGAATTTAATAATTCAAGTTTTTGTTTAACAAAATCAATAAAATTTTTCAATCTTCCATACCTATTATATGCATAAGAAAAATACTTATCAGCAAATCCTACTAAAGCATTCCTTTCAAACTCTATGTAATTATCTCCTATATAAACACTATAACCATTAGGTAAATAATTATTTCCTTCTTTAAGATCAGATTTTCCCTCAAATAATATAGTTAAAAAACCTGCAATTCCAGAATTATATAACCAATCAGAAAGATATACTCTCTCCATTTATTCCACCTCCACCATACCAAAACCTTGAGCCCTTCTTAGTCCAAAACCAAGTTGATATAAATAATTCAAGTCCTCTTTATCCCCATATAGTTCAAATGAACCAGAAAAACAGGTAAAAGTATAAAGCTTTGGATCTATATTCTTTTCTCTTATTCTGTGCTTCACCACTTCTTTTCTTAATTTCACTGGTTTAAAATCTAATCTTTCCTTTAATCCGTAACCTCTTACACTTCTTAAAATAGTGTCAGAGATATAGTTGAATTCTCGTAGAAAGTAAACAAAGTCTTCACTTTCCTCAAAAAGAGGGCTTCCATCTTCTAAACTGATAGGAAGAAGTGGCTTGTCATTCTTATCCTCTATAAGAATGGGAGAAAGAGTCTTAAAAATAACCTTGTTTTCTTTTATGTTTTTTTCTCTCAGAAGAACTATACTTTTTCTTTTTTGTATCTCTCCTTCTCCCATCTTAAAGGGATATAATCTTTTACTTAACAAACCATTGTAGAGGGCAACTATAAAACCTGTATCAGTACTTGATACGTAAAATTCAATGTCCGATTTAATGTAAAAGATATTCTTATCCTTTTTAAACTCTTCTTTGTCATGTAAAAATCTTACAGCAAAACAGAAAGGCTTTCCCGATTTATTATTCTTAATCTCACCCCCTTCTTCATACTTATAAAGATTTTCTAAATATTCTTTACCCAAATCTGATACCTTTAACGCTTCTTTTATAAAGCTCATAAAATGGTTACGATAATCAATGGGAAGAATATCTCCTTCTAAGATTACTTTAAATCTCAAATTCTACATCCCCCCATCTATTAATATATTTTTTATTATTGTATTCTTTTTTTCTGAAAAAGTTAATATGAATGGGCTTGTTGGCATAGGTTAATATGGATCCTACAAAATTTTTGCTTGCAATTCTTAAATCCCATCCAAGGGCAGGAGATTTAAATTTTAAAGGTTCTACAGCTTCTATTTCTTTTAAAAATTTTTCATATTCATCTCCATAATCTATATTATTTTCCTTTTTGGAAATATTGCTTCTGAATATGTAGCTTTTTATTAATTTGTTATGAAGATTCTTATATGCAGATTTTAAGGAGATTATATCCAAGCCATCAAATTTTCCATTTTGAAACACTACTATTCCATTTTGTCCCTCTATGCAAGGGAATTTTTCTTTCATACTCTCAAATAAATTCTTTCTCTTCTCAAAGACATCCCTCATAGCTGATGTCTCAGATTTAACCCCAAATTCATCTTGTAACTTTGAAATTTCATGCCATATTGCCCCTTGATCAGAATCATACCTGCTTCTACAAGCCAAAGAGTAAAATACGCTCTCATTCTTTATTCTTCTTATATCAGCAGGTATTACCACATCTGGATCCCCAAAATGGTGAGATTGATAGTGCCATCTTCCCTGCTCTGTACAGCTTACAGGTATAACAAATTCAGATTTGTTTTTTATTAACAAAGATGTATTTACCACCCTATTTTGCTTACCACCTTTTAATTCTTCTCCATCCAAAATGAACACTTTTTGATCAAGCTTATTTATTACTTTTAAATTTGGCACAGTACCAGATTGATCTACTTCCTTAATATGAAACTCATTGGTCTTTAAAGCCTCATCCAAAGTTATAAAGAAAAGAACCTTATCTATTTCGGCAAAAATTGGAATGATAATTATATCTTCATATTTTTGTGGATCTCCAAACTTTACTCGAGATACATAATCTATAATCTTCATCTTAAAACCCCCACTAATTTTTTTTCAATTTATATTGTAAAAATATAAAGTGCCAAAAACTGACCCTTAAAAAATTCCTCCCCCTCTCATCAAATCTAAACTCTTAATAACCCCAAAGAGACTTTACTTTGCATTTCACTGCTTCATCTTCAAAAAATGGTGCTTTAAATTTCCATGTACCCTTAGGCTCTAAGTCAGTTATATTCGCAAAAGTACTTCCAACTTGCAACCCTTGACTATCATATAGGTTTATATCTATTTGGGCATAATTATATTGTTTATTAGTATTATTTCTTACTACACCTATTACATAGCCTCCAAACTCATCCTTCACCATCCTTAAGCTAATTATTTCTAATTCAGGCTTTTTTGCTACTTCTACCTTTTTATTTTCAGATACTAAATTTACATTACTATTTTCTGATAAGTTAGTATCATTAGTAGTACTTGCAAAAATAATAAAAGCTATTAAAACAATTAGTAATTTAACACCTGCTGATAAAGATACATTTGTTTTTGTATTTATTATTTTATAAGTAGCTGGAAAAATAACTATGCCAGAAATTAAAATTGCTATTCCTCCCAATATATTTCCTGATATTAAATGTCCTAATCCTGAAATAATAAACGTACCTCCAAATATGTAGGAGAAAATTAAACCCACTGTAATTTTTCTTGGTTCTTTCATACTCTCACCCCTCATATTTTATTTTTGATTAACATTATAAATACCTTAAGTGCCAAAAACTGACCTTTTAATTTTTTTACAAAAAGAAATGCAGGAAAATTTATTTATCTTGTCCTGCCTTTCTTACCAACTTAAAAAGTTTTATCTCATTTTTGTATAAAGGGGGGAGTTAAATCCCCCCCATAGATATTTATCTTATATTGATCCTTGCTACAATTTTATTTATAAAATCTAAGGCTGCATCCTTTTTAACAGAATTTCCAGATACAAAATCACCAAAGAACCACATTCCATTTTTTACTGATCCTGCTTGATCAAAAACTACTTCTTGCCCATTTTTATCAAATATTCTTACTGCTACAATGGCATCTCCTTGTACAGTAGTAAAAGGAACTATTGGCCATAATGGAAAGATAAGAATTAACCAATTAAAACTTCTTCTACTATTTGCAGAAACTATCGTTAATTCTGCTATATAATCTGCTTGTGCCTTATCATATACTACTTCTATACCTTTCGCCCTAATTCTTTCCTCAAAGTAAATTTTTACTGGATCAATAAGATACCCTTCCGAACTATTCACTTTATCAACATATAGTTTTGGAGCGGAGCTTTGAGCAAAAGCTAAACTAAATAGTAATACAAATAGAATAAACAAAGAAATTATTTTTTTAAACTTCATCATATCACCCCCCTCATATCTTTTAACTTTAACTGTATATGGGTAAAGTGTCATATTCAGTCCTTAAAAAAACTTTAATATTTTATCTTTAAATTCCTACTTTTTTAGTATATAATTAAAAAGAACATGTTTTTATAAGGGAGGCTGATATATGAGTAGGAGGATTGAGATTCCCATATCTGGAATGAGTTGTGCGGGCTGTGCATTAAGGATTGAGGAAGGCTTGAAGAATATAAAAGGAATAGAAGAAGTTAAGGTTAATTTTTCCTTAGAGAAAGCAGAAATTATAGGAGAGAATTTAAATCTTACAGAGATTAAAAATAAAGTAGAAGATTTAGGATATAATGTGGTAACCAGCGAATTGACTATACCAATTTCTGGAATGACTTGTATAGGCTGTGCCCAAAGAATAGAAAATACTCTAAGAAAATTAGATGGTGTTATAAAGGCTGATGTAAATTTTGCAAAAGAAGAATTATATATAGAATATATTCCTACTTTAATATCATTAAATGATATTAAAAAAGTAATAAAAGATCTTGGATATCAAGCATTAGATCCAAAGGAAGAAGAAATCGAAGATCCCCAAGAGGCTCAAAGGGAAAAAGAACTTAAAGATCTAAAAAGAAGATTTTTTATAAGCTTGTTTCTTACTATTCCCATTGTTTTAGGAAGCTTTATCTATAAAATCTCTCCATATATATTATTTCTTTTGGCAACACCAGTACAGTTTTATGGAGGATATAGATTTTATAAAAATGCATGGTCAGCTCTCAAACACAAAACCTCTGACATGAATACATTAGTGGCTCTAAGTACCACATCAGCCTACCTTTACAGTACATTGGCAACCTTTTATCCATCTTTTTTCACTGTAAAAAATCTTTCCCCCGAAGTTTATTATGATACATCATCAGTAATAATCACCTTTATACTTCTTGGAAGATATTTAGAATTGAAAGCAAAAAGAAAAACATCTAATGCTATTAAAAAACTAATAAGTTTAAAACCTCAAAAAGCATTGGTTCAAAGAGATAATGAATTTATAGAAGTACCTATTAATGACGTAGTTAAAGGGGATATTGTACTTGTAAAGCCAGGAGAAAAAATACCAGTAGATGGAATAGTTATAGAAGGATACTCTTCTGTTGATGAATCCATGCTTACAGGTGAAAGTATTCCTAAGGATAAGAAAGAAAAGGATAATGTTTTTGCTGGCACTATAAATTTAAATGGTGCTTTAAAAATTATGGCAACAAAAATTGGTGGAGAGACTGTTTTAGCTCAAATAATAAAGATGGTAGAATCTGCACAAAATACAAAAGCTCCTGTCCAAAGATTAGTAGATAAAATAGCAAGCATATTTGTTCCTACAGTTTTAACCATATCCATCATTACTTTCTTCCTTTGGTACATATTTGGTCCAAAACCCTCTTTTAATTATGCTCTCTCCAACTTTATAGCGGTATTAATTATTGCATGTCCCTGTGCATTAGGTCTTGCAACTCCAACAGCTCTTATTGTTGGTATTGGCAAAGGTGCCCAAATGGGAATTCTTATAAGAAATGCAGAGGTGCTTGAGAAAACTGACAAAATTAATTCCATAATTTTTGATAAAACTGGAACATTAACCTATGGAAAACCAAAACTTGTAGACATTATTCCATTAAATAATAATACAAAAGAAGATATCTTAAAAATTGCAGTATCCTTAGAGCAATTTTCAAATCATCCTTTAGCAAAAGCGGTATTAGAAAAAAGCGAAACTGAAAATATAAAACCATTGGAGACCTCAGAAATTAGAGAAATTCCGGGTGAAGGAATAGAAGGAGTGATAAACAACTCAAAGTACTTTTTAGGAAAGATTATCGAACCAATTAACGAAATAAAAGATATATATGAACAATATATAAAAGAATCAAAAATTGTTGCTCTTTTAAAGAAAGATGACATCCCTATAGGAATTTTAACCTTTATAGATGAATTAAGAGAGGAAGCAAAATTAGTAGTTAAGAAACTAAAGGATATAGGGCTTGAGGTAGGAATGATAACAGGAGATAACAAAGCATCCGCAGAGAGAGTTGCAAAGATCTTAGATTTATCCTTCTTTTTTGCTGAAGTTTTTCCTCAAGATAAAGTAAATAAAATAAAAGAACTACAAAAAGAAGGTAAATCTGTGGCCATGGTAGGAGATGGCATAAATGACGCTCCTGCCCTAACTCAAGCAGATCTTGGAATAGCTATGGGATCTGGTACAGATATTGCCATAGAATCATCTGATATAATAATTACAGGAAATAATTTAAAGGGGGTTGTAAGAGCTTTAGAACTAAGTAGAAAAACCCTATCCACCATTAAATGGAATCTTTTCTGGGCTTTTATTTATAACACCCTTGGAATACCTATTGCGGGAGGAGCATTATATCATTTTATAGGAATTCTTTTGAATCCTATGATAGCAGGTATTGCTATGGCTTTTAGCTCTGTATTTGTGGTCTCAAATTCTCTGAGATTAAGAAATTTTAAACCATCTATTTAGGAAGGAGGGAAAAATTATGTGTTATTGGGGATGGAGATTTCCTTATTATTATAATGGGGGTTTTTGGGGTATGCCATTAATGATGATCTTAAGTGGGATTATATGGATTGTAGTTATCTTTGCAATAATTTATGTAATAAGACATTTTTTGAAAGAAAAAGATCATAATAATAAAGAAGAACTTTTAAATACACTTAAAATTAGACTTGCAAAAGGGGAAATAACATCAGAAGAATTTGAAAAACTTAAAAAAATCTTAGATCTTTAGAGCTACAAAGGAGGTAATACCTATGAGTGAGATTTTTGGAATGAGAATTAGTAGAAAAGAAGCCCTAAAGGAGCTTATTAAAAAAATCCATCAGGGAGAAGATCCAGAAGTTTTAAAAAGGCAGTTTAAACAGATGTTTGGTAGCGTAACTCCTACAGAGATAGCTCAAATAGAGGAAGAATTGATTAAAGAGGGGCTCCCAAGAGAAGAAGTAATAAGACTTTGTGAAGTACATCTTGCAGTCTTTCAAGAATCCTTAGAAAAGGGTCCAGAAGGTGGAGCAGGAAATCCTATAACAATACTTATGGAAGAGCACAAAGCACTTTTAGAGTTTGCAGATAAATTAAAGAATACCCTTGAGGAAATGAGAAATATAAAAGATTATGAGGAAGGAAAAGAGAAATTAAACGAATTACAAGATATAGTAAATCATTTTAAAGAATCAGAAAAACATTATTTAAGAGAAGAAAATGTACTTTTCCCATATTTAGAGAAACATGGTATCACAGAGCCACCTGCCATAATGTGGATGGATCATGATAAGATTAGAGCTATAAAGAAAGACATATACAATCTTATAGACACTCATAAAAATATTTCTCCTGAAGAATTTGTAAGAAAATTAGCCCTCCTTGCCACAGATCTTTCAGAAATGCTTTCAAGCCATTTCTATAAAGAAAATAACATTCTTTTCCCTATGGCTCTTCATGTACTTTCTGAGGATGAGTTAAAAGACATAAGATTACAGTTTGATGAAATTGGATATTGCTGTTTCACACCCCCATCCGTATTAACACCAATAGAAAAAACAGAAGAAAAAGAATTGGAAAAGAAAGAAGGTATGGTAAATCTACCTACAGGAAGCTTTACCTTAGAAGAATTGGAAGCAGTTTTAAATACCCTTCCTGTAGATATAACCTTTGTGGACAAGAATGATGAGGTAAGATATTTCAGTGAAACAAAGGATAGAATATTTGTGAGAACAAAGGCTGTGATAGGTAGAAAAGTGCAACAATGTCATCCTCAAAAAAGTGTCCATATTGTAGAAAAGATTGTAGATGAATTTAAGAAAGGAACAAAAGATCATGCTGATTTCTGGATAAATTTAAATGGAAGATTAATACTTATTAGATATTTTGCTGTAAGAGATAAAAATGGAAACTATCTTGGAACCTTAGAAGTTACACAAGATATCACTGATATCAAAAAGATTGAGGGAGAAAAAAGACTCCTTGATTGGGAATAATTTTAAGATGCTCCTTATTCCATATTCCGGAATAGGGGGCATCTTCTCTTATCAGATATCATTTACTACTAATCCTTTAATATATCCCTTAGGTTTATTCTCTAAGGTTTCAAAAGCTTCTTGAATATTTTCCAGAGAAAATTCATGGGTTACCAATCTCTCTATATTAAAGGTCCCCTTCTCTAAAAGATTTACAGCCCTTCTTAAATCATCCAATGGATTTAAGGAATAAGAGGGATGAGCTACTATTATCTCTATGGATCTTTTTATTGCTTCTCTAAAATCAAATTTCTCACACTCAGTTTCATGGGAACTCATTAAAACCAATCTACCTCTTGATGTTCTTAAATACCTCTGACAAACATTAAGTACATTAGGATTTCCTGTGCCTTCAATGACAAAATCAGCCATATGCCCTTTTGTTATATCTTGTATTTTCTCTACAACATTTTCTTTTTCTGCATTAATTGTCTTTGTAGCACCAAATTCTAAAGCCATATCTAATTTATTCTCATCAATATCAACAGCAATAAGTTCTGACAATGTGTTTCCTTTTAATGCTTGAATACATAATAAACCCATAAATCCACATCCCACTATTACTCCATAATCTCCAGCCTCTGGTCGTGCAGATCTTAAAACTGTAACAATACATTTTAATGGTTCTCCGAGAGCATATTTCAAATTTATATTATCAGAAAGTTTTACACAATTTTTCTCGTCCACTACTGTATATTCTGAAAAACCACTAAGATCATCTGGTAAAGCAGTTACTTTATCCCCAGGCTTTAGAGTTTTTACATCAGATCCAACATCTACCACAATCCCTGCCCACTCATGTCCCAATGATTGTGGGAAAGTTCCAAGTCTTCCATGCCAATGATTAAGCTCCCAATTACAAAGCCCACAAGAAACAACTTTTACCAATACCTGATTACTTTTTGGCTCTACATCCACATAATCAATCTTGAATTTTTTTGGCTCAATTAAAAAAGCCCTCTTTGCCTTCATTTTTAACCTCCTAATAAAAACCCCTCTGCCCTACAAAAGAACAGAGGGGTTTAAAACTAATAAATTATACTATTTTTTCTTTAAATGCTTGGGGTGTTTTTCCTGTATATTTTTTAAATTTAAAAACAAAGTAATCCAGATCTTTATAACCTACCTTCTCTGCTACTTCAGTTACTTTTTCACCTTTCAAAAGTAGCTCTTTAGCTCTATTTATTCTTACCTTATCAATATAGGTATTAAACTTATCACCTGTATACTTTCTAAATATCTTCCCAAGATAACTACTATTATAACCAAACTGTCTTGCTAAATTCTTTAACTTAAGATCTTTATAATAATTAGCATTTATATATTCTATAATCTGTGATAGTATATTATTACCAGTTTTCTCTGAAAAATCCCCAACCACATTTAATATCATCTCTTTTAAAAAATTATGAAGATCTATAATGGATCTCTTTTTGTAAAATTCACATATTATTCTTTTATCTAAATATTTTTCATACATTTCTTTAAAGAAAGGGTAATTAGAGGAGAAATAATTTATAATATTTACATATAGATTTAGATAACTTGATTTTATATCTTCTTCCATATCTTCTCTCTCTATATGATTATTCATCTTCATCTCAAGAAAAAGTAGAATATCAGTTAGCTTACCAGACTCTATAGCCTTTATAATTTCATAAATTATTTGTGATTCATCCATATTATGATGAAATCCAATTTTAACCTTTTTGGGATAAGTTATTATCTCATTTTGACTAAAAAGAAACTTTTTTTCCTTTAATCTCAAAGCAGTTTTATAAGAAATAGGTAGATCAATAAGATTATAGACTTTATCACCTACAAAGAAGGATATATTTAATCCATATAATCTTTTAAATTCTCTTTTTACCTCTATTAATTTCTTTCTACATGATAGATTCTTTATATCCATAACAAGAAGACATAAAGAATTACCTATAAAAGTATAGGTTTGAATTATATCATCTATACCTTTAACTTTTTTATCTTCCAAATTTAACTCATCAGTTATTACCACTTCATAAGAATGCCAAGGAAAATTGAAATTATAAATTCTATTTAGGTCTACTTCTTTAATATTTTTTATTTCCCCTTTTATGAGTTTTTCCAGGAGTTTATCACGAGATAATTCATATAGTAATTTATCATTTTTAATCTGGTCTTTAATCTGAACCACTTTTTCTTTAAGAATCTCAGGATCTATAGGTTTTAAAAGATAACTTTCTACTCCCAAATCTATAGCTTTTTTAGCATATTCAAATTCAGGATAACCAGTAAGAATTATAAATTTTATTCTCATACCAATCTCTTTAACTTTTCTTATTAATTCCAATCCATCCATTCTTGGCATCTTTATATCCACAATGCAAAGATCAGGATTAAGCTTCATAATCTTATTCAAAGCCTCTTCTCCATTATCAGCATCTCCCACAATTTTCAATTCATAACTCTCCCAATCAATAATTTTCTTTAACCCATTTCTTATAATAGGTTCATCATCAACTATTAATACCTTGTACATATCTATCCCTTCCCTTTAGCATATAATAAGGCAATATTATATCCACCCTTGTTCCCTTTCCTATTTCACTTTGAACTTTAACTCCAAACTCTTCTCCATAGAAAAGCTTTATTCTCTCCATGGTATTTTTCAAACCTATCTTTTTCCCACTTAAATCTTCATTGTTAAAAATAGCCTCTACTTCTTCTTGAGACATTCCTACTCCGTTATCTTCTACTGATATGATTAATTTATCTTCTTCCTTTTTTATATTGATATTAATAATTCCCTTTTCTTCTTTCTCTTCAAGACCATGTATAATAGAGTTCTCAACAATTGGTTGGATTAGAAAAGGGAGTATATATAGATCTTCTATATCCTCATATATATTTATCTTATAATCTATCTTTCCAAATCTGTACTTTTGTATTTTCAAATAATCTTCTACAAGTTTTAACTCTGTTTTTAACTTTATAGGTTTTCCATCAAATTCTATAATCTTTCTTAGGAGATTACCAAGCTTAAGGGTAATATCAGCAATATCAAATTGCTCTTTACATATGGCCATCATATGAATGGTCTCTAAGGTATTAAATAGAAAATGAGGATTTAGATTATTTGTTAAGATCTTTAATTTCATTTCTTTTTGTTTTATCTTTAACTCATTAAGTAACTTTATATTTCTTGCCATATTCTTTACATTCTTAGCAAGTTCTCCTATCTCATCCTTTCCAGGAATTGAAAACTCCATATCCCAATTACCATGAGATATTTCATTTACTATATCATTGAGCATTGCTATTCTCTTACTCATATTCTTAGAGAATATTAAGGCAAAAAAGATAGAAAGTCCTATTGTAATACCTATTATGCTTAAGGCAAATCTAAACATATTGTAAGGTTCTCTCATTATATAGTCCAAGGGCACCATACTTACAAGGTAAAAATCTTTATTATAACCAGCAAGAGGCAAATAAATACCAAAAATTCTATAATCTTTATTGTTATACTTTAATGAATATCCATTAGGTTGCATAATTTTTAATCTATCAATAGGGAATATGGTACCTATTAAATTTTCATTATTGCTTGCTACAATATTTCCATCATCATTAATAAGAAAAGTATCAAAACTTTGATTATTTAATATTTTTTTAAGTTCCAGTTTATTTAGATTAATAACCAAAACCCCAAAACTTTCGTTATAAGGATCTCTAAGAAGTCTTACAAGACTAAAATACTTGTCAGGATAAATGTCTTCTTTCTGGTAAATTAATTCCCATCTTATAAATCCATTTAGATTTATAGCAGTCCTATACCAATTCTCCTTTCTAATATAATCCTTTACTTTATAAAAAATTCCATTCTCCAAAATAGTTGGATTTTCAGAATATATTCTTATATAAGCTATGGCATTAGCAAAAAGAGTTTTATAATTTTCTATCTCTCTATACTGAGAATACTTTATAAAGGTCTCCATAGGAGACTTATATCTATAAAGTAAAAGTTCTTTTAATCTTTGATCAATCATTAATTTATCTGCAATCTTTACTACTTCCTCGGTAACCTTCATTATTTGGAATTTTGCAGAGTTTAAATTGTTATAAACCTCTTTTGCTGAAGATTCTAAAGCAAAATTTCTAAAATGAATTACAGTTACTGTACCAAGAATAGATATAGGAATAATAGAAATAACTATAAAACTAAGTATGAGTTTTTTGTACATTTTTATATCAGAAAACTTGATAAACATAGATACCCTCAATCTTTAAAATTTTTTAAAGTATAAATCTTCAATACAATTTTTGTAAATTGAAAAAAGTCTAATTTCTCCCTCTAAAAATTTCTATTTTTTAAGGTTTTATTAAAGGTAGTAATTTGATAATTTTTTAGAAAAAAGAGGAGAGGAATTAGCTGTGAATCAATTTATTAAGACATTAAAAAAACAAAAATACCTTATCATTATGATTCTCCCCTTTTTTATATGGCTTATTATCTTTCGCTATATTCCTTTATGGGGATGGATTACAGCCTTTCAGAATTACAAGCCAGGAATACCTATCTTTAAACAGCAATGGGTAGGATTGAAATATTTTAAAGAGATGTTCTCTGATCCAGAATTTTATCTTGTTATGAGGAATACTCTCGCTATGAGTCTTCTTGGACTTATTTTCGGTTTTCCTTTACCCATAATTCTTGCTATTTTAATAAATGAAATTAGGAATTCCATCTTCAAAAGAACAGTACAAACTATTTCTTACCTACCCCATTTTGTTTCATGGGTAATAGTAGCAAGTATAGTCCATGCCATGCTCTCACCTGATGGAGTAGTAAATTATCTCCTTATGAGACTGGGATTAATTAAACAACCTATACTATTTTTTGGAGAACCAAAATATTTCTGGTGGATTGTAGTTTTTTCTGATATATGGAAAGAATTAGGGTGGAATACTATCATATTTTTAGCTGCTATGACAGCCATAAACCCGGAGTTATACGAAGCAGCAGAAGTAGATGGAGCAAGCAGATTTAGAAAAATCTGGCACATCACATTACCAGGTATAATGCCTACCATTATTTTGATCCTTATTTTAAGTATAGGAAACATTATAAATATTGGATTTGAAAGGCAATTTCTCTTAAGGACATCCGCTGTAAGGAATGTTTCCGATGTTATAGATCTATACGCCCTTGACTATGGTATTAGAGCAGGAAGATTTTCCTTTGGTACTGCAGCAGGAATTTTTAAATCTGTAATAAGTTTAATTCTTCTTTTCTCAGCAAACAAACTAAGTAAGAAGCTTACAGGATACAAAATTATTTAGGAGGATCTAATTATGAAAAGAAGCTTAGGAGATAAAATCTTTGATATTATAAACTATGGAATAATGGTATTATTAGTAATAATTACATTATATCCTTTTCTATATGTATTAGCTGTATCCCTTAATGATCCATTTGACACAATAAAAGGTGGAATTACCATATTTCCAAGAGTATTCACCTTAGACAACTACAAAGAGATATTCAATTATCCTACAATTGGGAGAGCAACTTTCATATCTACATTAAGGACTATTATAGGAACTATAACCAGTGTTTTCTCTACAGCTATTGTGGCCTATGTTTTAAGTAGAAAAGACTTCTTTGCAAGAAAATTTATAACCACCTTATTTGTAATAACCATGTATGTAGGAGGAGGATTAGTACCTGAATACCTTTTAATAAGAGGTTTAGGTTTAATGAATAACTTTCTTGTATATATCCTTCCAGGACTCATAAATCCATTTAATTTTATTGTTATTAGAGCATATATAGATACCTTGCCTTCTGAATTACAAGAATCAGCTATGATTGATGGTGCAAATGATTTTATTATATTTCTTAAAGTTGTCTTACCTTTGTGCATACCAGCTCTTGCAACCATTGCCCTATTTGTAGCGGTAGGACACTGGAATGCATGGTTTGATACCTATTTGTATTGTGGGGGAAATAAAAATCTTACCACCTTGCAATATGAACTCCAAAAAATTCTTGCTAATGCTGCAGCAAGTTCCACCACTATCGATTACTATAGTAATTTGGATCCTACAAGAACTATGAGGGTAACTCCCCAATCATTAAGAATGGCAATGACCATAGTAACCACATTACCTATTGTAGTAGTATATCCCTTCTTACAAAAGTATTTTGTAAAAGGAATGACCCTTGGAGCAATAAAAAATTAAGAAAGGGGGTGTTTATATAAAATAATTTACAACTTAAAAAATATTCTTTGAAAATTAACGCTAAGGGGGAAGGAAATTTATGAAGAGGACAGAAAAAATATTAGGATGGTTTTTGGCTATCATATTAGTAATTAGCCTTGTTTTTAGTGTAAGTATAAAAGAAGTAAATGCCCAATCAAAATTATTTAAGCCAATGAATCCTACACCAGAAGCAAACAAACCTATAACATTTAAAGTATATATCGGAGAAGTTAATCCCAATGATGACCAATTCAAAAGTCCAGTTGCTCAAAAGATAAAAGAACTCACTGGGGTAACTTTAGATATTGAATATGCACCTAATCAGGCAGCTGTAAGAGAAAAAATACAGATCATGGCAGCAAGTGGAGATTATCCAGACTTAATATATGCAAAAGGAGATCTTTCTCTTTTAAAAGATGCAGGAGCATTAATACCTCTTGATGACTTAATAGAAAAATATGCTCCAAATATTAAAAAAGCTTATGGAGAGAACTTAAAGAGATTAAAATGGAGTAAGGAAGATCCTCATATTTACTGTCTTGGTTTAACCACAGATAATGATAGAACTCTTGATGTAAATGGTGGATTCATGCTCCAACACAGAGTAGTTATAGAACTTGGATATCCAAGAATTAGAACTCTAAAAGATTTTGAAAATGCAATAAAAACATATTACAAGAAACATCCAACCACTGATGGACTCCCAACTATACCACTTACCTTATGTGCGGACGATTGGAGAACAGTAATCAGTGTAACAAACCCAGCATTTCAAGCTACCGGAGCACCTGATGATGGAGAATTATATGTTGATCCAAAAACATTAAAATGTACATTTCATTACAAGAGACCCATAGAGAAGGAATATTTCAGATGGCTAAATCACATGTGGAATGAAGGTTTATTAGATAAAGAAACATTCATACAAAAAGAAGATACATATAAAGCCAAAATAGCAAGTGGAAGAGTTTTAGCATTGATTGATGCAGGATGGGCAGTGGGAGAACCAATTACAGCTTTAAGAAGAGCAGGAAAATATGAATACATGTATGGATATTATCCTGTAACTGTAAGCGAGAGAATAAAACAGGCTCCTCCTGATGTAAGAGTAGGTTATACAGGTGGATGGGGTATAGCTATTACTAAGAGCTGTAAAGATCCTGTAAGAGCTATAAAATTCCTTGATTGGCTTTGCACAGAAGATGCTAATATTTTAAGACAATGGGGAATAGAAGGAGTACATCATACATATGTGAATGGAAAGAGGCAATTCTTACCGGACATAGATCAAGCACGAAGAACAGATCCATATTTTGGAAGAAAAACAGGAATAGGTGTATATGTATATCCATGGCCAAGACTTCCTAACTACTATATTGATTCTACTGGAAATCCTGTAGTACCAGATACTACAAAAGAAGACATAAGGAAGAATTATACAGATGTAGAAAAGAAAGTTCTTTCTGCATATAAAGCAGAAATATGGAAGGATTTATTCCCCAAAGCAGAAGAATATCCTGTAAAAACTTGGGGATATCTTTGGATGTATCCAACACCAGATGAAGACATGAGAGCCATTGGAAATAAACTCTTTGATTATGTTATTAAAAATATTCCAAAGGTAGTAATGGCCCCTACTAAGGATTTTGATAAGGTATGGGCAGAATTTCTAAAAGGTATGGATGAATTAGGTGCTAAACAATATGAAGAGTATAAGACAAAACAGATAAAAGAAATGGTAGAATTCTGGAAAAAGTAATTGCAAATTAATAAAAGGGGAGAGATGAAAAAATCTCTCTCCCCTTTTTAAAGTACTTCTATTTCTTTTACAGATATTATTTTGGAAAGTCTTTCAATAATTTCCTCTTTTTTAATCTTAGATGGTAATCTCAAAATTAAACTTAATTCTGCCATATCTTCATTTATAGATGTTAATCCTATCTGTTTTATATTAACCTTAAGCTCACCAAGAACAGTACCAATCTCCCCTATAACACCTGGTTTATCCTCTATTTTACATTTCAATATTAAATCTCTATGAGATCCTATAAATATTTTTTCAAGTTTTGTTGCTAATATAAGAACTGCTAATATAAATAATGTGGTAATAACAGCAGGGAAATAAAGACCTGCACCAACAGCCATACCTATACCTGAAACTGCCCATATACTTGCTGCTGTAGTTAACCCTTTTACAGAATATTCATTTCTTAAAATAGTACCTGCACCTATAAAACCTATACCAGTAACCACTTGGGCTGCAATACGAGTTGGATCAGTATTAGGAAAAGCATAGGCTGAAATAATCATAAAAAGGGTAGATCCAAGAGAAACCAGAATATGAGTCCTAAATCCAGCTGGTTTCTCTTCCTTCTCCCTTTCCCATCCTATTATTCCGGATAGGATTAAAGAAAAAATAAGTCTTTTTATAATCTCCAATTCCTGGATCATATTAAAAATTATATCATACTTTTAAAATAAATCGTTTTTCTCTGAAACTTTTTTTATAGAAAGAAAAATTTTATTCCTTCCCTCAATCTATATAAATAACTCGTGTTATTATTAGTAATATTAAAGATTTTTTATATTATTGCATAAATTCAAAAAATAAGTTATAATTTTGTCAAAAGAAACAAAGCCCAGTCAGAATTTCCTTTCTCAAAGAGAGCCCCCTATTAAGGGGGCATTTTCATTTTTATCCACAAAATTTTATCCACAGCTTACTATTACAAATACATGGGGAGAATTATAAAAAAAACGTTGTTGTAGTAGTTAGGGTTGTGGATATTGTGGATAAGTTATAAAGAGTTACGAAATAAATGCTTTTTAAATGTGGATAAGTTTTCCAAAGTTTTCCACATTATCCACAATTAACATTCTATCCACAAAGTTATCCACAGATTTATAAAGTTATCCACAGAGTTATCCACAACCTATCCACAAAGTTATCCACAATTGTGGATAAAGTTAGGACAATGAAAGGTGGAACTCTTTAAAAAAGGGGTATGTTATAAAGTTTACAAACATTTTAAAAAGGGTTTTATAGAAATTTAATGGCTATTGAAGAAGAAGTTCCTGAAGTCTATTTAAAAGATCCTTCATAGGAGGAGTGTCAAACCATTCTCTTTGGGTGATCTCATTGGCATATGATTTATATATAGAGGATATAAGTTCTTTTAGCTCTTTTGGAAGATGAGGAGGTGTATTTACAAGACTTTTCCAGTTAAATCTATCTTTCTTCTTTGCCTCTTCCACTTCTTTATACCATTCGGTTTTTCTATAATATATTCTTGCTATTTCCTTGCTTATAGGTATACCATTATAGGTAAATCTACATTCGTCAAGGGTACCTATGGCATCTACTACCATTATGTTTCTATTTATATCTAATGCATATTCAAATTTTCCATCCTCATTAACTAAATTTATTTTTTCTGCTTCATGAGTTATAAGATCATCTATAAAAAGGGTAAGATTTATAAGTTTTTCAAATTCATCCTTGGTAAGGCCACTTAATTTTTGAGCCTCTTCTTTTGATAAATATCTGTCATTTACCTCTAATTTTGTGGAAAAGTCTACTATTGGTTTTTCAAGTTTTTCTCCTGGTGTTGGCATCTTGTTAAGTCCAAGATCTTCGATTTTTAAACTTCCTTCTTTTAATCTTTTAAATACAGAGGAACCTTCTGGAAGAGAATTTCTATATATAACTTCTAAGGGAATAAGAAAATTGTTATTAAGGTTTTGAAAGATGGAATAATCGTAAATATTATCTTTTAATTCAGGTTTTACCACTCTTACCATTTTGAATTCAAGAATATTAGATGGATTTTTTAGTTCAGAAAGGGATTTTACTTTATCTTCCTCTACCACTCCTATATAATGGGTTTTAATTCCCAGATTTTCTAATTTTTCAAAGAAGAAAGATGTAACTATACATATAGCTTTACCTTTATCTTCTATATGGTCTGGCATTTCCCCATAATCAAATACAGAATATCTATCGGAAAATACAAATCTACCTTTACCCAGGGAATTTTCAGTTGGATTCTCTAAAATTATTAAATCCTTCACACTACCCATAATTTCAAAACCTCTTTTAAGAGTTTTATTTTGCTTAATTATAAATATTCTGTTCTTAGATTTCAATTAAAAATGTATTAAATGTATAAACTTATATGATATCTATACAATGGATTTCGATTAATTTAGTAAATTTGACTCTTAAAATTTTTAGATATAGAATACTCAATCGTTAAATAAAATACTTTTTTGAAAAAGAGGTGATATCTTTTTAATTTATGATTAATATGGATATGGCTCCTAAAAATAGGGGGTTAGGCCCTGCTCTATTTTTGGTTATAAGTTTTGCCTTAGTAATTCTTACAGGTACACTTCTTCTGATGCTACCTATTTCCTCAGCCCAAGGGAAATATACTGATTTTCTTACTGCTTTATTTACAGCTACATCTGCCACTTGTGTAACAGGTCTTGTGGTTGTAGACACAGGTACCTATTGGTCCCATTTTGGACATTTAGTAATTCTACTTTTGATTCAGATAGGTGGATTAAGTTATGCGGTAATTGCTACAGGTATGATGCTACTACTAAATAGACGGATACAGCTTAAAGAAAGATTATATTTGCAATATTCATTAAATACAACTTCTTTAAAGGGAATTGTTTCCTTTTTAAAGAGCGTATTAATAACTGTCTTTGTTGTTGAGGGATTAGGAGCTCTTTCTTTATTTTTTGTTTTTATAAAAGATTACTCTTTTTTAATGAGTATAAAATTCGCCATATTTCATTCGGTTTCTGCTTTTTGTAATGCAGGATTTGATCTTATTGGTGGTTTTAGGAGTTTTACAGGTTATGTTTCTAATTTTCACCTAGTCTTTACTATAACATCCCTTATTATAATTGGTGGAATAGGTTTTATTGTTATCTATGATATTATCCAAAGAATTACTAAAAAGAAAATGCATCTTTCCCTTCATAGTAAGATGGCTATAATTACAACATTATTTTTGATTGTTATAGGTACCCTTTTAATATTTATCTTGGAATATAATAATCCAAAATCATTAAAGCCTTTAAGCCCTTGGGGGAAATTTTTAGGAGCTTATTTTCAGTCTGTAACTCCAAGAACCGCTGGATTTAATACTTTAGATATTGGAAAGCTCTACCCTTCTACTCTTCTTGTTTTGATAATCCTTATGTTTATTGGTGCATCACCCGGCGGAACTGGAGGTGGTATAAAGACGGTAACTTTTTTGGTTCTTTGGTTGAGTGTGGTAGCAGTACTTTTAGAAAGAAAAAATGTTCACTTTAAAAATAGAACTATTACTTGGGATAATGTGAAAAGAGCTTATGCAGTATTTTTGCTCTCTTTAACTCTTGTGATTTTGGCATGGCTTCTTCTCCTTATAACAGAGCCTTTTCCTCCCTTCAATATCTTATTTGAAGTAGTATCTGCTTTTGGTACTGTGGGTCTTTCTACAGGAATAATTCCTTATCTTTCTCCTTTTGCAAGAGTAGTTATTATTATTACCATGTTTTTGGGAAGAGTGGGTACTGTAACTGCAGGTATGGCAATTTTAGTTCCTGTATCAAAGAGATCTCTTGTGGAATATCCAACCGAGGAGGTGAGTATAGGTTAATTTATGAAATCTTTAGCTTATAAACTTAAAAAAATGGGTATTGAGAAGGCAAAGCTAAGTAGTTTTGCGGTAATTGGACTTGGTAGATTTGGAGTATCAGTGGCTTTAACCCTTGAAAGAATGGGATATTCTGTAATAGCTATTGACAAGGATGAAAGCAAAGTTGAGGAAGTTAAAGATTATGTCTCTTTTGCAAGGGTTTTGGATTCTACAAACATTAATGCTTTAAGAGAGGCGGGAGTACAGAATGTAGATGTGGCTATTGTTTCTATAGCTCATGATGTGGAATCAAGCGTACTTACAGCGCTTTTGGTTAAAGAGCTTGGTGTAAAGTTTGTGATTGCAAGGGCTATAAGTGAGCCTCATGAAAAGATTCTTGAGAAGATTGGTGTGGATTTTATTGTATATCCTGAGAGAGATATGGGAGTAAGACTTGCTCAAAGATTAGTGGCTCCAAACATTATTGATTATATGGAGTTTTCTGCTAATATTAAGATTTTTGAGATAGAGCCTCCTGAATCAATCATAGGAAAGACAGTTGAAGAATTGGATTTGAGACGTAAATATAATTTATCAATTTTTGCTATTCAAAGGGAAGGTAAAGTTATAGGGAATATAAGTCCAACAGAAAAGATTCAGAGGGGAGATATATTGTATATTATTGGTACTTTTGAAGATATGAATGCTTTTTTACAAAAGGTGTAAAAAATTATAAATTATGGAGCCCTCCAATTTCATTTGGAGGGCTTTTTATTTTTATCTTCTTATTAATCCAAAGATTCTTCTAAAGCTATCTACAAAGGAAGAAGTTCTTTTTTGGAGTAATTCTTCAGGTACTTCTAAGTTATATTTTTTGAAGGTTGCGATAGATTGAAGTCTTATATCTTCTTTATCCTTTTCTGGAAGATCTTGGCAGAAGGCATCATAAATGAATACAAAGGCGGTGGGAGCTGGGATATAGATTTCAGATATTACACCATTTTCTATTTTAATTATCTCGGGGAAGTTGGACATTTGGGTACTTATATTGTTTAATTTTTCAATTACTGCTTTTTCTCCATATTTGTTTCTTGCATAGTCCAGCATATCGTTAAAAACTCTTATATAGAATTCCTTTTCTCTTTCTTCCTTATTCATATAATCTAATCCAACCTCAATATCATTTAATCTTTTTAAAAACTCTGTTATTAATTCTCCTTTTATAATGTCCCCATGTTGTGGGAGAATAAGTTCTGGAAGAGGATCTAATCTTCCAATTCTATCTATAGCAAGTTTTAAGGCTTCCTTTGTAGGCATATAAACTTCATGGAAGAGCTTAATACCAATCCAAGAATCTATATCCGCATATATTCCATCAGTCTTTTTTGTGGAAGCTCCACCAAGGAGATCTCCTGTAAAAAGGGTTCTTAATTTAGGATAGTATACTGCATGAGCACCTTTAAAATGGCAAAATGGTGTAGGGACAAATTGTAAACAATCATCGCTTTCTTTACCAAATTTAAGTTTCCCATTAGGAATAAGTTCTATGGGTTGATATCTGTCAGGATCAATATTATATCCACTAACAAGTCTCCATGTATCTTGAGAGGTAATATATAAGGCTTTCTTGGAAAGATCAAGAAGGGCGGGAACTGATGATGTAAGATCTGGATCTTGGTGATTTGTATAAATGATATCAATATTTTCTACTCCTATGATGTCATCAAGTACTTTTACAAAATCCTGGAAACATCTTAAGGGAAGAGGATCAAAAAGGATATTTAATTTTGTCTTTTCATCTACAGGACAAGTTAAAAGATAACTATTAAAGTTGAAAAAGATATTTGGATTTTTAATAAGATATAGTCCTTCTGCAATCTGGTAAGATCTAATATCTGGCATAAAAATCACCTCTATTAAATAAATTATTATTTATAATTATTATACTATATATCAAATATTTTACTAACTTTAAAAGCATCTGTTTTAACCATATTCAGTTATATTAGTAGTATAATTATTTACAAAAAACTTTAGAGGAGGTGTTTTATGGCACTTTTTGATCTGCCACTTTCAGAGCTTTGGAAATATTTACCTGAAAGGGAAGAGCCTAAGGATTTTGATGATTTTTGGAAGGAAACCCTTGAAGAATCAAGAAAATATCCTTTGAATCCTGTTTTTGAGAAGGTAGATTTTGGACTTGAACTGGTAGAGACCTATGATGTTACTTTTTCTGGTTATAAGGGGCAGAGGGTAAAGGCATGGCTTATTATTCCAAAGAATACAAAGGATAAGCTTCCAGGTATTGTGGAATATATTGGGTATGGTGGTGGAAGGAGTTTTGCTTATGATTTTCTTTTGTGGGCTAATATGGGAGTTGCCCACTTAGTAATGGATACAAGAGGACAAGGAAGCTCATGGAGTCCTGGAGATACTCCTGATTATGATGATGAACCTTTTTATCCAGAATATCCAGGATTTATGACAAGGGGTATTTTAGACCCTAAGAAATATTATTATAGAAGGGTTTTTACAGATGCATTAAGGGCAGTTGAGACCTTACTTTCCTTCCCTCAAGTTGATAAGAATAGGGTTGGTATTACAGGAGGAAGTCAAGGAGGAGGTATAACTCTTGCTGTTGCTGGACTTTCTACCTATGTTGGTATAGATCTAAAGATTGCTATGCCTGATGTGCCTTTCTTATGCCATTATAGAAGGGCTGTAGAAATTACCGATGGATATCCCTATCAAGAGATAGTACAATATTTGAAAACTCATAGAGATCATGTGGATCAAGTATTTAAAACTCTCTCCTATTTTGATGGAGTGAATTTCTCAGCAAGGGCAAAGGCTAAAGCTCTATTTTCTGTAGGTCTTATGGATATGATATGTCCTCCATCTACTGTTTTTGCAGCCTATAATCATTACAAAGGAGAAAAGGATATTAAGATTTATCCTTTTAACGGTCATGAGGGTGGAGGAACATTCCATACTTATGAAAAGATGAAATTTGTGAAGAAGTACTTAATAGTTTAGTCGGAATTTTCAAGTATTTTTCTTATTATATGTAAATTATAAAGGTCTGCCATGGGAGAGTCCTTAGGAGTTTCAAGTATTAATGGAATTTTTCTTACCTCTTCTAGCTTTAATAAATTTTGGAAGGCGGAAACTCCCATGGCACCTTTTCCTATATGGGCATGCTGATCCCTTTTTGATCCAAGAGGAAAGTGGGAATCATTTATATGGATTAAAACTAATTTTTCTTGAGGTATCTTTTCAAAGAAATTATAAAAGGTTTCTTTACATACTCTCTCATTTTTGAGATTATATCCAGCTGCAAAAAGATGACATGTATCAAGACAGAAATAGATATCGGGAAATTCTTCATACACAGAGATTAAATCTTCTAATGTGGATCCCCAGCCATCTCCTTCTCCCGCACTATTTTCCATGATGAGTTTTGCCCTTTTAAATCCATCAGTTTCAAAGATTTTTTCTAAGGCTTTTAGAAAATTTTTTATGGCGGTTTCCTTTCCCATTTTCTTACTGCTTCCTGCATGTATTACTACTCCTTCCCATTCCATTTCTTCCGCAAGTTTTAATTCTTCTTTTACCTTTTTTATAGATAGATTCCATACTTTTTCATCTGATGACGCTATATTTACCACATAGGGTGCATGAATAAATATACTTGAAAAGGGAAAGGTGGGAAGTTTTTCTTTATTAGGTCTGTAGCTTCTTGGATTTCCAGAAAAGATTTGAGCGGTATTTATCTTTAGTAGTTTTATATCTTCAAAAATAGCTCTATCGCCTCGGAATAGATGTACTCCCAGTTTATAATCTGTATTCTTTTTAATATGGATGGCACCTCTCCTATAGGAGAGGTGCCTATTCTTATCCATGATTATCTATTAGTAACTTCCTCAAGTCTTAGAAGTCTATTCCATTCTTCTTCAATATCTTTCTTAAGGGCTTCCAATATATGGGCGTTTTCTGGTTTTAAGAGATGGGTAAATCTTCCTTGTGCCTTGATATATTCTTCAATAGGTTTAAATCCTTTTGCAGGTTTATAATTTATTTTGTATTTTCCATCCTCTACTTCATAGAGGAACCAAGCTCCAGTTTCTACTGCAAGTCTTGATATGCTTATAGCAGAGTTATCTGGTGTTCTCCATCCCCTTGGACATGTGGAGTATATGTTTAAGAAGGCAGGACCATCTGTATTTACAGCCTTTTTAACTTTTTCCATTAGATCTCTCCAATGGCTTGGAGAGGCTTGTGCCACATATTTTGCTCCATTAGCCACCATCATTTCAGTAAGATTCTTTCTCTTTTGAGGCTTACCGGGAATAACCTTTCCAGCAGGAGATGTGGTGGTAAAGGCTCCTCTTGGTGTTGCACCGGATCTTTGTATACCTGTATTCATGTAGGCTTCATTGTTGTAGCATATATATACTGCTCTATGTCCTCTTTCAATAGCACCAGAAAGGGCTTGGAGACCTATATCATATGTACCTCCATCGCCTGAGAAGCTTAAAAATCTTATCTCTCTATTTATTTCTCCCTTTTTCTTTAAAGCTCTATAAGCTGCTTCCACTCCTGATATAGTGGCAGCTGAATTTTCAAAAGCACTATGGATCCATGGCACATTCCAAGATGTGAATGGGAATATAGTGGTTGCCACTTCAAGACATCCTGTGGCGTTTGCTACTACTACTGGCTCATCTATGGCATTTAATACCATTCTTACAATAATGCTAGCGCCACAGCCTGCACATAATCTATGTCCACTTACTAATCTCTCTTCTTTTAATGCTAATTCTCTAAGGTTTATTGCCATTTTTAGCACCTCCTATTCTCTTACTCCGATATAGGTAAGAGGATTTGGCTTACCCTTCTTACCTATCTCCATAAGTTCTTCAAACACCTTTTCTATATGGTTTGTGGTAATATCTCTTCCACCAAGACCATATACATAGGCTTGGGCTATTGGTTTCTTATCAAAATGATACATGGCAGATGTAATTTCATGATAGAGAGGTCCTCCAAAGGATCCTGGTACCATGCTTCTATCAAGGATTCCTACCACTTTTACATCCTTTAATGCATTTACTATATCCTCGGTGGGGAATGGCCTAAAAACTCTTATTTTAAGGAGTCCTACAGGTAGCCCTTTCTCTCTAAGGGCATCTACCACCTCTCTTGCTGTACCCACAGTAGAACTCATGGCAACTATTACATATTCTGCTCCATCCATCTTATATTTTTCAATTACATCATAGTATCTTCCTGTAAGATCTCCATATTCTTTTCCTACTTGTTTAATGATGGGGAGAGAATTTTCGATAGCATAGGCTTGTGCTACTTTAAACTCAAAATAAGAATCGGTGAGGGCAAGAGGTCCAACAGAGATAGGATTATCTACGTCAAGTAGTGTATATTTAGGTCTATATTTTCCAACAAAGTTTCTTACTACATCATCATCAAGAAGCTCAATAGTTTCTACGGAATGGCTTGTGATGAATCCATCATATCCTACCATTACAGGAAGTCTTACATTTTCATTTTCTGCAATCTTCACTGCTTGGAATATATTGTCATATACTTCTTGTACATTTTCAGAGAAGATCTGGATCCATCCAGAATCTCTTGCTCCCATGGCATCACTATGGTCTCCATGGATGTTAATAGGAGCGGAAAGAGCCCTATTTGCTACCGTCATTATAATGGGGAGTCTTAAAGAAGCTGCTATGTAAAGCATCTCCCACATGAGGGCTAAACCTTGGGATGCTGTGGAAGTCATAACTCTTGCTCCAGCAGCAGATGCTCCAATACAGGCGCTCATAGCACTATGCTCACTTTCTACTGGTACAAACTCTGTATCTACCTCTCCATTGGCTACATATTCAGAGAATTTTTGTACCACTTCTGTAGATGGAGTTATAGGATAGGCAGCTACCACATCAGGATTTACTTGTTTGAAGGCTAATGCTGCTGCCTCATTTCCCTCTATAGCAATCTTTCTAACTTGGGTTTTCATCTTCTTCCCTCCTTTACTTTTCTTCTTCTTTCATGGTTATGGCTTTTACAGGACATTCTGCTGCGCAGACTCCGCAACCCTTACAATAATCGTAATCAATGTATACTTTTTGTCCATCAAATTTTACTGCAGAATCAGGGCAGAAAAGCCAGCAAAACATACATGTAGTACATTTATTGTAATCTATCTCTGGTTTAAAGGTTCTCCAATCTCCCGTTTTATACTCTTTAGAAGTAGAAGCTGGAAGAATTGGACCTAAATTAACTAATTCTTTCCATCCTGGAAGTTTCATTCTCCTTTTACCTCCTCGTAAGCTCTTTTTATAGCTTGAAGGTTACCCTCAATAACCTCGGGTTTAAATTTACCTTCAAATTTTCTCTTCAATTGGTTAAGTACCTCTTCTAAGGAAATTATAGGAACTACTCTTATTAGGGCACCAAGCATGGGAGTATTAGGTATGGGTCTGCCAATAGTTTGAAGAGCTATACCTGTTGCATCTACAGTATAAATTTTTCTATCTGTAATTCCCAGTTCTTTTCTGACCTCCTTAGGATCTTGAGTAGTATTTACAATGATGATCCCATCGGGAGGTAACCCCTCTAATACATTTACCTTACCTATAAGACTTTTATCAAGAACTACTACCACATCTGGATTGTATACTTGACTGTGGATTCTTATAGGTTTATCACTTATTCTTGTATAAGCCTTCATAGGTGCTCCTGTTCTTTCTGGACCATATTCAGGGAAGGCTTGAATGAATTTTCCAGCCTCCATGGCTGTCTCAGCAAGGAGATAAGAAGCGGTCTTTGCTCCTTGCCCTGCTCTGGCGTGCCAGCGAACTTCTAACATATCCTTCATACTTCAACCTCCTTCTTTAAAAATTTATTTTTAGTTCTTGTCTTCCATCTATGGCATGAATTAAGGTAATTTCATCAGCAAAATCAAGTTCTGTGCCAGCAGGAAGACCGTGTGCAAGACGTGTAACCTTTACTTTATAAGGAATTAAAAGACGAGCTATATATAGGGCGGTAGCTTCCCCTTCTGGAGTAGAGTCAGTGGCAAGCATTACCTCCTCAATGTTTCCCTTTTTAACCCTTTCTATAAGCTCTTTTATTCTTAAATCTTCTGGAAATACTCCATCAAGGGGAGAGATAAGTCCTCCAAGGACATGATAAACTCCCTCAAAATGGGATGTTTTTTCTATAGCCCATACATCCTTTGGGTCTGCTACTACACAGATGATAGATTGTTCTCTATCAGGATTGGAGCATATTTCACAAGGGTCTTTTTCGGTGAGATTATAGCAGATGGAGCAATATTTTGTTTGTTTTTTAACTTTTAAGATGGTGTTTGCTAAATGCTCCACATTCTCCTGTGGTTGTTTTATAAGGTAGAAAGCTATTCTTTGGGCTGATTTTGGCCCAATTCCCGGTATCTTTTTTAGCTCATCAATGAGCTGTTCAAATAAGCTTTTTTCAGACATAGTTTAAAAGAGTCCAGGAGGCAAAGGAAGCCCATCAGTAAGACTTCCCATCTTTTCAGCTGCCTTCTCCTTTGCCTTTGTAAGGGCATCTCTTAAGGCAGCTGCGATGAGATCCTCCAATACATCTACCTCCTCTTTATTTACTACTTCAGGATCGATTTTTATTTCTTTTATCTCTTCTTTGGCGGTCATCACTATCTTTACAACTCCACCACCTGCTGTACCCTCAACTAAGGTCTGTTCAAGTTCTTCATCAATTTTTGCCATTTTTTCCTGTATCTTCTTAAGTTGTTTCATGGCCTCAAAAGGATTTCCTTTCACTTTATCCCTCCTATTCTAAGGTTTTGCCCTTAAAGAAGTTTTTTATCTCCTCGGAAGATAGATTTTCTTCCTTTTTTGAGATTTTGGGATTATCCAAAATTAGATCATCTTCCATGGTAATAAATTTTACTGGAATCTGTACTCCATAAACCTCTCTTATTTTTTCCTCTACCACACTTCTATTGGGTCTCTCTTCTAATCTTTCTTTAAGGAATGATAATGTTTTAGGAAGACCAAGGACTAATCTACCCTCCTCATCTATTCCTACAATTCTTGCCTCTCTAAGCATAGCTTCTAAGGATACTTTTTTCTTCTTTACCCTTTCTAATACTGTTGTCCATTTATCCTTTATAACCTCTATATTTATACCTTTTTCTTCAGATTTCTTTTCTTCTTTAACTGATTCTTGTTTCTTAACTTCTTCCTTCTTTTCTTCTTTCTCAGATGGTGTTTCTAAAATTACCTCTCCACCTTCAGGTTTTATGAAGAGAGGGATTAAAAGCATCTCCATAACTAATGGAGCATTGGTAAGGTCTCTAAGTCTGTTTTCTAAGATAAGAAGCTGATCAATGATTTCTTGTAATCTTTTTATGGTGTATAATTTTGTTTCTTCTATAAGTTCATCGTACTCTTCTTGAGTAAGGGAGAGAAGATTTCCAACCCTTGGATCTGCCTTAAGGAGAAGGAGATTTCTGAAATGTTGTAATAGATCTCTTGCAAATTGTTGTGGGTTTTTACCCATCTGGAATATCTGTTGAAGAAGACTATATCCTTCTGCTAAGTTATATTCTCCAAGGGCCTTTGCAAAGGTATAAGTAAATTCATAAGTAGGAAGGCCAAGTAAGTTTCTAGCAATTTCTTCATTGATCTCTTGATCTCCATATACCAAGAGTTGCTCAAGAAGACTAATGGAATCTCTTAAGGAGCCTTGAGCTTGTAAAGCAATAAGTTTTAATGCTCCTTCTGTTATTTTAGCTCCTTCCTTTTCTGCAATTTTTGCCAATTGTTTTATTATCTCATCCCTTGTTAATCTTCTAAAATCAAATCTTTGGCATCGGGAAAGAATAGTTAAAGGCACCTTTTGAGGTTCTGTAGTTGCCATAATAAATACTACATGATCTGGAGGCTCCTCCAATATCTTTAATAGGGCATTAAAGGCTTCATTTGTTAACATATGGACTTCGTCTATGATATATACCTTATATCTATCCCTTACAGGTAAAAGTCTTGCCTTCTCTCTGATATCCCTTATTTCATCTATGCCACGATTAGAGGCAGCATCTATTTCAATTACATCTATACTTCTTCCCTCTGCAATTTCCACACAAGAAGCACATTTTAGGCATGGGGTTGGTGTTGGTCCTTCCACACAGTTAAGGGATTTTGCTAAGATCCTTGCTATAGTGGTCTTTCCTGTACCTCTTGGACCTGCAAAAAGGTAGGCGTGACCTATATGGTTGTACTTAAGGCTATTTTGTAATGTTATTACTATATGTTCTTGGCCTACAACCTCTTCAAAGGTTTGGGGCCTATATTTTCTATATAATGCTAATGGCATCTTAACTCACCTTCGATCCTGGGTCTACCTCCTTTTCAGGAGTAAGTATAGCAAGGCGACCCTTTGAATCTTTGGCTGCAAGAAGCATACCTTGAGATTCATATCCTCTTATTTTGGCTGGCTGTAGATTATAAACCACAATGATTTCCTTTCCTACCATATCTTCAGGCTTATAGTGTTCTGCAATTCCTGCCACTATTTGTCTTTTTTCATCTCCTAAATCAATCTCTAAAAGAAGCAATTTATCGCTGTTTTCAACCCTTCTTGCTGATAACACTTTGGCTACTCTGAGATCTATCTTTTTGAATTCATCAATGGTAATCTTTGGCTCTGAAGCTATTTCTTCTTTTTCTTCCTTTTCCTTTCTTTCTACTCTTGGGAATAGGATTTTTCCTTTATTTAATTTTTGTCCTACTGGAATCTTAACATCCTTTATAAGATCCCAAGAAAATTGAGGATCTTGATATCCCAATTGTTCTTGAATTTTTACAGCGGAATCAGGTATGAATGCATATAGGAGAATGGAGATTCTTCTTAATGCCTCCAAAAGGGTGTAGATTACTGTATTTAATCTTTCTTTGTCGGATGTTAAATTCCAAGGAGCTTGTTGATCTATATATCTATTGGCATCTTGTATAACCTCCCAGATACTCCCAAGGGCTGAAGATGGATTAAATTTTTCCATTTCCTCCTCTACCCTTTTTGCTGTCTCTTCTGTTTTTTCCAATAAGGCTTTATCTTCTTCTTTCATTTCTGAAGGATTTGGTACTTTACCTTCACTATATTTTTCTGCTACTGTAAGCACCCTATTTAATAGATTACCAAGATCATTAGCAAGATCTGAAGTATATCTTCTATGGAAGGCTTCATCACTATATTCTCCATCTAAGCCTAAGGGCACCTCTCTAAGTAAAAAGTATCTTAAGGCATCCACTCCATAAATATTTATCAATTCATGAGGATCTACCTTATTTCCTTTTGATTTTGATATCTTTCCACCCTTTATGGTCCAGAAACCATGGGCAAGTACAGTTTTTGGTAATGGGATGTTTAGAGCCATAAGGATGGCAGGCCATATAATGGCATGGAATCTTAAAATATCCTTACCTATAAGATGCACATCCGCAGGCCAGTATCTTCTAAATTTTGTATCATCATCACTTAAGTATCCAAGGGCACTTATATAATTTACCAGTGCATCAAACCATACATATACTGTATGCTTTGGATCAAAGGGCACAGGTATTCCCCATTTTACAGTGGTTCTTGTAGCACTTATGTCTTTTAATCCACTCTTTATAAAGCTTATTACTTCATTTCTTCTTGATTCAGGATATACAAATTCAGGATGTTCCTCAATGTATTTCAAAAGGGCTGGACCAAACTCAGATAATTTAAAATAGTAGGTTTCTTCTTCTAAAAATTCCACAGGTCTTCCACAATTGGGACAATTGCCATCATGGAGTTCCTCTTTTTGGTAGAATGTTTCACAAGGGGTGCAATACCAACCTGCATAGGTACCTTTATATAGATATCCATTGTCGTATAGTTTTTGAAAGACTTTTTGTACAACCTCTTCATGTCTTTTCTGAGTAGTTCTTATAAAGTCATCATTTGTTATTCCAATTTTTTTCCATGTATCTAAAAACTTCTGAGCCATCATATCTACATATTCTTGAGGCGTATAGCCTTTTTCTTGTGCAGTTCTTGCTAATTTTTGACCATGTTCATCGAGACCTGTTAAGAAAAATACATCATAATCTTTTAACCTATAGAATCGGGCAAAGGTATCCGCAACAATGGTAGTGTATACAGTCCCAATATGGGGTTCAGAATTTGAATAATATATAGGAGTTGTAATGTAGAATTTGTTCTTTTCCAAGGTCTTTCGCTCCTTTCATTCCTATAAATTCCTTGATAATAATACTACTTACAAAAAAGTATGTCAAATTTTAAAAATTTATAGAACCTTTTACACCAATTTGGTAAATAGAAAGAAATTGATCATTTAATACATTATATACATATTTTATGTAAAAAGTAATATCTTGTAACTTAAAAGAAGAATAGGAAAAGGAAAGAGTATATTTATTGGTGGAATTGCTATATCCTTCATGGGAAAGTAAAAATTCATTCTTCCCTTCAAAATAATTAAAGGATATGGATAAACTTTGGAGATTTGTTCTATAAAGGCTAAGGTTATAGGATGCAGATTTCCAATTTTGGGATATAGTTCCTTTCCATTCCCATGTATTAAATTTTCTCCTTAGATTTATATTGTAACCTATATTTTGAAAATAGTTGTTGGAATATTCATTTCTATAGTAGTCTATACCTAAATTAGACTCGTAAGGTGTAAGGGATAGTTTCAAATTAATATTTGAGGATAAAATCCTTCTATCTTCTATTTCATTGTAATAAATGCCAAAATAAAAAGAGGAAGGATTGAAATAATAAGTAGCATTTAAAGAAATATTATTTTTTATTTTTCCAAGGTATGTACTTCCTGTAATATTTATCCAAAGGGAAGGAAGAATCATACCGTAAGTGGAAAGAGTAAGCACTTTATCTTCCTTTAAATCTTTTAGGATTTTTTGATAAGAAAAAGAGAGGAAAAGATTTTGGAATTTAAGCTTTAGGCTAAAAGAATCAGTTTTTGAAATACTTTTGAGAGGAATGTAGACTTTATAATTTACAGATATGGTGAGGCCAGAGGGTGGAGGATTTTTCCCAGTTTCATCCTCAAATAATATATTTAATAGATTTTGCTCTATGGTATAGCTTACGGTATAGGTTTCATAAGTACCATCTGGTAGATAGTAGGTAAAGGTCCCATTATTTTCCACATATATATTATTTATATAAATAGAGATATCTTGAATGGGTGCATAATTGAGCTCAAAAATTGAATTGTATCCATCAGTGATAAAATTTTGGGTTATATCTATTGGAGAGGAAGGATTTAAATTTATATTTTCTTTGTAATTTTCTCCAAATCCTATCTCCCATGATTTACTTAAAAAAGTTATTCCTGCATTTTGCTGATTTTCTTTTAAAATGGCTCCAGATGAATCTATATTTTTCTTAGATATAGATATATAAAATTGGGCATTATCTGTTTTTGGTTGAAAACTATAAGAATAGGTATTTGCTACATAACTTTGAGAGATTTCTTTTTGATATCCCAAATTTAAAAAAGCTTTTGTATATGTAAAAAATACTCCAGTAGTAGCATTATCATTTTCCTTTTTATAGGAAAAAAGGATATTAGAAGAATATATATTCCATTTAGCATTACTTATAATTTTTTCTCCATCTTTTCCTCTTGAGAAGTTAAAAAGAAAATCTATAAAGGATGGACTAAATTTTAAATTAAAGGTATAGATTTTTTCTCCCGGAATAAGATTTAGATTTCCTAATACTTGGGGGATATATGGATAATTTTTCTCTCCAAATAGGTATTCAAAATTTATATTCCATATAGGTAGAGTTAATGAATATTTTATATAATCTGCATATCCAGAATAGATCTCATCTAAGAAGGAAAAAGATCTTCTTATTTCTAAGGATTGGAAATCCTTTTTAAATATAATATTTCCTTCCAAAAATCTTCTATTAGTTTTGGTGTTTGTATCTTGTAGATTTACAAAATTTATGCGGATAGGGCTATAAGATAGACTAAATCCATACAGGTTATATATCTCTTGAAATCCTGAGACCTCATATTCTATAAGCAGTTCATCCTCTTGTGATATAGGGAAGCTAAAATATAAAATTCCATAGGTGTAGTCTATAATATAATCTGTATCTCTTTCTAATACCCTTCCATTCAAAAAGACCCTTTCTTTATTTGGTATAAGAAAGAAGTCCCCTATGAAATAGGGACCCTCTGAATTGTTACCATATATTTTAGCTATCTTCTTTTTGCTCTCAATTTGGGATATCACAAAAAGTATATCGGACTTATCATTTTTGTAATTCCCATATATTCCATTAAGGATTTTGTTATATAGGGTAAGGGGAGAGATAGATAAGGACATACTACTTCCGAAGTATAGAAGAAAGTTTTTTGTAGCTAAGGAGAGATTAATCTTTTCTATAGGTTGGGAAAGATAATTAAAGGATAATGATAGGTTTGGAAGAGAATAATTTAATGAGAATTGGGAATTTTGTAAAAGATAAAAACCCTCTTTAATATCGGAAGAATAATTTAGAGAGCTATCTCCTGAAAAATAGGAGTAATAAAGATTTAAATTTAGACTTCCTCTAAGGTCTATACTCTGAGGAAAATCTATTTCCAATAATATGATAATAAAAATTACAAAAAAAATTATCCTTTTCATAATTTTATATCATTATACTATGATATAATAGGGTTTGTAGGGATAAGGAGACATTTTATGAGGGATGATTTGGATTTTGATTTTTCCATTTTAATAACAGATTTAAATGGTAAGATCCTTGATTGCAATAAGGCTTTTGAAGGGTTATCAGGCTATTATAAGAAAGAATTGAAGGATTTAGATATAGAGAAAATCATCAAGAAAGATACCCTTTTAACGAGAAATGGAAATATAAAAATACATTATGATGTATTTCCCCTTATAAAGGAAAATATTGTTATCTACATAATATATGATATTGAGAAGATAAAAGAAATACTTGAAGAAAATCTTTTAATATTCCAAGATGCCCCTATCCCAATTATTGAACTTGATATAGAAGAATTGATAGATTATTTAAATACTTTAAGAAAGATCATAGGAGAAAATCTGGAAACTTATTTTATTACATATCCAGAGGCTATATTTGATTTTATACATAAGCTAAAAGTTGTAAAGGTAAATAAATTTTTTGAAAAAGTTTATATGGGTTTTTCTTTTGAAAAATTTAAGGAAAATTTATTTAATTATTTTACTCCTCAATGCATAGAGATTGTAAAAAGGGAAATCATTAAATTCTATAATGGAGATAAAAAGTTAGATTTTGAATTGGAAATTTTTGATCCGAATTATGGAATTAAAATTTTAAGATGCATAATTTCTATTTTTGAGGAAAAGAAGGCAGTTATATATGTTATAGATATGACAGAACATAGACATCTTGAGAGGGAGCTAAAAAGAGCAATTGCTAAATTAGAGCTTTTCTCCAATCAGATAATAAAGACTTTATCATCTGTTATAGAAAATAAGGATTCCTATTCCGCTAATCACCAAAGAAGGGTAGCGGATCTTTCTAAGAGAATAGCTCAAGAGATAGGATTTTCAAAGGATAAGGTGGATTCAATTTATATAGGAGCTCTTCTTCATGATATAGGTAAGATTGCAATTCCTGCAGAAATATTAAACAAGCCAGGAAAACTTACTCCTATTGAGTTTGAGATTGTGAAGACTCATCCTTTGAAGGGATATGATATCCTAAAAAATATTGATTTTCCTCCAGAGGTCTTGGATATTGTGTATCATCATCATGAAAGGCTTGATGGTACAGGTTATCCTGAAGGATTAAGGAATGGGGATATAAGCTTGGAGGTAGGTATAGTATCAGTGGCAGATGTGGTAGAGGCTATGGCATCTCATAGGCCTTATCGACCTCCCCTTGGAATTGATACCGCCCTTTCTGAGATAGAAAAGTGGAAGGGTATAAAGTATTATGAAGAAGTGGTGGATGTTTGTATAAGATTATTTAGGGAAAAGGGCTTTAATTTTTCTTAATAACAAGCTGTAAAGAAGGTGTTTCTTTATAAATTATATAGGTGGCGATAATTTCAAACTCCTCTTCCTCTGATGGTAATTTCCCTTTTATGTTAAAGCTTTTATTTTCATGATTTTGAATAAGTAGGGCTTTAAATTTTGATAGATAAAAAGGAGATAGGGATAAAAGATCAGTAATTTTCTTACCTATAATCTCTTCTTTTTTCATATTAAAAAAGGATAATGCATAAGAATTAACAGAAATTATCTCTTCATTATCCTTTTTAATTACTATAATAGGGGTAGGAATTCCTTCAATAAGAATATCATATTCATTTTCTTGTTCTTTAATCTTTGTAATTTCTTTGCTTAATTTATCTATAGTATTTTTAAGCTCTTTTATCTCTAAACTTTCCTCATATTTTTTCTCGTAGATTGATAAAAGTAAATTTAATATTTGGATTTGAGAGGTATTTAGGCGGTATCTTTTGCCAAAAAGAGTAAATTCTATGGATGGTTCTATTATTCCCGCTTTTCTTAATTCTTTTAAAGATAAGAGATATTGAAGAGTGGAGATGAGATAGTTTTCCTCATAAGGTTTTACTATAAAACCATCTGCTCCTACCTTTATCCCTTCCACTATATCCTTTGGATCTGAAAGAGATGTAAGGATGATAAAGATTATATCTTTTGTTTTTTCGTTTTGCCTTACTAATTGGCAAAGTTGAAAACCATTAAGCTCTGGCATTATCACATCGGAGATTATGGCTTTGGGGTTGTGTTCCTTTAGGATTTC
>Ga0272449_1000561_pt1 | contig 43767 bp, 37 predicted proteins | sample YNPCB0241_FD_198679 | JGI IMG/M metagenome (GOLD analysis project Ga0272449, IMG submission 198679) | Hot spring sediment microbial communities from Yellowstone National Park, WY, United States - YNP-CB-024-1 | ecosystem: Environmental > Aquatic > Thermal springs > Hot (42-90C) > Sediment...
TCTTGAAAACAAAATTGTTCAGGAAAAGCTTAAAGCCTTTGGCTTATCAGAAGCTGAAATAAAAGCTAAGCTTAGCAACCTTTCAGATAAAGAAATTCATACCCTTGCAAATGCATCAGATAAAGTTCTTGCAGGTGGTGATGGTATTAGTTTTTTAATCGGAGTTCTTGTAATAATATTACTCATTATTGTTATTCTCAAACTACTAAACAAGGAAATTATCATACGGTAAAGCTTGCAGTTTTACTTTTTTTTATAAATACACATTCTGTAAAGCTTGAAGTACCTTTTGTCAAACAGGAACATAATTTGTGTGGTCCTTCAGCACTGACTTCTGTATTCCTTTACTACGGAATCAATATTACCCAGCAAGAAATTGCAAATTACTGCTACACTGATGCCCTAAAAGGTAGTTTGATTACAGACTTGAAGGCATTTGCTGAAAAAAAGGGGTTTTTAACAATCTTCGAAACTGGGGATATAGAAGACATAAAGAAACAGATACTTCTGAAACGACCAGTAATTGTTTTAGTAGATTTAGGTTTCTGGATTTTTACAAAACCACATTATATTGTCATATACGGATTCGATGAAGAAGGTTTTCTTACCCACACTGGTTATGAAAAAGAGAGAAAGTTAAATTACAACTATTTCGAGAATATCTGGTCTAAAATTGGAAAAACCTATCTGGTTGTTTATAAATGAAAAAGTTCCTTTTTTTCGTACTTTTAAATCTTCTTTTATCAACTTGTTCAATGCCAAAAATCATTATCTATGAAGATCCCCTAACAGCTTTTGAACATAATAACTTAGGTGTTGTATATCTTAAGCAAGGCAAATATGAACTTGCTGAAAGAGAGTTTAAAAAAGCCATTAAAAAAAATCCAAAATGGCCAATTCCCTACTTTAATATGGGAAACTTATTCTATACTTTAAAAGAATACGATAAAGCTGAAAGTTATTACCGCAAAGCTATTGAAATTTCACCTGATAACACTGATGCAATTAATAACCTTGCCTATCTTTTATACGAACAAAAAAGATTGGACGAAGCATTAAAATTGATTGAAATGGCACTTAAGTTGAAAGAAAGACCTGAATACCTCGATACTTATGAAAAAATAAAAAGAAGTCTTCAAAACAACTAAAGCTCATAGTGTTTAAACCCTTTGTTATTGACTTGTTGAATATGTCATCTTATAATTTATGAGTAAATGCGGGCGTAGCTCAGGGGTAGAGTTCAAGCTTCCCAAGCTTGCTGTCGCGGGTTCGAATCCCGTCGCCCGCTTTCTTGAGTGAATGTTATGATCGTAAAATGTCCTACCTGTGCAAAAGAAGTTGTTTGGGAGAACAACCCCTTTAGGCCTTTCTGCTCAGAACGATGTAAATTAATTGATCTTGATAAATGGCTAAAAGGTGAGTATTCGATACCCCTTTACGAAGAAGAAAGTAATACGCCCAAAGATGAAGAAAACTCTTAGATAATTATCTTATATTTCTTTGCAAAATTCTCCATTACTGTAATAACCTGATTAAGCCTCACAAGCCTCATCTGCTTTTCTTTCGTTTCCTCAAGGGTAGTTGTAACAACTGCCCTCACATCTCTTTGAACAATCTTTAGCGCATTGTATAATTCTTTAAACTCTCCAGGCGTGAGGTTTTTTAGATATGGTGGGGTAACATAAAAATACCCTTTAGAAATATCTTCCGCAAGCTTTTTTGGACTACCCTGTAAAGCCATCTATACAAACCTCAAAAATGAAGAGGCAATCTTTTTTAATTCTCCATTTTCAAACTGTACAAGGCAAATTGGGTCTTTGCCATCAGATAGTCTTTTTAACACTTTACCAGCACCAAAATATTCATGTATTACCCTTTGTCCGTTTTTTGGCTCTAACCTTTCGCTGTCTTTAACTAGAATATCGGTTTTATTTTCAGCATAAGCTAAATTATTGTCAATAAAGCCTACTCTTTGAAATACCAACAAATCTTTTGGAATATTTTTGATGAAAGGAGACATTTCCATACGCCTGTTATTTCTTGATTCAACATAACTTAAATAAAGTCTTTCCTTTGCCCGTGTTATAGCCACATAAAAAAGCCTTCTTTCCTCTTCATCATTCTTCTCTTCCTTCGAGTACATATGGGGGAATATATCATCTTCAAGAGCTGTTACAAAAACAACAGGAAACTCTAGACCCTTTGATGAATGAACTGTCATCAAGTAAACATGATTCCCTTCAACATCTTCTGTTATATCTTCTAAAACAAGCTCATTTATGAATTCTGTATATGATTTTCCCTCTTTAAAATTTTCAATTAGTGCTATTTTTAATTCTTCAATGTTTTTCATTCTTTCTTCAGATTCTCTCTCATCTTTTGAATCTATCCTAAGTTTCTCTTTATAACCAGTGAGTTCAACAATCTTATCAACCAATTGTCCTGGATTTCCCGTTAGAAATACTTCCTCTATTTTTTCAAACAATGAAAGAAAGGTCATGCAGTTTAAAGAACTTTTCTTATTCCTACCCTCTTCACTAATAAAAGCTTTCATAGCAGCGATAATATCAATCTCTTCATTTACATGCTTCAAAATGCATTCTAATGTAACCTTACCAATTCCTTCGACTGCAAAATTAGCTATTCTTGTAAAACTCATCACATCATATCTATTACACAGGAACCTTATAAAAGCAAGCATATCTTTTATTTCCTTCCTGTTATAGAACCTAAAACCACCATATATCTTATAGGGGATTTTTGCCCTTCTTAACACATCTTCAAATCTTCTTGAAAGTTGGTTAGTTCTGTAAAAGATAGCTATATCTTTAAAATGGTACCCAATATCTATTAGTTTTTTTATCTCATCAAGTACACCTGTTGCCTCAAGTTTTTCATCGTTATAACAGGTAAGAACAATTTTGTGACCTTCCTCTTTTACGGGAACAAGCATTTTTTCCATTCTGTTTTTATTCGCTTTAATAACAGCATTTGCTGCATCAATTATAATTTTTGTAGAACGATAATTTTTGCCGAGATAAACTATCTTTGCTTCAGGAAAATCCTTCCTAAAATCAAGAATATTTCTTATCTCAGCACCTCTGAAACTATAAATTGACTGGTCATCATCACCAACAACGGTTAAATTTCTATGGGATATAGTTAGACATTTCAAAAGTTTATACTGAATAAGGTTTGTATCCTGATATTCATCAACGAGAATAAATCTAAACTTATCACTATAAGCTCTTGCTAATGATTCGGCTTTTTTTAAAAGGGTATACATTAAATATAGAAGATCACCAAAATCAACAAGGCCTCTTTCTTTTTTTAAAGACTCATACTTATTTAGAATATCGAAATATTTGCTCCTCAGAAAATCATAGTAGAAAGAATTTTTTAAAAAATATTCAAGTTCATCACCAGAGTTTTTCCATTCCTCAATAACTCTCTGTACTATCTTAGGTGGTATATCATCCTTGCTTATATGTAAATAACTTAATACCTCATTTATTAAACGTTTTTGGTCTTCTTCATCAAGCACTTGGAAATTGGGAGTTAAACCCAGCATATTTGCATTTTGGATTAAAAACTTATGACCAAAGGAATGAAAGGTTGATGCATTTACAAGTTTAAAAACCTTGCCATTTGGGAAATTATGCAGTCTATTAATCATTTCTCGTGCAGCCTTGTTTGTAAAAGTAAGGGCAAGTATAGATGTAGGTGACACACCATAATTAAGCACAAGGTATGCAATTCTGTAAATAATGGTCCTCGTCTTACCAGACCCAGCTCCGGCAAGTATCAACAGCGGTCCTTCAAAATGTTTAACTGCTTCTCTCTGTTCTTCATTTAGTGGGGCTAAAATATTAATAGGAAACTCCTTTACGAATGATACTACATTATAAGGAATTTTATAGAAAAAATAAAGTTAGGAGAAAGCCAGTTCTTCGATTGTTATTAATACTGATTCAGCAAGTGCATTTAGGTTGTAACCTCCCTCTAAAGAAAAAATGATAGGTATGTCTTCCGCCGTTGAAATAATAATTTTTACTATCTCCCTTATCCCTTCTTTTGTTACAGAAAGAGACGCAAGAGGATCTTTATCTCTTAAATCATACCCTGCTGAAACAAATAAAATATGTGGCGAAAAATTCCTAAATGCAGGTATGAATATCTCGTTGTAAACACTTATAAATTCAGCATCTCCTGAACCCGGCCTCATAGGAACATTTAATGTTGCACCTTCACCTTCGCCTATACCTTTTTCGCTAGCCCTACCTGTACCTGGATAGAGCGGTGATTGGTGTGTGCTGAAATAGAAAACACTACTATCTCTCTCAAAAATATGTTGCGTTCCATTCCCATGATGTACATCAAAATCAACAATAAAAACCTTTTTATAACCTTTGCTTTTGGCAAACTCTGCTCCTACAGCTACATTATTAAATATACAAAAACCCATTGCTTCATCTCTTTCTGCATGATGTCCAGGTGGTCTTACTAAACAGAAAAATCTTCTTTTATGCTCACTAATATGCTCAACAGCTGTTAAAACCGCACCAACTGCATAATGGGCAGCTTCGACAGTACCTTCTGAAAGATAGGTATCGCTATCTATATAGCCTGGTTTACTCTTTATTATGTTTTCATAATACTTTTTATCATGAACTAATAATATTTCATCTGCTTTTGCTTTTCTTGGCTTCATCCAATCTATTTTGTCTTGTATGTCACGACTATTATTGATAGCATTAACAATAGCTTTTAGTCTATCTACAGATTCAGGGTGGAAAGGTGGCATTTTATGTTGTAAGAATATCTCATCGTAAATAAGTGTTACTTTCATACTAAATTTTTATATTATAACAAGTTTGAGTGTCAAGCATTAATACTTTTCTTCTTCCCACATATCAGGGGTAAACCTAACAACTCTATTTCTTCCCCTTTCTTTTGCTTTATATAATGCAACATCTGCAAATTTAATGGATTGCCAAAAATTCTGTGTATCCTTAGGAAACTCGCTAACACCAATACTTATTGTCTTTTGTATAATGGCTCCTGTTACCTTTATCTTCATTTCCTCAACTTTCATGCGAATTTTTTCAGCAACATTAACCGCTTCATTTTCTCTCACATCAATAAGCAAAACTAAAAACTCTTCTCCACCAAACCTTACAACAAAATCTGAAGCTCTAACATTCTTTTTTATTACATTTGCTGTCTCTTTTAAAATCATATCTCCAACGTCATGTCCAAAAACATCGTTCACATTTTTAAAAAAATCAAGGTCACACATAAGAAGACCAAGCATTTTACCCCTTCTTTGAACACCTGCAACTATACTTTCATAACTTTCTTCAAGAAATCTTCTGTTATAAAGACCTGTAAGTGCATCTTTTACAGCGGATTCCTTTAATGTTTTTGTCAGTCTTTTAGTTTCTATTACGGGCTGTATCTCTTTTATATACTGTTTTGCTCTGCTTATATTATTCTGAAAATTTCTATCACAAACAACACTACTTCCACATACAAATTGCACAATTCCACCAACATTACCGCTAATTATCAATGGCACACATATGTGATTGCAATTCTCTCCATACAAAAAATATTTACAAACATTTGGATAATCTAATGACGACACTTCATGACCAGTCCTTTTTGCTCTACACAATTCACAATCTAATTGTATATCAAGGGAGCAGTGCACTTCTGTACCTTCTAATTCCTTAGGATAAACTATTTTCATATTCTTTTTACTGTTAGAAACCTCATAAATTACAACATCTTTTAGTCCTAGTTCTTCATTAAAAATTTTGCCTAATCTATTATAAACATCTTCTAATGTCTCATCTTCTTCAGCAACTTTTTTAAACTGTGATATATGAGAAATCGTATCCATTAGCTTGTTAAACTCTACCGATAGCTCTCCTAATTCATCCTTAGATAATACTTCCAGCTTTTTTGTCAAATCAATTTCACCTGTAGATAGCGCCTTTATCTGGTTTATTAAATCTGTTATGGGTTTTTTTAATGCCTTTGAAATAAATGTCCCAAAAACCACATATAAAAACATTGCAAAAATTACAACCGCAGTCATCAAAGTTATAGCAATTTTAATTCTTAAAGACATATAATTTGAAAAGCTTTTCCATTCATCATCCATCTCGCTCAACAATTTATAAAGCTTTTTCTCTATTAAAGACATCATAGCATCGTAATTAGCAAGCTTTTCTTTAATCGCGGTATTTTTATTATTTAATGTCTTTTTTAATCTATAAATTTCTTCAATCTCTTTTTGACAATCTTTAAAATCAGCAATTAATGATTCCACAACTTTTCTTTGGGCTTGATTTCTTAATGGAAATACATCAAACTGCGGGGCATTTACAACTTCTTCTTTTGGTATATAGTTTATTTTTCCACCATTTAATAATGTATCTAAATATTTTTTAGCTTCATATAGCCTTTTTTGCGCAGTTACATAGTTATTTTCCACATCTTTATTTTCGTTGCTCATAACTAGCTTATGTACAGAAACACAAACACCTTTTACATTGCTCAATAACAGATTTACTGTCTTTGAATGAGGTACATTTACAAAAACCATTTTTTTTGAACTACTATCCATATAGAACATAAAAACAAGACCTATACATGCAACAACGATCAGCCAAAAAAGGGAGCCTATAGAGAACAGAAGAAACTTTTTTTGCAAAGGTAAGTCTCGAAAGGTAAGAATATTTATTAATCTTTGGACTGTTTTGTAAGTATTAGTGTCCTTTAACATTTTTTGTTAGTATATTTTTTTTCATTTTGATTTACAACAATTTTTTGTTATATTTTTGAAAATTAACATGGCGAACATAAAAATTATTATCGATAACCATAATCCTATAAAAGCTCAACTTTTTGAGACAACTTGTGCAAAAAAGATTTTTGAATTATTACCCATAGAATCCACTATAAATGAGTGGGGTGATGAATTTTATTTTTCTATCCCCTTGAGTTTTCCCCTCGATGAGACTGCTACAAAAAAAGTTAAAGTTGGTGATATAGGCTATTGGCCACCAGGTAATGCACTTTGCATATTCTTTGGGCCTACACCAATTAGCAATACTGATGAACCAATACCCGCAAGTGAAGTAAATATAGTGGGTAGAATTGTAGAAAACTTAGAAATATTAAAATCCCTTAAAGGCTCAAAAAAGATCATTATCGAAAAAGCTTAAAAATTGATTTTTTCCAAAAAATATTGTAATTTATTAAAAAACTGTTTTTCGGGAGTTTTATAACTATGGAGAATCTACCTTTACTTATAGCAGGAACATCAAATCCTGCATTAGCTGAAAAGATTGGACATTATTTGGGTATTAAACTTGCACCTGCTAAGGTTAAACGTTTTTCTGACGGTGAAGTAATGGTTGAGATTGATGAAAATGTTAGGGGTAAAGATGTATTTGTAATTCAATCTACATGCCCGCCTGTAAATGACAACCTTATGGAGCTTTTAATTATTATTGATGCATTAAAAAGGGCTTCAGCAAAAACAATAGCAGCAGTTATACCTTATTATGGATATGCAAGGCAAGATAGAAAGGTTGCACCAAGAACACCAATTTCTGCGAAACTTGTTGCTGATCTAATTACTATTGCAGGCACTCACAGAGTTTTGACTGTTGATCTACACGCAGGGCAAATACAGGGTTTTTTTAATATACCTGTTGACAATCTTTATGCATCACCAACTCTTTTAGAACACTTAAGAATGTTAAAAGAAGACAATCTCGTTATAGTTTCTCCTGATGCTGGTGGTGTTGAAAGAGCTCGCGCTTATGCAAAAAGACTTGAAGCTGGCCTTGCAATTATTGACAAAAGAAGAGAAAAACCTAACCAGTCAGAAGTAATGCATATAATTGGCAACGTTAAAGATAAAGTAGCTATTCTTATTGATGATATGATAGATACAGCAGGTACACTATGTAATTCTGCTGAAGCACTTAAACAAAATGGTGCACAAAAAATTTATGCCTGTGCAACACATCCAGTTTTCTCAGGACCTGCAATAGAACGTATTATACAATCACCAATTGACAAAGTAATAGTTACAGACACTATACCCCTTTCAGAAAAGGCAAAGAGCTCTGGAAAAATTAACGTAGTGACAATAAGCAGTCTCATAGGAGAAGCTATAAGAAGGATTACTTCAGGCGGTTCATTGAGCGCCCTTTTTGTATAAAATTTAACCAAGGAGGATAATATATGGAGACAGTAACGATTAGTTTAGAAAAAAGAGACTGTATTGGAAAAAATGCCTCACGGGCATTAAGAAAAAATGGCTACATACCAGCAGTTCTTTATGGTACAAAAAATGAAAATTACTTTGCAAAAATTAGTTATAAGGAATTTCAAAAAATTGCAAAGCAACACAAATTAACTTTAATAAATATTGAAAGCAATGATTCTACATTAAATGGGAAAAGAGCATTTCTTAAAGACTACACAAAGCACCCTGTAACAGATAAGATTTTACATGTAGACTTTTACCTTGTTCCCGAAAAAGAAGCTGTTAAAATTGAAGTCCCTGTTAAGCTAATAGGTAAGCCTGTTGGTGTTACTAAAGGCGGTATATTGGAACAAGAAAGGCATGAAATCACAGTAAAAGCTTTACCAGAAAACGCACCAGAAATAATTGAAGTAAATGTAAGTCACTTAGATATAGGCGATTCTATACATCTAGGTGAGATTAAATTGCCCGAAGGCGTTACACTTGCAGAATCTTCCTCAATTGCAATTGCTACAGTAGTTCCTCCTAAAGAAGAAAAAGAATTAACAGAAGAAGAAAAAGCAGCACAATTAGAAGCAAGTCTTGCTGAGAAAAAAGAATGACATGGCTAATTGTAGGTCTTGGAAACCCTGGGAAAAAATATGAAAAAACTAGACACAATATAGGATTTAATGTCGTTAATGCTTTTGCTTTAGATGTAAACATAAGTTTTGAAAATAAAAAAAATTACGAATTGGGAGAGGGATACCTAGATGGTATCCCGATTTTTCTTCTAAAACCACTTACTTTTATGAATTTAAGCGGAAAAGCTGTTTCAGAATTTTATAGATATAAAAACACCATAACCCCTGAAAAAACCGTGGTTGTTTACGATGATTTAGACCTGCCCATTGGAAAATTACGACTAAAATGGAATGGAAGTGGAGGTGGGCATAAAGGTGTTGCTTCTGTTATTAACGTAATGGGCACAAAAAATTTTTATCATCTTAAAATTGGTATAGGAAGACCTCCTTTAAAAGAGCTTGTGGAGTTTTATGTACTTGACAGATTTTCTAAAGAAGAGTCTTTAGTGATTAATGAGGCTATTGAAAAATCGGTTCTTTGTTTAAAAACGCTTATTAAAGAAGGTCCTCAAATTACAATGAATAAGTTCAATGGATAAATAAAATGGGGTTTTCTATAGGAATTGTAGGACTTCCAAATGTAGGAAAAACAACTACCTTTAATGCAATAACAAGCATTTGCGCTGAAGCATCAAACTACCCCTTTTGTACAATAGAGCCTAATATAGGGGTAATACCAGTAAAAGACTCAAGACTTGATAAAATTGCAGAGATTATAAAAACAGAACATTACATACCCACCACAATAAAGTTTATTGATATTGCTGGACTAGTAAAAGGTGCAAGTAAAGGTGAGGGTTTGGGTAATAAATTCCTTTCCCATATAAGAGAAGTGGATGGCATTGCCCATGTTGTTAGAGCCTTTGACAGTGAAGATATTATTCATATAGAAGGTTCTGCAAATCCCATTAGAGATGTAGAAATTATTAAAACGGAACTTTTGCTTGCAGATATTGAAATTCTTGAAAAAAAAGTTGAAAAACTGTCAAAAAGCCATCTTCATGAAATAAAGAAACAGGCAGAATCTTTCAAAAAACTACTTTTTGCGCTTAATGAAAACAAAAGTAGACAAGAAATAGAGGTAATACTCAAAACTTTCACAGAAGACGAATTGAAAGGTCTTAAAGAACTGAATCTAATTTCCATAAAACCATACTTCTATATTGCTAACATTGATGAGAAAGAATTGAAACAACCAAACCATTTAATAAAACTTAAGGAATATGCTCAAAAAGAAGGTGTTGAAGTAATTCCTATTTGCGGTAAGTTAGAGGAAGAATTAAACCAGTTACCAACAGAAGAAAAGCAAGAGCTTCTCAAAGAATATGGTATGCTTGAATCTGCAACAGATAGAATTGTACATTGTGGTTATAAAATGTTAAATCTTATATCTTTTTTTACAACCGCAAGAAGAGAACTTAAAGCCTGGACAATTGAAAAAGGTACAAAAGCTGTTCATGCTGCCGGGAAAATTCATACTGATATGGAAAGGGGTTTTATAAGAGCTGAAGTAATTCATTTTGATGATTTAATCAAAGCAGGTTCAGAAGTTAAGGCAAAGGAATTAGGCCTTTATCGTTTAGAAGGGAAAGATTACATAGTACAGGATGGTGACATTATTTACTTTCGCTTTAACGTTTAAGCAGTTCTTAAGGCATCTACAATGCGTTCTCTTGATGCTTTATAAGCAGGTATCATACCCCCACTTATTCCCATTATAATTGAAAACATTAAGGATTGGGCAATTATTTTAGGTGTTAGAGTAAAAGAAAAAGCAAGTTCTGAAAAGGTTTGCCAGTTCATTGTAGAGATTGTATAGAATTGTAAAAAGGAAGTCAAAAAGAGGCCAAAAACACCCCCTGTTAAACTCAAAAACAAAGCTTCAACAAGAAATGCAATGAGGATTGTTGTTTTTTGAAATCCCAGTGCTCTAAGTGTCCCTATCTCACTTCTTCTTTGTGCAACAGCTGAATACATAGTTATCATTGCGCCAAGTATTGCACCGATAGAAAAAATTATTGTCATAGACACACCCATTACCTTTATAAATTTTGACATCATTGCAGATTGATCTTCATAATACTTGACCTCCCTTCTTACTTCTACAGTTAATCTTGGATCATTTTCTAACCTCTGTTTTACTTGCTCAAAATCAGTATGGTTTGAGAGTTTAAAGATTACTGAAGAATAATTAGGTCTCCTAAAGGCTTGCTTTAACTGTTCCACATCTGCCCATATTTCCGAACTAAAACCTGTTGTACCTGCATCGAAAATACCCACAATAACCCATTCCCTTTGAGCAAACTTTAAAGTATTGCCAATTTGTACACCTTCAAACTTTTCTGCGATCCTCCTTCCTACTATAATCTCATTGGAGCCCCACTTCAACATAGTCCCTTTTATTAGTTTAACTTTATTCCTCAAAGACATAGAATTTTCTTTAATACCCCTTATGACCACATTTGATAACTTATTAGTACCTAACTTTGGAAGTCCAATCAAAACTACAAGTTCTCTCGCAATATATTTCTTGCCATTGCTGTCTGTAGCAATCTCTGGAATAGTTTCAATAATAGATACTTGTTCTTTATCTATACCACTTTGAACTTCTGAACCTGCAGATTTTCTTGTAACTACAACATTGTCATAAGAACCTGTTTTAATTAGTGTTTTTTTAAGACCTTCTGCTAACATTAAAACTGAAGCAAATACAAAGATAACAAGAGACATTCCAAGAGAAGTTAGTATTGTGGTAAGTTTTCTTCTAAATAAGTTTCTCAGACTGTAAAGAAAAATAAGCTTCATCTCAACCACTCCACCTAAGCCCATCAGCAATACCTACTCTAATTACCTCAATAGAAGGTAACAAACCTGATAAAAAACCCGCTAAAATTGAATAACTAAGGGATTTATAAATAACAACTTCACGAAGAACAAATATGGGAAAATAGACACTTAAAATGTCACCAACAATTTTTACTGCGGGAAAGGTTAAGATAACACCTATAACACTTCCAATCAATGAAATAAGCACTGATTCTGAAATGATTATGAAGCTTATTATAAAAGAATCAAAACCAAAAGCTTTCATTGTTGCATACTCACTTTTTCTCTCCCTTACAGACATTGCCATTGTATTTGCAACAACAACAATAATTATGGCTATTACTACATAAGATACCACCTTTATTGCTATAACTATAGCCTCTGTCATTGTTACAAAGCTTAACTGGAATGCCTTTTCAGTCTCTGTCAACGTTTCTGCAATTGAATTCTTGAACAACCCATCTATCTCTTTTGAGACCTCTGCTGCATCTTCAGGATTTGATATACCAACAATAAAATACCCCACCTGATCAGCCCTTCTTGGATTTGTCTTTTTTAATGTCTCGTTCAAATATTCCCAATGAAAAAGAAACTGGCTTTCATCAACGGTTCTGTCCTTACCTTTATATACACCTTTTATAACGAATTCCCAATTTCCTGAAAATATAGTCCCTCTTAAAACAACTCTGTCTCCAACCTTCCAGCCAAATCTTTCTGTAAGCTTTCTGCCAACTATACACCCTTTTCTGTCCTTCAAAAACTCTTTTTTTTCTGCATCGCTTATTATAAACTCTGGATAGAGTTTTAAAAACGTTTCTGGCTCTACGGCAAAATTTGCAAAAAAATTTTTCTCTTCTATATAAATTCCCCCAAACCAGTTGCCATACGCAACATTGGTTACCCCTTTTACTTGTTTTATTCGCTCCCTATATGATATAGGTAGAGAAAACACAAGGGAGATTGCGTTTCTAACAATCAGCCTATAGGACGATGAAGCAGAAACACCAGCATACCAAGCATTAATAATTGTATTCAACAAACAATAGGACAAAACAGCTATAGAAACACTTAGTACTGTTAAAAAACTTCTTAATTTATGCCTGAGTATGTTTCTAAATAAATATTTCAGCAGTACCATCGATTAATAGGCCTTTATCAAGATACTTCATAGTCTTTGCATGTTTTGCTGCTCTCAAATCATGGGTAACCATTATAATAGTTTTTCCAAACTTCTCATTTAATTCTGTCATTAAATTCAAAACATCTTCTGCCGATTTTTTATCAAGATCCCCTGTAGGTTCATCTGCTACGATTAATGCAGGATCAGTTACTATTGCCCTTGCAATGGCAACCCTTTGCTGTTGGCCACCTGATAGTTGGGAAGGATAATGTTCCATCCTGTCCTTTAAACCTACTATGGAAAGGGCGTACTCTACATGTTCTTTTCTTTCTTTCTTTGAAAGTCCTGTCAAAAGTAAAGGCAATTCCACATTTTCAAAGGCAGTAAGTACTGGGATAAGATTATAAAACTGGAATATAAAACCGACATTTTCAGCACGCCACTTTGAAAGTTCTTTTTCATCAAGTTTTGTTATATCTATACCTTGGACAATAATGCTTCCAGAATCGGGTTTATCTATTCCTGCTATAAGATTTAAAAGAGTGCTTTTTCCGGAACCCGAAGGTCCCATTAATGCAAGAAACTCTCCTTTTTTTATTTCAAAGGATATAACTTGTAAAACTGGTATAATTTGGTTACCTCTCCGGTAGGTTTTAACAAGAGAGCTTATTTCAACAATATTTATAGGCTCCATTATTGGTTAACAATCTTTATTTTGCTTTTATTTTTTAAGTTTTTCGGTGGTTTCAATACTATCTTCTCTCCCCCTTTAAGACCATCTGACACATATAAATAATCATTTACTTCCTTGGAAACTTTAATCTCCCTTTTTTCAACAAAGTCATCTTTAACAACAAATACATTATATCTTCCCTCTTCAATTCTAACCGCATCTGTGCTAATTATAATGTTTTTCTTTCTCTCATCATCTTTAAGTTGCCTTTCTAAAAAAGTCACTTTTGCACTCATATCGGGCATTATCTGACTATCTATCTCATTAAACTTAACTTTTACGATAATGGAAGACTTTGTTCTATCCACAGTTGGTACAATCCTATGGACGTAGCCATCAAATATCTTATCTGGAAGGGCATCGAGTACTATAATACAGGGTTGGTTTTTCTTTACTTTTTCAAGATATACTTCAGAAACATCTGCCTCAACATATAAGGTTCCTAAATCAGCCATTGTTACAACAGCAGCTTTTGCATTAGCTGCAGCACCTAAAGGAGTTATAATATCACCTATATCGGCATTCTTTGTAAGCACAACTCCATCAAAGGGGGCTCTAATTCTCGTATATTCAAGAGAAACTTCTGCAGTCTTAACTCCAGCTTTTGCAGATTTATAATTAGCTTCAGCAGATTTTAAGTATGCCTGTGCCTTTTTAAATCTTGATTCCGCAAGGTCAAATTCAGATTGAGTTGCAAACCCTCTTTCAAAAAGGGTTTTTGTTCTTTGAAAGTTTTTTTCTGCTTCATCAAGCTCTGCTTTTGCATAGTTTATGTTTTCCCTTGCAGATTCAAGATTAGATAGAGCCTGTTCATATTGGACTTTTACATCTTCGCTTTCAAGTTCTGCAATTACCTCGCCTTTTTTTACTTTAATTCCTTCTTCTACATATAGCTTAACAAGCCTTCCTGTTATCTTCGATGATACTGCAGATTTCCTATCTGCAACTACATAACCACTTGCATTAAGGACTGCAATACTTTGATAGGGATAACTGTTTGAAACTGTAACAACTTCAACATTAATCCTTTTACTAAAAAAAAATTGAAACATGAAAAGAAAGAAAATTGAAAGCAATGAGAATAAAGTTAATATTTTTACATTAAACCTTTTTTTGTTGTAAGTACCCTTTTTTATTGAAAGTTTTTCAAGTGACTCCTTTTCTAGCAACTTTTCACCTCATCAAGTACTTCTCTAACCTTAAGTAGTAAATCTTTAGGACTTATAGGTTTTGCCATAAAAATTACCTTTTTTGATGACAACAAATGGCTATTTATAAAATCTAAAGAATAACCACTTAAGAAAATAGCCTTTATCAAAGGGTTGGCCAAACTAATTTCACTAAAAACTTCCCCTCCATTTTTATATGGCATAATCACATCAAGTATGACTAAATCGATGTTGTTTTTCATTTTAAGAAACTTCTTAACAGCTTCATCACCATCTTTTGCTAAAACCACAGTATAACCAGCCTTTGTCAACACTTCATATATTAAATTTCTAACATATTCATCATCTTCAGCAACAAGTATCGTTTCTGTGCCACCTTTAATATTTGAAAATACTTCTTTTAATGCTGCTTCACAAATTCTTTCTTCTACAACAAGTGGCAGATAAATGTTTACTTCTGTTCCTTTCCCTTTCTCACTTTCCACAGTAATAAATCCATTGTGCTGTTTAACAATACTATAAACAATGGACATTCCTAATCCCGTTCCCTTCCCTGCTTCCTTTGTTGTATAAAAAGGTTCAAAAACTCTTTTAAGTGTTTCTTTGTCCATACCACATCCATTATCCTTTATTTTTATAAGTGCATACTCACCGAGCGATCCAAAACCATACCTTTTTATAAAAGCAACATTTATCTCGACTTTCTCAATGAAAATTTCCACTACCCCATTTCTTTCAATTGCATCCTTGCTATTAGACACAACATTTAGTATTGCTTGTTCCAACTGAGTTACATCAGCAACAATAGGGAGAGGTTCTTTTGAAAGGTTAATTTTTAGTTCTATGTTCTCTCCCAGCGTGTTTCTTATTAGCAAAGATATGTTTTCAAAGACCTTTCTTAACTCAACTCTTTGAGGATAAAATTCCCTTTTTCTACTAAACATCAGTAAGTTTTTTACAAGTTTAGCACCCCTATCAGCAACATATAAAATATTTTTCGCATAAGCTTTAAGTGGATCATCTTCTTTTAGATTCATCTCTATAAAACTTGCAAAACCTATCACAGCAGTTAGTAAATTATTGAAATCATGAGCAATACCTACTGCAAGCTGGCCAATCGTCTCCATTTTTTGAATATAGTTAAGCTGGTCTTCAATAAGCTTTTTCTCCGTAATATCTAATACAACTACAACTATGTTTCTTTTATTCTCAGAAGTTAACGGATAAAATAATAATTCCAGATTTTTTGTCTTTCCTTCTTTATCTATGAGAGAAATTGTTGTCTTCTGTTTTTCTTGGTAATTTCTAACCTCCTTAATACAGTTATTGATGGTTTTTTTTGTAAAAGCCCCAATATCACTACATTCTATTACACTTGCAAAATCTTTGTTTATTATCTCATGTTCACACTTATAAAGAATCTTGCAAAACCCTTTGTTAAAATTAATCACTTTATTATCTTCATCAAGAAGAACAATGCCCTCATCAATGGCATTTAAAATTGAATTTATTAACTCTTCGTTACTTATAAACATATAAAACCTTTTTAGTGTTTAAAATGCCTCATGCCTGTAAACACCATCGCGATGTTATACTTATCTGCAAGCTCTATTACCTCTTTGTCACGAATAGAACCCCCTGGTTGTATCACTGCAGTAATACCTGCTTCTGCTAAAACTTCTAAACCATCGGGGAAAGGAAAAAAGGCATCTGATGCAGCGACACAACCTTTTGTACTCTGTCTTGCTTTCATTACCGCTATTTTTGCTGAATCTACCCTGCTCATCTGACCTGCCCCAATACCCACAGTTACGTTCTTTTTTGCAATAAGTATTGCATTAGACTTAACATGTTTTGCTACTTTCCATGCAAAATCGAGAGCTTTCATCTCTTCTTCTGTTGGTTTACGTTTTGTCACTACCGTAAGTTTATCTTTTTCATAGGTTTCTGTATCATAATCTTGGACAAGCATTCCTCCTAAGACTCTTCTATATTCTATTCCCTCAATCTTCATCGGCATTCCTTCAACATCAAGAACCCTTAAATTAGGATATTTAGCAAAAACTTCTAAAGCTTCTTTATCATAACCAGGCGCAATCACAACTTCCACAAAGGTTTCTGCAATTTCTTTTGCTAACTCTCCACTCACTTTCCTATTAACTGCAACAATACCACCGAATGCTGAAACGGGATCGCATTCCCTTGCTAGTTTATATGCCTCAACAATATTTTTATCAACAGCAACACCACATGGGTTGTTGTGTTTAACTATTACTGCTGCTGGTTCTTCAAACTCCAAAACTATTCTAAAGCAAGAATCAGTATCAAGTATATTATTATAGGAAAGCTCTTTTCCCTGAATCTTCTTAGCAGAACTTACACAGGCAAAGTTTAAATCCTTCTCCCTATAAAAAGCTGCTTTCTGGTGTGGATTTTCTCCATACCTACATTCCTGAACTTTAAAGTATTGAAGATTTATAACCTCAGGAAAAGGTTTTACTTTTCCATCATCAAGAGATGTTAGATAGCTTGAGATGATTCCATCATACCTTGCTGTGTGAGTAAACACCTTTTTAGCTAAATAAAACCTAAAATCATAAGGTACTTCTCCTTGATTTATGTAATCCATTACTTTTTGATAATCTTCAGGCTCTACTACTACTACAACATCTTGAAAATTCTTTGCAGCTGCTCTTATCAGTGTTGGCCCACCAATGTCAATATTTTCAATCACCTCCTCAAAGGTCACTCCCTGTTTTTTAATAGTAGCCTCGAAGGGGTATAAATTTACAACAACTATATCAATATAAGGGATATTCAACGCTTTTAAGCTTTCCCGATGTTCTTTTTTATTTCTTATTCCTAAAATCCCACCGTGTATCTTTGGATGCAATGTTTTAACTCTTCCATCCATAATTTCAGGAAAACCTGTGTACTCGGATACATCAACAACTTTTATACCCTTACTTTTAAGAAATTTTGCTGTACCTCCTGTAGAGAGTATCTCCACTCCCTTTTTTGAAAGAAACTCTGCAAAGGTATCAATACCTCTTTTGTCTGAAACACTAATTAAAGCTCTTTCAAATGCCATAACCCCTCCACTTTTTTTGATTATTATAATACCACAATAAGATTATAATATTAACATGAATTTCAAAATCGCAATTATTGGTGGTGGTCTTGCAGGCTGTGAAAGTGCATGGTTTATATCAAAAAATGCCATACACGTTGATTTGTATGAAATGAAGCCAAAAAAATATACCGATGCTCACCGTTCACCTTACCTTGCTGAACTAGTTTGTAGTAACTCCCTAAAAAGTATAAACCCATTAAGCCCTTCATTTTTGTTAAAAAAAGAAATGGAAGAGCTTGGTTCCATTGTAATGGAATCGGCATGGAAACATAGAGTACCCGCTGGTGAATCATTAGCAGTAGAGAGGGATGTTTTCTCTAAATATATAACTCAAAAGCTAAAAGAGTCACCATACATAAAAATAATAAATGAGGAAGTGGAGCATTTACCAGAACATTATGATTACTACATTATAGCAACCGGACCTTTAACTTCTCCTTCTTTTTCAAAAACCCTTTCATCATTATTTGGCTCAGAACCTTTATATTTTTATGATGCAATTGCACCTATTATTGATGGTGATTCGATAGACAAAAGTAAGGTCTTTTTCAGTTCAAGATATGACAAAGGGGGAGATGATTATTTAAATATACCACTCACTAAAGAGCAGTATTACAAATTTATTGAAGAAATTAAAAAAGCTGAGAAGGTTAAACTAAGACCTTTTGAAAAAGAAAAATTTTATGAAGGATGTCTTCCAATAGAGGTATTAGTTGAAAGAGGTGACAAAACATTAGCCTACGGACCTATGAAACCTGTGGGTTTTGATTCCAATAAAATTGGTTTCAAACCTTATGCAGTATTGCAACTAAGGAAGGAAGATCCTCAAGGTACTGCGTATAACATGGTGGGTTTTCAGACAAAACTCACAATAAAAGAACAGGAAAGGGTATTTAGAATGTTACCTGGATTGGAAAAGGCTATTTTTTTAAGATACGGTTCAATTCATAGAAATACTTTTATAGACTCTCCAAGAATATTAAACAAAACATTAAATTCAAAAAAATATGAAAACATTTATTTTGCAGGACAAATAACAGGGGTTGAAGGTTACATAGAATCTTCTGCCTGCGGTATCCTTGCAGGATATTTCTTAACAGCAAAAATTAAAGGTTTTGAGCCCATAATCCCACCAAAAACTATTGCATTAGGTGCATTGCTTGGGCACTTGCAAACAGAGGTTAAGCCCTTCCAACCTTCAGGTATACATCTTGGACTTTTTGATAAAACAGGCATGCCAAAAAAGTATGACAAAAAGCTATGGGTTAAAGAGCAAGAAACAAAGGATTTTAAAAGTTGGAAGGAAGCAATTCTTACACAGGTTGTTTTTTAATTAAACGAACAAGCTCGTGTAAATTTTGAAGTAGCAAGCTTTTCTTATTAGTTAAGCTGATCCAAAGGGGTTCATTTCCATCTTCATAAGCGCTTTTTATTTCTCTATCAAGCAATTCAATTTCACTTCTAATTTTTTTATACATTTGCACTAATACCTCTTGCACTTCTGCAAGCTCTTTTTCTGTTTGGGCCTTTTCTTTTTCTAAATACGCTTCTAATACCCTCTCCCCTAATTCTTCCTCTATATCTGGGATGTTTTCGTTATTCTCCTTCTTTTTCATTCTTTTTCTCTGTCCCCCTTTTTTGGCTGTTCTTTCTTTGATTCCATTGCTTTTTTCATTTCCATAAGTTTTTTCATTATGTAGTAGTTTGCTGTACCTTCTTCATACTCACCTTTTTCATTAGGTTTGCCCGCTGGAAGCCCTGTAAAAATTTCTAAAGCTTCTTCCGCTGTCTCTATTGCATATATATGAAACAAACCTTTTGATATAGCTTCTACAACCTCTTCATCAAGCATTAAATGTTGTAAATTTGACTTTGGTATAACCACACCATGGGTACCATCAAGCCCCCTTTCCTTACATACAGCAAAAAATCCCTCTATTTTTTCATTAACACCACCTATAGGTTGGACCTCTCCATGCTGGTTTAACGAACCTGTAACAGCTAAATTCTGTTTTAATGGTAAATTTCCTAAAGCAGACTGCAAGACTAAAACTTCAGCAACAGAAGCACTATCACCTTCTACCATTTCGTAGAGCTGTTCAAAACAAAGGGTAGCATTAAAGCTTAAGGGTGTTTTACTTCCAAATTTACTATTCAAATACGCTGTTATAACCATCGAACCTTTATCATGAATCTTTCCACTCAGTTTTGCTTCTCTATCTAAATGCACCACACCCTCTTTACCTGCAGAGACTCGTGCAGTAATTCTTGAAGGTCTACCAAAGGAATAATCACCAAGATCATAAACGGAAAGGCCGTTGATTGTACCTACCCTCATACCTTCAGTAGATATGAGATAGATATCCCTCATTATTGCTTCATGGACTCTTCTTTCAAGTTTATTATGCCTTAATTTTCTTAATTCTATAGCCTTTCTTACATCTTCCCTCTCAATTTTTGTTTTTTTCTTCTTTCTTGCAACATAATTTGCCTCTCTAACTAATGAAGCTATCTCTTCTACCTTCATTGACAGTTTTTTCTGGTCACTTACAAGCCTACCTCCAAACTCTATTACCCTTTGTATCCCTGATTCGTCAAAGGGAAGCAAGTTCTCTTTCTCCACTAAATGGTTAATGAAAAAGGCATAAGTTTTTTCACCTTCCTCATTCCAATCCATATCCCTATCAAAATCAGCCTTTACCTTAAATATTTTTGAAAAATCCTCATCATAGTTGTAAAGTATATAATAGATAAGAGGATTACCAATCAATATTACTTTCACATCAATTGGGATTGGCTCTGGTTTAAGTGTTGATGAAGCCATGTGATATGGTTCAAAGGGATCTTCAATTTTTACCTCTTTGTTTTTTATCGCTCTTTTCAAAACATCATAAGAAAAAGGTGTCCTCAAAACATCAAGGGCATCTAATATTAAATATCCTCCATTTGCTTTATGTAATGCACCAGGTTTTATAAGTGTAAAATCTGTAACTGCCATTCCCATTTGAAACCTGTACTCTACTTTTCCGATAAGGTTTGTGTGGGTTGGATTGGTTTCGTATACTATTGGTGCACCATTTTGACCTGTTCTATCGATAAAAACATTTACTTGGTATCGGAGAAAAGACGGTTCAGGCTTAAAAAACCTAAGAGCAATATTTGAAGGAACTGGAAGTTCGCTTTGTTTAAAATCTTCAAGATTGTTTAAAATGTCTTCTTGAACGTTGTTTAAGTATTCAATTATCTTCTCGTTAAAGTTATATTTCTCTTTCAAATCATCTATATGATATACCACAGCAGAGTTCGCTATCCTTTTTTCTAGCTCATTTAGCTTTTTTCTTGTCTCTTTTTCAGCCTCTTTTACTAGCTTTATTGCTTCTTTAAGTCTTTGCTGTAAAAACTTTATTTTTTCTTGAATAGCTTTCTTTTCCAAATCGCTCAGTTTTGAAAACTTTTCATCATCTAAAACCTCCCCATCTTTTACTGGAAGGAAAACAAAACCATCTACACCTCTTTCAAGTACAAAACCTCTTCCCCTTGCTTCTTGTGCAAGGCTCTCAAAAATCTGTCTATCAAACTCTTGAAACTTTTCTATTAGCTGTGCCTTTTCGTTTTCGTACTCCTTCGATTCAAAGATTTTTGGGATATCCTTTCTTAAATGGTCTATGAGCTCTCTCATATCATTTTCAAAGGCAAGGCCTTTTCCAGGTGGGAATTCAAGGTAAATGGGCTTATCAGGATCTTTAAAGTTATACACATATACGTAATCACTAGGTGTTTCTTCGCTCAAGGATTTCTCATTTGCCAATGCCAATATAAGCTCATGTTTACCAAGACCAGACTCACCTAAAGCAAATATATTGTAGCCATCAGATCTTATTTCCAAACCAAATTGCAATGCCTCCGAAGCTAGCTTTTGGGACTGTTGATATACCCCATTATTTTGTTTTCTTCCATCACTTTTGAAGTTTGATAACCTAACAACTTCATTTTCTGTGAGCTTTTTTATCATGAAGCCCCCTTAGATATCTAAATTTTTAACCTCCCATGCATACTGCTCTATAAAGCTTCTTCTTGGTTCTACCTTCTCTCCCATTAAATCACTGAAGATAGCTTCTGTTGCAGCATAGTCATTGATTGTTACTTTAAGAAGAACCCTCTTATCAGGATTCATTGTAGTTTCCCAAAGCTGTGATGGGTTCATCTCGCCAAGACCTTTATACCTTTGTATATAAAGACCCTTGCTGCCAACTTCATTTACTTTGTTTAACAATTCTTCTAAATTAGTAACTATTACTGTATTATCTTCATGGGTTATTTTGTAAGGTGGTTTACCAATTAGAGTCTTTGTTTCTTTTATTGTTTCTTTTAGCTCTTTATAATCACCTGAAACAATTAATTCATAGGAAAGTCTTGTTTTGTATTGTTTTATTTCCCTCTCAGTTATAAAATCTATAACAACACTTTCATGCTCTGCATCTTTAGAAAATTCAATGTTTTTAAAAGATATGCCCTTCTTTTTTAAATCTTCAACTACACTTTCTAATTTCTTTTTGACAGTGTTCTCATCGCTGAGAAAATCTTCTTTATTCATTTCAAAAAGAATACTCTCAATAAGTACCGTATCGATTCCCTTTTTGTTTAGCATTTCAGAAATTCTTTTATAATTTGTTAGTTTCTTGCAGAAGCTTATTAATTCTTCCTTTGTTAGCACTTTTATACCTTCAACTTTTAGAGATTGAGCAGCATTTTCTATGATGAATTCTTCTAATTCTTTTTCATCTTTTAGGTACCTTTCTATTTTATCTTTTTTCACTCTGTAAAGTGGTGGTTGTGCAATGTATAAGTATCCTTGCTCTATTATATGAGGCATGTGCCTATAGAAAAGTGTTAAAAGTAGAGTCCTTATATGAGAACCATCTACATCAGCATCAGTCATTATGATTATTTTTTTGTACCTTAGCTTATCCTTCTCTTTATCATTATCTGTCCTAAAAATGTTCACTCCAAGTGCATTGACTATTGTTTTTATTTCATCACTATCGAAAACTTTGTCCTTTCTCGATTTTTCTACATTTAGTATCTTTCCTTTAAGAGGAAGTATTGCCTGGAATTTTCTGTTCCTTCCCTGTTTTGCAGATCCTCCTGCAGATTCTCCTTCTACAAGAAATATCTCACTTTTTTCTGGATCTCTCTCTTGACAGTCAGCAAGTTTACCAGGTAAAGTTAAATCGTCAAAGGCACTTTTTCTTCTTGTAAGTTCTTTGGCTTTTTTTGCTGCCTCTCTCGCTCTTTTTGCTTCAATAGCCTTACTTATTATAATTTTTGCTACCTCTGGATGTTCTTCAAAAAAATCATTTAGTCCTGTATTAACAATACTTTCTACTATACCCTTTATCTCACTGTTACCTAATTTTGTCTTAGTTTGCCCTTCGAATTGAGGATTGGGCATCTTTACGCTTATAACTGCTGTTAAACCTTCTCTAACATCATCACCTGTTAATGCATCTTTTAACTCTTTTGCAAAGCCCAATTTTTCTATTTGACTGTTTATATTTTTTGTTAAAGCAGCTCTAAAACCTATAACATGAGTTCCACCTTCAACTGTGTTTATACAGTTAACAAAACTTTGTACAAGTTCACTATAACCATTGTTGTACTGTATGGCAACTTCAATGGTTATATCATCTTTTTCTTTTTTTATGTAAATCACTTTATCAAAAAGTGTTTCTTTACTTTTATTTAAGTATTGGACATAGGAAACTATTCCACCTTCATAATAAAACTCTTTTTCCTTTTCGTTTCTTTCATCTATAAGAGTTATGGATACGCCAGGGTTTAAATAGGCAAGCTCTCTAAACCTATTTGAGAGTATATCAAAACTAAAATCAGTTGTTTCAAAAATATCAGGGTCAGGAAAAAAATGAACTGTTGTACCTGTTCTCGTTGTTGTTCCTATTATCTTTACAGGTTCTAAGGGATTGCCCCTTTCGTACGCCTGATAGTATACCTTTCCCTCCCTTCTAACTTCTACCTCAAGATATTTCGATAGGGCGTTTACAACTGATATTCCAACTCCATGAAGACCACCAGAAACTTTGTAGCTTTTAGATTCAAATTTACCGCCTGCATGAAGTACAGTCATTACTGTTTCTAGTGCTGATTTGCCTGTATCAGGATGGATATCTACAGGTATGCCTCTTCCATCGTCTTCAACCTTTATACTTCCATCTACGAGTATACTAACCTTTATCTTTTTGCAATAACCTGCTAAAGCTTCATCAATACTATTATCTACAACTTCGTAAACAAGGTGATGGAGCCCCTGAACAGAAGTGCTCCCTATATACATGGCAGGTCTTTTTCTTACTGCTTCCAAACCTTTAAGTACAATTATACTGTTAGCATCGTATTGTTCGTTTTTTTCATTCTCTTCTTGTATTAACTGCTTTTCATTACTCATAGTTTCTTATTTCTCCTTTATCAACAACAAAATGTGGATAAGTGTTGATAATTTCTGAACTCATTACAAAGCTTTGAATACCCCCTTTATAGAGTACTTCTAAAATTTTATGTAACATATCATTATCCCATTCTGAGTTGAAATCGTCAATTATTAATATGTAACTATTTTCGCTATTTGCGCTAAGGGTTGAAAGTATCAGTGCAAATATCGCTGTTTTTAGTTCTCCTAATGATAGATCCTTTTTATCATTTCTTTTAAAGTCAAACTCGAATTTTTCTTTAAATCCAGCATATAAGTCTAAATCTTTTATTCCCAAAGCTTCTATATTTTCTTTGTAAGAATTATAGATTTCATTGAATAAACTCATTCTATGATCGTAAATAATTTTGCTCTGTTTTCTTAGAAGTCTTAGCCATACATCACTTTTTTTATCTGATTTTAATTGTTTTATAACTCTTTTGTATCGATATAACTCAATTAGAAAGTTTTTTCCTTTTTTTAGATAACATAGTTTATCTAGTAATGCTACTCTATACGATGCAAAGTTCTTACAATAAAATAATAAGTCGCTATTTAGAAAAAAGCTTTTTTTATATATAGGATTTTCAAAGTTTTTTTTATTTTTTCCATTTATTTTTATATCTTTTTTGTTCTCTTCAATCTCAATGCTTACCTCTATGGGTAGGTTGTCGTCGAGTATAATGTTTGTATGAATTTCTGTTTTTTTACAATCGTATGTTATCAGTTCTTTTCTTTTACACTTTCTAAAACTTTTTCCATTAAAAACGAGGTAAAGGCTTTCTGCTAAATTGGTTTTACCTTGTCCGTTTTTGCCACAAAAGATATTTAGTCTATCTTTTAAGTTTAGTTTTACATTCTTTATATTTCTATAATTTACAAGCTCTAAGTTTTTTACAAACATTTAGATTCTTATGGGCATTACAAGTGCTGTATACTTACCATCCCCTGTGATTATTACTGCAGACTGGGAATTTTTAAAGGATATTTCAATGATATCACTGTCTACTTTATCCACAGCTTCTAATAAATATTCACCATTAAAGCCTATAAGTAAGTTGTCACCATCGTAGTTTACTTCTATTTCGTCTTCTGCTTCTCCTATTTCTGATTCTGTTGTTTTAAACTTCATAAGCTTATTTTCCAAGTTTACTATTATGTTTGTAGATATCGTAAGTACTCTTTCTAGTGTGCTTACTAATGCTCTTTTATCAATATAAGCTTTCATATTGTTATTTGGAATCACATTTTTATAGTCTGGAAACCTTGATTCATTAAGTCTCATTATTAATTCGATATTTTCTGTTTCAAAGCTTGCTAGACTACCTTCGATTGATATGTCTATTTTTTCAGAAAGTGTATCTTTGCAGAGTTTTTTAATGTCGCTTACTGCTTTTTTTGGTATTAATACATCTATTGGTTCGCCTGAATATTCTACTTCATTGTAAGCAAGTCTGTAACCATCGGATGCTACAAATCTAAGCTTTCCATTGTTTACGTGTATATAAATTCCATATAAGCTTAACCTTGATTCGTCTTCGTACATTGCATATTCAACTTTTTCTATGGAATTTAAAAGGTCATCCTTGTTTATAGATATTTTTTGAACGAGTTCAAGTGTTGGAATTTTAGGAAAATCCTCTGGTTGTTGTGTAAAGAGTTTGAATGTGGATTTTCCCGCTTTAATTTTTAGGTTGTTTTCTTCAAGCTCTAAGTTGATCTTTTCATCGCCTATTGATTTTATTATCTCATAGAATTTCTTTGCAGGAATGCATGTTGAGCCTTTTTCAGTTATCTCTGACTCTACTTTTGCGGTAATTGATTTTTCTAAGTTTGTGCCTTTTATTATCAACATGTCTTTTGTTTCGAGAAGGATGCTGTTTAAGATAGGCATTGTTGTTCTTTTTTCAGTGATGCCTTGAACAATTTCCATTATCCTTTTTATCTTTTCCCTTTCTACTACTAGTTTCATATTAAACTCCTTGTAAAGTTGTAGTTATAGTTTGTGTTGAAATGTTGATTAATTTAAATAAATAATTGAAATCATTGAATTTTTGCATGTTTATAAATTGTTAGTTTTTTTGTTTCTATCAACATAAAACAACTTTATCTATTTTTTGTCAACATTTTTTCAATATTGTTTATGTGTTTTTTTATGTCGTTGTCGTTTTCTATAAGTTTCTTAATTTTGTTTATTGAATGGATAACTGTTGAATGATCTTTACCGCCAAATCTGTTTCCTATATCGTTTAGTGAAAGTTGGGTATATTTTCTTGTTAGGAATATTGCAATCTGTCTTGGTATTGATATTGTTTTTAATTTTTTCTGAGACTTGAGGTCTGTCAGTTTAATCTGGAAGTATTCGGAAACAGCCTTTTGTATATTTTCAACTGTGATTGTTGTTTCTTCTTCTGGAATAAAATCTTTCAAGATATCTTTTGCAAGATTTAGATCTAATGCTTTTTTTGTAAGGGAGGAATAGGCTAAAAGTTTTATGAGAGCTCCTTCCATTTCTCTTATGTTGTTGCATATATTAGTAGCGATAAAGGCTGCAATATCATCGGGGAGATTTATATTATGATAGGATGCTTTGTTTTTCAAAATAGCAAGTCTTGTTTCGTACTCGGGTGGTTGGATATCTACTGTTAGTCCCCATTCAAATCTGTTTTTTAGCCTGTCTTCAATATTTTGGAGTTGTTTAGGAAATTTATCACTTGTTATAACAATCTGTTTTTTTGATTCGTACAAAGTATTAAAAGTATTAAAAAATTCTTCCTGTGTTGCTGTTTTACCTGAAATGAATTGTATGTCATCTATGAGTAATAGATCTACTGTTCTGAATTTTTCTCTAAATTCATGCATCTTTTCAAACCTAATGCTTGAAATAAGCTCGTTCATAAATCTTTCAGAGCTGTAGTAAACGACTTTTTTATAAGGGTATTTGCGGTAAACTTCGTGTCCAATAGCCATTATTAAATGGGTTTTTCCTAAACCTACGTTGCTATAAATTAGCAAAGGATTGTAAAGTCCACCTAAATTATCAACAACTGCTTTGGCAGCAGCGTAAGCAAACTCATTTGATTTTCCTATTATAAAATTTTCGAAGGTGTATCTTTGAATAAGGTCGGGATGGAGTCTTTGTGTTATGTTAGGTGTTGATATTTTATCTTTTGCAACAGTTATGTATATGCTAGCTTCTTTCTCGAGAATGGATGTAATAATTTGCTTTATCTGATCGAAATAGTTTTCTTCTAACCAATCTTTGAAAAACTCATTTGGTGTTATAATAAAGCAAGAGTCTTCTTTTAAATCAAAAGAGACCGGTTTAAACCATGTCTCTATTATTTGCTCTTCAAAAAAGCTCTTTGCTTTCTCTAAAAAACGTTTTCTTAGATTTTCCATGTTTTGTTAATTTACCAAACCTAAATATTAATTGCAATAGAAGTATTTTTTAAGAATATTTAATTATTGACTTTTTTAAAAAAAATTACAAGAATAATAATTTCATGTTCTAATTTTTGAGGAGGAAATGTATGAAAAGAACATACCAGCCATCAAGAATAAAAAGAAAAAGAACTCATGGTTTTCTTGAAAGGATGAGTACAAAAGGAGGGCAAAAGGTTTTAAAAAATAGAAGAAAGAAAGGTAGGTGGCATCTTGTCCCTCAAGTATCTGGTAAATGATTTGTGGAATCTATAAAAGACACAAAAAGGATAATTCAGATACTGAAAGAAGGAAAGATGTTTGAGGGGGCTTTTTTAAAGGTTCATTATAGGTATAGTGAATATAGTAATGGTGGTTTTGTAATTTCCATATCAAAAAAGTTAGGCAAAGCTGTTAAAAGGAATTACATAAAAAGGGTTATTAGAAATTACCTCAAAAATAAAAACATTCATTTTGATATATTAATAAGACCAAAAACTTTAGATATTATGTATAAAGATGTAGTGAAGGATTTTGAAGACTTTTGGAGAACCACAAGTGATTAAGAAAGTGATTATAATTGCGATTAGAATGTACCAGGTTTTTTTAAGCCCTCTTTTGGGAAATAATTGTAAGTATTATCCCAGTTGCTCTCAGTATGCCATAGAAGCTGTAACAAAAAAGCCCCTGCTTGTATCTGTATATCTAATTTTTCGTAGATTACTACGTTGTAATCCATGGTCGAAAGGTGGCTATGACCCTGTGTAAGGAGTTTTAAATGGAAAAAAGACAAATAGCTTTCATAGTGATTTCTATACTTTTTCTAATATTTTGGGATTATTTTTTTGTTAGAAGATACTCTGTAAACAATGTATCATCTCCAAAATTTAGTAATAATACCAGCAATAAACAAGAGAAGAACATAAGTACTAACCCAGTACCATCATCTTTAACTATGCCTGAAACATATACTTTAAAAACATTAGATACTCAGATTTATCACGCCGTTATATCCCAGGAAAATGGTTTTTTTAAAAGACTTGATTTAAAAAGATATAAGAAAACTTTAAATAGTGAGGTTCCTATTGATGTTTTTAGGGAAGGTAAAATTGATTGTTTTGATGTAATAGAAGAGAATGGCAAAGAAATGAGGGTTATATATAGATCTTCAGAAATTAAGGAGTTTGACAACCATATCATAATAAACTTTTATGGTAATGTAAACGACGTAGAAGTGTTAAAAACAATACAACTTTCTAAAGATAGTTATGGTGGAAATATAAAGTATATTTTAAAAAGCCAAATGGAAAGGGCTATTAAACTAAAAACAGTAATGCAACTATCAGGAACAGTATTTGATTCATCGGTTGAAGCAAACCCACAGCCTGCTTTTTTTTACAATACAACCTTTGAAATGCCTTCTGAAAAAAACTTGAAAAAAGGATATGTAAGAGAAAATCTTTTATATGCGGGTTATGCGGAAAAATATTTTGGTATTTTCCTTTTGGATGAGACGAAAAAATCAAAGGCAGAGGGATATATTCATAATAGCATGACGACTGTTAAAACTATTTTAAGTGAAGCTAGTTTGAGAACAGGTCTTATTCTAGAAAAAGAGATTAAATTTTATGCAGGACCAAAATATGAAAAGGAGCTAACAAAGATTAATCGTAAATTAGTTGCATCAATAGACTATGGATGGTTTCATTTCATATCAAAACCTTTATTGATGATAATGAACTTTTTTAATAAATTTACAAATAACTATGGCGTCAGCATCATATTGCTGACTATTTTGATAAAACTTGTATTTTTCCCTTTAAGCCACAAAAGTTATAAGTCAATGAAGGAGCTACAAAAACTACAACCAAAAATGGAAGAATTAAGGAAAAAGTTTGCAAACGATAGAGAAGCATTAAATAGAGAAATGATGCTTTTATATCGCAGACATGGAGTAAATCCATTAAGCGGTTGTCTACCAATTTTAATACAGATTCCTTTCTTTATAGCTCTCTATCAGGCTTTAATGCATGCTATTGAATTAAGACATGCACCTTTTTTTGGATGGATAAAGGATTTGTCAAGTTATGACCCCTTCTATATAACTCCCATTTTAATGGGTATTACTATGCTAATTCAACAAATTATGACTCCATCAACGGGAGATCCGACTCAGAAAAAAGTGATGTATATTTTACCTGTAGTTTTTACTTTCATGTTTTTAAAGTTCCCTTCTGGTTTAGTTTTATATTGGCTAGTGAATAATATTTTTTCTATTCTCCAGCAGATGTATACTTTGAAAACTCAAAAAACATGACCTTTAAATATAGTTTAGATACTATCGTTGCAATATCAACACCTCCAGGTTATGGTGGTATTGCAATCGTAAGAATGTCAGGTAAAAATGCCATATTATTAGCTCAAAAACACTTTTGCACAAAAAAAGGTACTAAATTAGATAATATAGTATCAAGAAAGGTAAATTATGGTTTTTTTATTTCTGATGAAGGCAATGTAATAGATGAGTGTTTACTGATATTAATGAAAGAACCGTATAGTTACACTGGTGAAGATGTAGTTGAATTTCAGATACATGGTGGAAATATTGTTGCAATAAGGGTTGTTGAAGAGCTTTTAAAAAATCGTGGATTGGTAAGATACGCTGAACCTGGGGAGTTTACATATAGAGCTTTTTTGCACGGAAAGAAAGATCTTATTCAAGCAGAAGCTATTGAAAATTTAATACATGCAAAAAATTATTTTCAACAAGAAAACTCTGTTAAACAGCTTTCAGGTTATTTAAGTTCAAAGTTAAAGGACTATTTTGATTATTTCAATGAAATTAGAATTATCCTTGAAGCGGAAATCAATTTTCCTGAAGAGATATCTTTTGAGAAAATAGATATAAAGGAAAAAGTACATGATTTTAATCATTTTTTAAATGAACTTATAGCATCATATAATGAGTCTAAACCTTACGTTGATGGATTAAGTGCAATAATAATAGGCAAACCTAATGTGGGCAAATCAAGTTTTATGAATAAACTACTTGATAATGAACGGGTTATAGTAAGCCCCTATCCTGGAACAACAAGGGATATTATTGAAGAGACGATTATATTGGAAGGAGTACCTCTTAAAATTATTGATACCGCAGGGATTAGAAATACAAAAGATCCCATTGAAAAAATTGGTATAGAAAGGGCAAAGAACAAAATAGAAAAGGCTAAAATTGTATTTGCGATTTTTGATGCTTCTTATGATCTAACAGAAGAAGATTACGAAATATTGGATTTAATAAGGGACAAGGAGCTTGTTTTTATAATCTTAAACAAGATTGACATAGGTAAAAAGCTTTTAGATTGCAAAATTTTTTCGCCCTTTACTGTGTGTCCGATGTCTTTACAGACAGGAGAAGGTTTTAATCATTTCAAAAATGTATTTAAAGATTCAATATTGAAAATTTTCTCAATAAATGCAAAAAGAGATTTTTATGTTATCCAGCCACGACATTATGAGATATTTTTAGAGATGAAACAAATTATCGAAGATTATTTAAATGAAACCGCAAGCGATGAAGCACTCCTATTCGCTTTATCTGAGTTAAATGCTTTATACGAAAGGCTAATAGGTAAAAATATAAGTTCTGAAGATATTGATAAAATTTTCAGCAGGTTTTGTATAGGAAAGTAATGTTTCACATGAAACAATTACCCACCGAAACATTGAAAAAACTTAATTCTTATATTGATATTTTGATGAAATGGAATGAAAAAATAAACCTTACATCCTATACAAGAGATGAACTTATAAACATTGGTATAGTAGATGCATTTGTTGCATCAGAGGTTTTAAAATCACTGAAAGTGGAAGAAGTACTTGACTTAGGCACTGGTTACGGCATGCCAGGTATTGTTATAAAAATACTTTGTCCTCCTATCAAGGTAGCTTTACTTGATAGTAGCGAAAAAAAGATTGCTTTTTTAGAGTATGTGAGTAAAATTTTAAAAATACCCATGGACATATATTTTAAAAGATTACCCGATAGTAAATGGGAAAAAAGGTTTAGCTGCATAATCAGTAAAGCGTCAATGAAAGAAGAAAGGCTTTTGGATATAACGAGTAGTATTATCACTCCAAAGGGATATCTAATTTATTATTCAACAACAGAACCAAAAACAAGTGAAAAAGATTTCATGTTTAAAGGAGCTATATACTACAAAAGGATTGGTAAGGGTAGTTATATTGTTGTGAGGCAGAAATCATGTTAGTAGTTGCAGTGGCAAACCAAAAAGGTGGTGTTGGCAAAACAACAACAGCAATTAACCTTGCAAGCGGGATAGCTCTAAAAGGGCATAAAGTACTTCTTGTTGACATTGATCCACAGGGTAATGCGACAAGCGGTGTAGGTGTAGATTTTAAGCATGTAGGAATGTCAATCTACCATGTTTTGTTAGGAACAGCATCTATAGAAGAGGTGTTAGTAAAAACAGGTGTAGAAAATTTATTTTTATTACCATCAACAGCTGACCTTGTAGGGGCAGAAATAGAGTTGATTGGGTTAGAGCAAAGAGAGTTTAGATTAAAAAATGCATTAAAAAAAATTTCAAATTTTGATTTCGTAATTATTGATTGTCCACCCTCATTGGGTGTACTTACTCTGAATGCTTTGGTTTCTGCAAGAGGTCTTCTTGTTCCTATGCAAAGTGAGTATTATTCTTTAGAAGGCCTTAGTAGACTGCTAAAGACAATAAAGCTAGTTAAGAGGGAACTAAATCCGGAATTAGAAATATTAGGTATACTCCTAACCATGTATGATGGAAGAAACAATCTTGCGAAATGCGTTTATGAGGAAATTAAAAAACATTTTGGAGACAAACTGTTTTCAGTCGTAATTCCTAGGAATGTAAAACTATCAGAAGCACCAAGTTATGGTCAGCCTATTTTTATTTTTGAACCCCACTCAAAGGGAAGCATAAGCTACCAACTCTTTGTTGAAGAGTTTCTTAAGAGGAGCAAGAATTATGAATAAAAAAGAGCCACTTGGAAGAGGACTTTCTGCACTTATAGAGACAGATGCTGTTGCAGAAGTTGTTGACATTGAAACGGATAAAATTGTTCCAAACCCATACCAGCCGAGAAAACAGTTTGATGAAGAGAAACTTAATGAGCTTGTTAAATCGATAAAAAACCAAGGCATTATCCAACCAATAATTGTAACAAAAAATAAAGAAAAGAATGTCTATACCATTGTTGTTGGAGAGAGAAGATGGAGAGCTGCAAAAATAGCGGGGTTGAAAACAATTCCTGCTATCGTAAAGGATATGAGCGATAAACAAATTATTGAAGCCGCTTTGATAGAGAATATACAAAGGGAAGAGCTAAATCCAATTGAGTTGGCATTAGCTTATAAAAAGCTAATGGAAGAGTTTAAGTATACACAAGAAGAATTGAGTGAGACTGTTGGTAAAAGTAGGAGCAGTGTAGCAAATACGTTAAGACTACTTAAGCTTCCTGAGAAAATACAAGAAGCCATTAAAACAAATAAAATAACGGAAGGACATGGTCGAGCTCTCCTTGCAATAGAGGATGATAAAAAAAGAATGGAACTATTTAGGAGAATGCTTAATGAAAAGGTAACGGTTAGAGAAGCAGAGAAAAAAGTTAAGCAAAAGAAACAAAAGGATGTTGCAATAACAGATTTAGAAAATAGACTTTCATCTATTTTTCAAACAAAAGTTTCAATAAAAGGTAGAAAGAAAAAAGGGACAATTATGATCGAGTATTATTCACGTGAACAGCTTGAAGGTTTAATAAATATGCTTTTAGGGGTTAAAAATGATTAGGAAGGAATATAAATGCAAAGAATGTGAATTTAAATTTGAAAGAACAATATTTGAAGATGAAGAAGGGGAAGTAAGTTGTCCTGTATGTGGTTGTAAAAATGTAGAACTTGTTGTAGAAGAAGAAAAAAAACCTCAAAGCTGCTCAACCAGTTCGAAGTATACTTGACTTTAAAAGATACTGCACGGGTGGTAGTCATAAAAGGTTGTAAGGGTCTATATCAAAAATTATTTTACACGTTGTATTTTTTATATTAGCCTTTAAATGCTGGCTTAGAGATATGAGATGTTTTGGTTTTCTTGATTTACAATATATATGTAGTTTATATAACCCTCTCTCTCTGTAGACAGGTGCAGGTATTGGTTGAAAAACTTGAATATCCCATTTTTTGGATAACCTAAAAGCCTCACTATATATATTCTGGGAAGTCTCATATAGTCTTTTTTCATCTTTTGAAAATATCTTAATTACAAGTAAACGTTTTATAGGTGGGAATTCAGTTTGTTGTCTTAAAAGAATCTCTTCTTTGAAGAATCCTTCAAAATCTTCATTTATGGCAAAATTTATTGAAGGTGAATTTGTGATAGACGTTTGTATGATAACTTTTCCAGGCAACTCCCTTCCTGCTCTGCCAAAGACTTGTGTAAGTAACTGAAAGGTTCTTTCCTGTGCTCTGAAATCGGGTATTTTAAGACCCTGGTCGCCAAGTAACACACCAACAAAGGTCAGTTTTGGGAAATGGTGGCTCTTTGTAAGAATTTGGGTAGCAACTATAATGTCGTATGAACCCTCAACAATTTGTTGTAGCTCTTTTTTTAGAAGTTGAGGCTTTTCTGTTGTTTCACTGTCTATTTTTATTATTTTTGCATGAGGAAACTTTTGAGACAGAAGTTCTGTTATCTTTTCTGTTCCAGCGCCATAGAAAAAAATATTATTTTTTTTGCATACTGGACATTCACTTTTAAAGGCTGTAATAAATCCGCATCTATGGCAAGAAAAAGCATTTTTCTTCTTGTGCCATGTTAAAGGAACTGTGCAAAACTTGCAGAGTATGAAATTTTTGCATTCATTGCAATAAGCGTAAGGTACATAACCTCTTCTATTAATGAAAATAAGGGATTGCTCCTTTTTTAATAGGTTTTCTTCAATATTTTCAAGCAGTTGAGAAGAGAAAAAACCGTCTATTAGTTTTGTTTTTTCCGTGTCAATTACAATAATTTCAGGTTTCTTTGGATGGAAACGTTGGGATAATGCATAAAGGTTTATTTCACCTGAAATAGCTTTGTAATATGTTTCCATAGAAGGTGTTGCTGAGGATAAAACAACAGGATGGGAAAAGAATTTTCCTCGAGTTAAAGCAAGATCACGGGCATTATAAGGAAAAGAGCCTTCGTGCTTGAAGGATGCATCATGCTCTTCATCTACGATTATCAAACCAAGGTTATATATGGGTAAAAAGATGGAAGAGCGAGTTCCTATTACAACGTTTGCCTTATTCCGTATCTGTTCAAATGTAAACCTTTTAATATGTGGTGGTACACTACTATGCCAGATCAAAATGTGCTTTTTGTCAAGAATAGAAGTAAATCGTTTGTAGATATTTGTTGCAATAGCAATTTCTGGTACAAGATAAAGCACAGAAAAACCTTTATTAAAAAACGATTGGGACAAAGCAAGCAAAAGTTCTGTCTTTCCTGTTCCTGTTTTTCCAATAATCAAAAAATTACGAGGTTTGTAAAGGAAACTTTCTATATCCTTTAAAATGCGTTGTTGTTCATTTGTTAGAGTTAAAGATCTTTTCTCAGAATTATCATCAAAAAAACTCATATCGTAATAGATACTTTTAAAAATAAAGCTTGTATTTATCTCGATAAGTCCTTTTTCTTCAAGTTCTCTAATATGTTTATATTCGAGGTTTGGAAAAGCCTTCAATAGTTTATCTAATGAACATTTTTTATGTTGAGAAAGAAACTGGCTTACAGGGTCAAGAGGGTTTAATGTCTTTAATGTAAAGGTCTGTTTTTTTCTTAACATAGAAGGTGAAAAGAAGCTTTTGAACACATCTGAAAGGGTAGCTGAGTAATAAGTTGCAGAAAATTTAAAGAATTTCAGATATTTATCATCAAAAAAGGTTTCTTCTGATAAACATTCTATAATATCAAAGACTTTGCTATTGTCTATGCTATTCGGCATTGATTCAGTAATTTCTATAACAAAACCTAAGTGGGGAACATTTTTTAGTGGTACTACAACTAAAGAACCAATATGGAGTATGTCTTTCATTGAAGATGGTACTTTGTAAGTAAGAGGGTTTATCTTTTTGCTTAAGATAACGACACTTGCGAAGCGAGACATGATATTATAATAAACAAAGGAGCAAAAATTGGCAAAGTTTTTGCATAATAACAAAAATATGATAGGCAAAAAAGGCTATACACTTGTAGAGGTTTTAATTGTAATTGCAATAATAGGTATTCTTTCTGCTATCGCTATTCCAAATTTTTCAAAGTATAGGGAAATATACGTAACGAAAGGTGAGATGCAAAAAATCGTATCCTTTATAAACTTAGCTAAAAGTGCTTCATTGAGATATAATGACCAGGTTTGTATAAAATTTCCTTCAGGATATGGTCCTGTTTTAGAAATGTTTATAGATGCAGATAGAGATGGCCAGAAGGGAAATACTGAAACTTTTATAAACCGTCTATCCTTAGATCCTAATTTACAAATGACTTCAAGTACAGTAAATATCTGTATTCCTCCAACAGGTGTAGTGCTTGGTAGTAATACTACTCTTGTTTTCCGTTACAATAATGTTGTTAGAAAAGTAGTTATATCAGGTTATGGGAGGGTTAAAATTGAAAAATAAAGGGTATTCGCTTATAGAAGTTTTAATAGCAATGTCAATATTAACGGTTGGTATATTAGCTGTTATATCTATGCAATCTACCGCCTTAAAAATTCAATCAAGAAACAAAATTTCAGCTACTATGCAATTAATAAACCAAGAAATTTTAGAAAAAATAATAGCCAATGCATCTGATGACCAGACAATACTTTCCTACAGTGGTATAAAAACATATGATAGTAGCACAAAACCAACTACTAGTCCTGCAGATAATGATTTTGAGTATTTTAAAACGCTTCTTGCTCCCTATCCAGGGGCTTGGGCTGAGGTAAATGTAACCAATACGAGACCCTATCCTGTGAAGATTATTGTTCACTGGAAAGATGGGGCTATAAACCATAAACTTGAGTATGGAACATATATTTTGCCTCATTAAGGAAGGTAATATGGATAAAAAAGGGTTTTCACTTGTAGAATTATTAATTGTTATAGCAGTGGGTGGAATACTCATTGCCTCACTTGCCTCAGTATTTGTTACTCAATCAAAGACATATTCTATACACAGCGATATAGGTGAAACTCAATATAGTGCAAAAGTTGTTTTAGATTATATAGCTAAGGAAATCAGGATGGCAGGTTCAGGATTGCGAGATAAAAACTATTATTTTAAGAATGGCGCAACTTTTTCATTTTTAAGTAGTATAAATTCTGATACTGGTCCTGATGCAATAAGAATTAGAGGCAATTTTCAAGGAATTTACGGTAATATAAGTAGTGTCTTAGGTACTACAATTGAGGATGATGACTCATCAAAAGAAGTATTTACTGTAGCTTATAAGAACACTAACAAATCAAGATTTTCTGTAGGTAATTATATTACAGTGGCAAGTCCAGCTGGAAATGCTGAAATAAGAAGTATAGCAGGTGTTTCTGGAACAAATAAACAAATCATAAAGCTAAATAATGGAGATGGTTTTAACTATAACCATAGAGAGGGAACAATATTTAACTGTATCCAAGAGATAAGATACTATGTTGATAGCAATGGTACACTTAGGAGAAATAATTTTGAAAGGAATGGGAACCAGCCAATACTTGAGAATGTAGAAGATTTACAGTTCATGTATGGTCTTGATATAAATGGAGATGGTTATATAGACCAGTGGGTTAACAATGTAAGCGATGGTTCAAACAAAATAGACCAGGTAAAAGCAGTAAAGATATGGCTAATTGTTAGGGGTACTGTACCAGATAGCAACTTTTTAGATAATAGGACCTATTTTCTTGGCATAAGTAGCACCGGTGGTGTGTATGTTGCAAAAAGATATAAACCCTCATCACAAGTGCGAAATTATAGAAGATTAATTTTTTCAACAACAGTGGATTTAAGAAATATCTATCTTGGGAGTTAATTGATATGAGAAATAATAGAGGTTCTATTTTAATAACTGCTTTAATATTTATGATGGTTTTAAGTTTTATGCTCATGGCATTTCTTGATATGAGTTCGACAGGTTTAAAACAGACTTTATATATGGAACAAGCAAAAAAAGCATTCTATATTGCTGATGGAGGTTTAACTTATACAACAAGTATTATAGATAGGATACTTAGTGAAAAATCCATACCACCAGCTGGAGTATATCCCTCTGACGTTGTAATATTTAATGATGGATTGGGTAATGATAATGATGGAGATGGGTATAGTTTAGTTGAAGAATTATTAGGTTTCACAAATCCCAATGATAATGTCGCTGATACACCTGATTTAACAATAATTACAGGAAATGACAGGGCTTATATAGATTTGGCCAAAGTTGGCTCAGTAGATTTTACAGGGGTTACAAGTGGAGAGTTTGCAAGTGGTTATGAAGGAATAGGTGCGGGAGCGGCTTCTGGCGGTATGTATTATTATATTAAGGTAGACTCTCTTGGAAGAACTGAATTTGGCTCGAAGGCAAACATATACGCTATTTATAGAAAAGTACTTGGGGTATCAGGAGGTAAATAATGCAAGTAAAAGATGTACAGAAAGGTTTATTTGGCTTATTGATAATAGTTATATTTTTTTCAATAGTTCTAAAATCTACATTTATTGTTGCTGGTACTCCAGCAGCACCAGAAAACTCAGATTACGAGGCGTATCCACCTTTTAACATTGTCAATGCACCACCGCTTGTAATGTTGGTTATGGGAAGGGATCATAGAAACTATTATGAGGCATATACAGATACTACAGATTTAAATGATGATGGCATAATTGATACAACCTATAATGATGCAATTGATTATTATGGTTACTTTGACTCATGGAAATGTTATGTATATGATAGTACTGGGACGCCTAAATTTGTTCCCACAAGAGTTATAAATCCACTTGCTACAGGTAATCATCATTATTGTGGAGGAACAGGTGAATGGAGTGGCAATTTTCTAAACTGGCTTTCTATGTCAAGGATGGATATTATAAAAAAAGTACTTTATGGTGGGCATAGAAGCACAGATAGCTCTAATGAAACAGTATTAGAAGGTGAATATATTCCTCAAGATGCACATAGTTGGGGCAAAGAATATGCTGGTGCTGATGTAAGAATGCTAACGCCTTTCGATCCACCAACAGGGGCAGGCAGTTCAGTTTGTACAACACCTCCTGGCAATGTACCTTGGAGTCAAACAGGTAGTAGTGGTATTCTCTATGTTATTTATAGAGACGGAGTTAGTAAACCAGCACCAACGAATCACAATGAAATGTTGGCAACATATACTCCCTGTAGCTATAAGTCACATAATTATATAGGACAGATTAATTTATCAAATTCCCTTGGTGGTGACAATGGCAACTACATTGTTGTAACTGAGTTTTTAGCAAATGCAAGTGGGTATTGGGCATTTGCAATCGATGGAGATGATGCTGTAGAACTAGAAATTTTAGATGCTACAACACTTACTAGAGTTAATTTTACATCCTTAACAGGTAGTTCAGCAACAATAGATAATGGTGTGCTTGGTTGGTATGGATCACATAGTAGTTCTGGAAGAATTGCATACAGAGCTCAAATTAATCTTACAAGTGGTAAATGGTACAGACTTATAGCAAGACATAGGGATTTAACTGGTGATGAATCGTTAGTAGTAAAGTATGCATTACCTGGTAGTGATTTTACAAAAAGTAGTAGTTATAAAGTTTTTGGAAGCGTTACAGGTGCAAGTGCGTTACAACTTAGATCTCCAAATATAGATAACCCATGTAGATTAAAAAAGTTAGAATTTATTAACAATGGTGAGCCATTGCCTGGAAATACAACAGTTGATTGTGGTGGTTCTGTTGGTACAACAAAAAGACATCTTTTTTGCATGACCTCTACAAGTGTTGATGATGCTCATAAAATAAGAGTTTTACTTGATAGGCCAGAGAGGGCATATAACTGGGCATCCATAGAAAGACCCGTGTGTGGTAATGAAATAGTAGATACTTCAGGTAATAGAGTACCAGTAACACCTATAGATTATTATGTAAGAGTAAAAGTTTGTGATCCTTCTGTTGGCTTGGAAAGAAATTGTAAGCAATATGGTGGAAATTATAAACCAACTGGTTTATTGCAAAAATATGGAGAAGGTCCAGCGGGGCAAAAGGTTTGTTCAAAAACAAGAACTCCCTGTTCAAATGATAGAGATTGTGGGACAACAGGAGGGTTATGTATACCCGATGCAAGAATCTATTTTGGTTTGTTAACTGGTTCTTATACATATAACATGACTGGAGGTGTTTTGAGAAAAAATATCTGGGCTGTAAATGATGAGCCTAATGAAAGTACAGGAATTTTTCAATCATCAGAAAATGTAGGTGGAAATATAATTTTAACCCTGGATCGTATGAAAGTCATTGGATTTGACTATACAAATTACAGCTACGGTTGTGTTCCTTCTATTGACAGAATGGATGAAACAAGTACCTGCAAAAAAATGTGGGGTAATCCTATTGGTGAGATGATATATGAAGCTACAAGATACTTTGCAGATAAAAGAAGTCCAACAAGTTCATATACCTATACTTCTACTCTAGATATGGGTTTAAAACTCTCTAAACCTACATGGAATAGGTTTTCAACAGGTTCTGCAACATATCCACTTTTTGATAATCCCATAACGGGAACAACAAATGGTGTGTATCCATCTTGTTCTAAACCTTTTATAATAATACTTACCGATAAGAATATAAGCTATGATTCCGATGATTTACCTGGTTCTGCATTTAAGTCCTTTACAGGTGATTTGCCTGATCTAAATGTATCAACTTATGCTAATTTGATAGGTACTTCAGAAGGCATTGCTGGTAGGAGCTGGATTATTGGTGAAGCAAATGGTGTTACTGATTTTATATGTTCTGCAAAAAGTGTTACTAACCTTTCTAATATAAGAGGTTTATGTCCTGCTGAACCAACAAGAGAAGGAAGTTATTATTCTGCTGCGGTAGCTTATTATGGTCATACACAATTAAAAGCAAAAACGGGATTTCCAAATATTGGATACTATAGTGTAGTACAGGAATCAAATGTACCAGATATTGAGTTTAAAGTTGATGGTAAAAAGGTAATTATTGTACCTGTTGGTAAATCTATTAGTGGATGTAGTGCTTATACTTCTTGCTATAGTAAGTGTACAATTACAAAGGATGCAGATGGGCTTCATATTGTTGGTTGTAGTGGTAACTCTTACTGCCCTACTAACCAGATTGTTGATTTTTACATAGACAAAATTGTGTATGATAACAGTAACAATCCTATTTATATGAAGTTTTTTGTTAATTATGAAGATTCTGAACATGGTTCAGACCACGATATGGATTCAATTGTATCCTATGAAATTTGTACAAAAGCAGCAGAGACAGCAGGTCCTGGTGGTAGTGCTTTAGGTAATTGTGGAGGACTAGGTCTTCAAGCAAACCAGATAAGAATAATTCTAACATCACTGTATGGAGCAGGTTGTGTAGACCAGGTATTAGGCTTTATTATAAAGGGTACTGATAGCGATGGTGTTTATTTACCTATTAAAGATGGAGATGTACCAGCAACAACTGATACAGATACACCATCAAATGTAGCAACATTGCCTACTATGTGGGGCAAAACTTTTAATGTTACGGGCACTTCAGCTGGAGTATTGAAAGATCCTTTATGGTATGTATCTAAATGGGGTAACTTTACTGATAAAGATGGTGATGGTAAGCCATCGTTACAGTCTGAGTGGGATGAAAATGGTGATGGAGTTCCCGATAGTTATTTTAGAGTGACCAATCCATTATATCTTGAGAAAAAACTAGAAGATGCTTTTTTGGATATTCTAAAAAGAACTTCTTCTGGTACTGCAGTATCAGTTCTTGCTTCTTCTGCAGAAGGTGAAGGAGCTTTATTCCAAGCTTTTTTCAAACCAGCTATTGAAGGTGTTAATGGTACTGTAAGCTGGGTAGGTTATCTCCATGGTTTGTTTATAGATCCATATGGAAATATTAGAGAGGATACTAACCAAGATGGAAAATTAGAGTTAACAATAGATAGAATTTTGAAATTTAAGGTAGATCCAGTTTCCAATGATACAGTAGCTGAAAAATATGCTGATAGTAATGGCGATGGAGTACCTGATAGTAATACTCCTGAATCAACAGTGCCACTTACTGATGTAAAAAGCCTGTGGGAAGCGGGTAAACGTTTAGCTTTGAAAAGTCCTGAAGATAGAAATCTCTTTACAAGTATTAATGGTACTGAATCGGGGCGTATTGATTTTGATGCTTTAAATGCAAGCACTCTTAGAGATTATCTACGAGCTGGTAGCGATGCAGAAGCAGCGAAGATTATAAGGTTTATTAGAGGTGATCCTGTAGATATTGAGGATCCATCATATCGAAGTAGAACAGTAAACATAGGTGGTGCAAACTATGTATGGAAGCTTGGGGATATAGTATATTCTACTCCAACTGTTGTTGCAGCACCAATGGAAAATTATGATCTGATATATGGTGACCAAAGTTATTACAACTACTATAAAGCACATAAAGATAGGATTAGTGTTGTTTATGCTGGGTCAAATGATGGAGTATTGCATGCCTTTTATGCAGGTAAGTTTAATCAAGGTGATGATCCTACAACACTTGGCGTTGAAAATGGGTATTTTACAAATCCACTTACAGGGGTTAATTTAGGAGATGAACTATGGGGTTATATTCCAATGTCATTTTTGCCACATCTACAATGGCAAACAAAAGTAGGGTATAAGCACGTTTATGGTATAGATTTGAAACCGAAAGTATTTGATGCAAAGATTTTTACACCAGATACTGATCATGTGGAAGGATGGGGCACAATACTTATAGGTGGAATGAGATTAGGGGGTGGTGAAATACAAGCTAAGATTGGTACAACAATAAAAACATTTTATTCATCCTATTTTGCGCTTGATATAACAAATCCACTGCAACCAAAAGTTTTGTGGGAATTTTCTCATCCCGATTTGGGACTTACACTAAGTTATCCTTGTATTGTTAAAAGGGGCAATAATTGGTATGCTATTTTTGGATCAGGACCTGAAGGTGGAACAGCAAATAAAGATAGTTTAGGATATTTTGTTCGTAGTAGTAAGAATGCAAAAATATTTGTAGTTAGAATTAATGGTGATAATTCTAACTGGGTGCTAAATTCAAATTATTGGATTTTAGATACAGGTATTACTAGTGGCTTTGTTGGCAGTCCTGTAAGTATTGATGTTGATTTAGATGGCAATAGTGATGTCGTTTATACGGGCGTTGTACAGGGCACATTTGTACCCACACAAGCAGGTTATGTATTTAGTCTTATAACAAACACCGATACTCCTTCTAATTGGACATTGAAAAAAGTATTTACTGCTTTTTCGAATGTCTCACCAAGACATCCACTTGTTAATGCACCAGCAATAGGATTAAGAGATAAGGATTTGTGGATATATATATCTTCTGGTAGGTTTTTCCATGCTAATCTTGATAAATCTTTGGTATTACCAGAAAGAATGTATGGCTTTAAAGATCCCTGTTTTAATGGAGGTTTTGATACTAGTTGTTCAACACAATTGACAGAGAGCAATTTAATAAATATGTCTAATGTAGTTATAAGAGATATGGACAACGATGGTGTGGGAGAAACTGTTACTGGTTTTACTGGAGCAACCACTTTTCAGGAGATGCTTACATCTTTTAAAAATAGTCTCGCTACTGGATCTGCCTATGGATGGTATTCAGATATGGT
>Ga0272449_1000565_pt1 | contig 43501 bp, 35 predicted proteins | sample YNPCB0241_FD_198679 | JGI IMG/M metagenome (GOLD analysis project Ga0272449, IMG submission 198679) | Hot spring sediment microbial communities from Yellowstone National Park, WY, United States - YNP-CB-024-1 | ecosystem: Environmental > Aquatic > Thermal springs > Hot (42-90C) > Sediment...
TCGGGTAAGGATGCCAACGGCAACCCGCTCAGCAAAGAGCAGATGGAGCAACTCAAAAAACAACTGGAGTCGCTGCAGCAGCAGATGCGCGCGCTGAAACTCTCGCAAGAAGCGCAGGAGTTCCTACGCAAGCTCATGAACGACCCCGCCTACAAAGAGGCGATGGAACACCTGCGCAAACTCGCCGAGCAGATGCAGAAGCTCAATCAACAGCAAGACCCCCAGCAGCGCAAACTCACGCAAGAGGAGATCGAGCAACGCTTGCAAGAGCTGGAGCGCAAACTGGAGGAACTCGCGAAAAAGTATAACAGCGACGAGAAAATCCGCGAGCTCGCGCAGCAGATTCTGGAGCAGGTCAAGCAGATGAAGGAGCTGTCCCAGTGCCAAGGCGCTTGCATGGGGCTGAGCATGGGTACATGCTTTGGGCTGGGCGCGTTCGGCACCAAGCAGAAGCAGGCGTGGGACAAGGGCGAGTTCGTCGGTCAGCCTGAGATGTTCAATCAGGGCGATAAGCAGCCCGAACTGAAGATTCCGATGAAAGACACTGCCGTCAGCGGGCAGCCGCCGCTTGTGCCCGGCGCAGGCGACTACATGGACTACAACGCGCCCCCGACGCCTGGCGGCAGCTCCATCCCGCTGACCAAGGCGCTGCCGACCTACCAGAAGAAGGCGGAGCAGGCGTTGAGCCAGCAGAATGTGCCGCCCGCCGAGCGCAAGCGCGTGAAACGCTACTTCGAATCGCTGCAGAGCGGCAAATAGTTGGGCAGGAACCCCTCCCGCGCGGGCGTATCTGTAAAGCATGCATCGCCTGTGTGGGTTCTGGGTCGCGATAATTTTCGTCGCATGCGTCGCGCTGGGACAGGTCGCCAGCGAGCGCGTCGGCGTCACGGCTGCGGGGAATAACCTCGCCGTGCGCCCTACCCCGTGCAGCACAAGCAGTCTGGGCGCACTTCCGTCGGGGATGGACGGCGCAGTGCTGGGTGCGTCGCAGGCCTGCAACAACCTCACTTGGCTGCCCACACGCTGGGCAAACGGCTTGCAAGGCTGGACGGCGACGGACGCGAGCGGAACGAACTACCTCGCGCCGCTGGCGGGACAGGGCGTCTTCCCGAATGTGTCTGCGCCACTGGCGTACCCCGTGCGCGTCGGACTGAACGCATCCGCACTGAATGTGCGCACAGGACCAGGCACAGAACATGCCATCGTCGCCACGAAATCCGCTGGCGCAACCGGCTGGGCATACGAGGCGTTCAACAACACCGCCGCGAACACCGTGTGGTGGAAAATCCGCTGGGACGACGGCATCGTCGGGTGGTCGGCGGAAGGCGTGCGCGGGGCGGGCGTCTACCTCTCGTTGGCGGGTCAGCCCCACCCGAAGGCGACGCTACACCTTCAAGCACTGGGAGCGCCAAGCGTGGAAGTGCAAGTTTCACCTACAGACTTGAACACAAATGCCGCAACTGTTGCCCTGCCTGCGACGCTGGTCTACCTATCGGGCGAGCGCGTGCGCCTCACCGCGCCAGAACTCGCCCCGAACGGCGCACGCTTCACCCGCTGGATCGTGAACGGCGCGAGCCATCCCCGCCGCACGCTGACCCTCTATGCCGCGCAGGTCAGCCGCATTACGCTGGTCTACAGCCCGAACACCCCCCAGACCGAAGAGCAGTTCTTGCGCAGCCTCGTCGCGCCGTGGCGACAAGGGCAGGTGTGGCTGCCGTCCACCTACGACACGCACGCGGGCAACAACCCCGAATACGCGGTGGACTTCAATCGCCTCTCCAGCGCGCGGGCAACCTGCCCGTTCTACAACGGCTTTCTGCAGGACTGCAACGAGCCGATACTGGCGTCGCATGCGGGGCGCGTCTATACCCGCGCCCAAAGCGGCTGCTCGGGCTACGGCAACTATGCCATCGTGGTCAGCAATGTGCGCCCCACAGGCGCGGGCAGCAACACCTACTTGGCGACCATCTACGGGCACCTCAACTACTTCCTCGCGCCGAACGGGGCGTTGGTCGAGGCGGGCGCGCCCATCGGACGACTCGGCAGCACAGGCAGCTCGACAGGACCGCACCTGCACTACGAGATTCGCCATGTCACGGTGTCGGGCAGCACGCTGACGCTGGGCGCGCGCGTGCAGGTGCTGAACAACCCGCGCATTCGCCTGAGTGGGCAACCGCTGCAGGTCAACTTCAACTGCCCGATTTCGGGGCTGGGCTACGGCGGTCCCGCCATCACGGGAACCGCGCCTGTAAGCAGCCTCCCGCCGAATATCGAGCCGCCCTGCACCCCTTACAACTGCCCTGGCGGGCTGACCGACGGGCTTGAGGGGCTGCCTGACTTTGAACCCAGCCGCTGCGAGGGCGAACTGCCCGACACGCTGGCGCTGTACCTCTCGGATGTGAACGGCGACGGCTGCATCGACGACGCCGACCTGCTGCAGGTGCTGCTACGCTTCGGCGAGACTTGGGACGGCGGCGAGGACATCAACTGGGACGGTATCGTGGACGACGCCGACCTGCTAACGCTGCTGATGGACTTCGGGCGAGGCTGTGATTGGGCGCACTGATACTAATGCAAATGGCGACCCCCTCCTTGAGGTTCCCCCTGCACGCAGGGGGAACCAAGTAGAGCGCGGCGCGGTTCCCCTCGCGAAGCGGGGGGAACCTTACGGAGGGGGGCAATTCATGAACTCTGGACGCGCGATCGGTACTCGCAGGAATCGGCGACCGCCTGCAGAATCGTGCGCTTATGCAACGGATGCGATTACTCGGATTGATACTGCTGGCGACGCTGCTGTCGGCAGGTTGGGCGCAGAAACCACTGGACGACTACTTCAAGCGACCCGAACCCGCCTACCGCTGGGAGAAGCGCGAGACCAAGCGCGTCGACGGCGTCACGATACACACGCTGTTTATGATTTCCCAGACATGGCAAGGGATTGAATGGGATCACTTCGTGCAGGTGTTTTACCCCGACCGCCCGCGCTTCCCGCGTTTTGCTGGGCTGTATAACACAGGCGGCAGACCCGACGCCGATGACGAAGCGTTCGGGACGCACATCGCCCGCGAGTCGGGCGCGCCGTTCGTGATCCTCTACGGCATCCCCAAACAGCCGCTGTATAACAACCTATACGAGGATGCGCTGATTGTCTACACCTGGCAAAAGTTTATCGAGACGGGCGACACGACATGGCCGCTGCACTTCCCGATGGCGAAGGCGGTGCTGAAGTGTATGGACACCGTGCAGGCGTTCCTCAAAGCGGAGCGGCTGCCCGTCGTGGAGCGGTTCATGGTCACGGGCGCGTCGAAGCGCGGCTGGACAGCGTGGCTGGTGGGCGCGAGCCAAGACCCGCGCGTGGCAGGGATTGCGCCGATGGTCATCGATGTGCTGGACTTGCCCAAACAGGTGCCGCACCATCTGGCGTTTTACAAGGGCAAGCCGAGCGAGCAGATTGGCGACTATGTGGCGGGCGGGATGCTACAGTTGCTGAACACCCCCATCGGGCAACGACTGATAGAACTGGAAGACCCCTACAGCTATCGCGACCGCTACACAATGCCGAAACTCATCATCAACGGCACGAACGACCGCTATTGGGCGCAGGACGCGCTGAACCTGTATTGGGATGGCTTGCCCGAACCGAAGTGGATTCTGTACGCGCCCAACAGCGGGCATGGCTTGGACGACCGCACGCGCGTGCTGGCGACGATGGTCGCGTTCATCCAGACGCTGGCGCGCGGACGGTCATTCCCCAAGATGGAGTGGACACTGAACGAGACTCCGCAGGGGCTGGAGATTCGCGTGCGCAGTCAGCCTGCAGCGCGCGAGGCGCGGATGTGGTTCGCCAGCACGCCCGACTACGACCTGCGCGAGTCGCGCTGGGCAAGCACGCCGATGACGCGCACGCGCGACGGCTGGCAGGGCTTCCTGCAGCGACCCCGCCGCGGACGCGCCACCGCCTACGCCGAACTGGTGTTCGACATCGACGGGCGGCTGTTCACGCTGACCACACAACTGAAGGTGCTGGAGGCAAACACACAGTAGGAGGCGAGCGATGAAGCAAATGAACACACTGACACGGCGCGAGTTTCTGAAAGCGTCGGCGGGCGTCGCCGTCGGCGGCGCGCTCGCCAGCCTGCCGATTGAACTGTTCGCGCACGCCCAAGGCTCCGACAAACTGCGCGTGGGACTCATCGGCTGCGGCGGGCGCGGCACAGGCGCGGCAATCGACATCATCGTCGCGCACCCCAGCGTGGAACTCTACGCGATGGGCGACGCCTTCAAAGACCGACTGGAAGGCTCGCTGAACGCGCTGCGCGAGGAGCTGAAAGACGAACGCAAGGCACAGCTCAACATCGGCGATCGCCAGTTCGTCGGGCTGGACGCCTACAAGGGCGTCATCGCCAGCGGGGTCGATGTCGTGCTGCTTTGCACGCCCCCTGCGTTCCGACCCATCCACTTCCGCGAGGCGGTGCAGGCGGGCAAGCATGTGTTCATGGAGAAGCCTGTCGCGGTGTGCCCTGCAGGCGCGCGCCTGATGTTCCAGATGGGCGAGCTGGCGACTCAGAAGCGGCTCAGCGTCGTCGCGGGCACGCAACGCCGCCACGAGCCGAACTATATCGAGACCATTCGCCGCATCCGCGAAGGCGCGATTGGCGACATCGTCGGCGGCGCATGCTACTGGAATCAAGGCGGACTGTGGCATGTGGAGAAACGCCCCGAATGGAGCGATGTGGAGTGGCAGATGCGCAACTGGCTCTACTTCACCTGGCTCTCAGGCGACTTCATCGTCGAGCAGCACATCCACAACATCGATGTGATGAACTGGGTGCTGGGGGCGCATCCCGTGCGTGCGATGGGCATGGGCGGACGCCAGTCGCGCACGGAGCCGCACTACGGGCACATCTACGACCACTTCGCCGTGGAGTTCGAGTACCCCAACGGCGTCAAGGTGCTGAGCATGTGCCGTCAGGTGGACAACTGCGCCGTGCTGATCGGCGAGCGCGTGTACGGCTCCAAAGGCACGGCAGACCCGTCGGGGAGCATCACGGTCGGCGGCGAGACTTGGCGCTACGATGGACCCAAGCGCAGCGGCTACCGCAAGGAGCAGGAAGACCTTGTGCAAGCCATCCGCGAGGGCAAGCCGCTCAACGAGACGCGCGCCGTCACAGAGGCGACGCTCGCAGCGATTATGGGGCGCATGTCCGCCTACACGGGCAAGGTGGTCACTTGGGACTTCGTGATGAACCAGTCGCAGCTGAACCTGCTGGAGCGCGCCGAGAAGCTGGAGTTCGGCGCGATGCCTGTGGACGAGGTGGCGATACCTGGCAAGACGGCGTTGGTGTAAAGGTATCCTATACCCGCGTGTGGCTGATTATCTATGGCGCGTTGGCGGTGCAACTCGGCGTCCTGCTGTTCAACCTTGCCTATTGGCGCGGGCGGCGGCTGCAGGCGCAGGCATCGGCGGGCGCGCCGACGCTCTCGGTGCTGATCCCTGCGCGGAACGAGGTAGAGAACCTGCCCGCGCTACTTGAAAGCCTTGCGCCGCAGCTCGGCGTGGGCGTCGAATGCTGGGTGTGCGACGACGGCTCCGACGACGGCACGACTGAGTGGCTGGCGCAGCACGCGGGGGCGCTGGGCGTGCGCTGGTTTCCAAGCGACGCGCGACCCGACGGCTGGGTCGGCAAGAATTGGGCGTGCCACCAGCTGGCGGCGCGGGCGCAAGGCGACTGGCTGCTGTTTCTGGACGCCGACCTGCGCTGCGAGGCGGGTTTCATCACCGCGCTGCGAGCGTACCTGCAGGCAACGGATGCGCATTTGGTGAGCGCAATCCCCGCGTTCGCGCCTGCGAGCCTGCCCGTTGCGCTGCTGAAACTGATGGTGCCCTTCTCGGTGTTCACGCTGTTGCCGTTGCCGTTGGCGGAGCGGCATCCCAACCCCGCATTTGCCTTCGCGAACGGGCAGGTAATCGCCTTCCGCAGGGATGACTACCTGCGCTGGCAGCCCCACCAGGCAGTGCGCAGCGCGGTGCTGGAAGATGTCGCGCTGGCGGCGCTGGTGAAGCGTCAGCAGGGGACGGTGCATCTGCTGGACGCGCGGGCTTGGCTGCGCGTGTCGATGTATCCGACGCTGCGGGCGGCGATGGACGGCTTCGCCAAAAATGCGGTCGCCATCTGCCGCACGACGCCGATGGCAGTGTTGGTCGGCGTGATGCTTATGTTGGTCTACTTGTATCCGCTGGGCGCGGCGATGGCGCTGGGTCAGTACGCGCAGGCGTCGGGGGCAATTGCAGGCGCGGTGCTGGTGTTCGGGCTGTCGGCGCGGGTGGTCGGAATGCCCCTCTGGATGGGGCTGGGCTATGTGGGCAGCGTGCTGATTGGGCTGCTGACGCTCGCGCGGTCGATTGTGTGGTATCGGCGAGGCTGGGTGCGATGGAAGGGACGGGTCTATCAGGCGCGCTCGTGAGGCTGCAGGCGCGGTTCGTGGACTGGCTGATTGGGCGCAGCCTGCGCGGGCACTTTCGGGCGGTTTACCTGCGCTGTGCAGCGCCGGAGGTTGTAGGTTTGCTCCCCTCCTTAAGGTTCCCCCCGCTTCGCGAGGGGAACCGCGAAGTGGGGCAGGCTCCCCCGCTTCGCGAGGGGAACCGCGAAGTGGGGCAGGCTCCCCCGCTTCGCGAGGGGAACCAAGAAGCTGGGCAGGCTCCCCCGCTTCGTGAAGGGAACCGCGCACGACGCAACGATGCCTCTCCCCCGCTTCGCGACGGGAACCGCGAAGGGCGCGACGAGGGGATGCTCCCGCTTCGCGAGGAGAACGCAGACTCGGTTCCCCCTGCTGGCAGGGGGAACCTTAAGGAGGGGGTTGGAATCGGCGGTCTGTCCGAACTCGGTTGCCCCGTTATCCTATTCGCGAACCATCACTACTGGTGGGACGGCTATCTGGGCTACTGGCTCATCCGCGCGTGGGGGCGGCGGATGGTGGTGTGGATGGAGTCGTACCGCCGCTTCCCGCCGTTTGGGGCGATTGGCGCACTGCCCTTCCCGCCTGACGACCCGATGGCGCGCGCTCGTACGGTCAAACGCTCCGTACAGGCGCTGCGTACCGAGCCTGCGACCGCGCTGCTGCTATTTCCTGAAGGGACGCTGCACGGCGACACGGAGCGACTGTTGCCGTTCCAACGGTCGCTGCACTGGCTGGCGTGCCGTGCGCCGCAGGCGACGCTGCTGCCCCTGGCGATTCACATCGAGCCGAGCTACCACCAGTACCCGCGCGCGTATCTAAGTGTAGGCGCGCCGTTCCAGAGCGCAGCGACCGAGCCAACCGACTGGCTGGCAGAAGCGGCGGGCGCAGTGGAGACGCTGCTACGCCAGACCCGCATCGACGCCCGCGCCGCGCTCACCGACGACGAACATACGGCGCGCGGCTTCCAAGTGCTACTGCGGGGCGCGCTTTCGATTCATGAGCGGTTCTGAGCGTTTTGGGTATCCTACTGCCGATGCGTTCGCTGATGGCGCGCCGTGGGGAGGCGACGACGCTGGAGCAGGACTACGCGCACTGCCAAGCGGTGCAGCGGGCGCACGGCGTCAGCTACTACTTCGCGACGCGCTTTTTCCCGCCCGAAACGCGCCGCGCTGTCCACGCGCTCTACGGCTTCGTGCGCTACCCCGACCAGTGGGTGGACTGCCCCGACGCGCACAGCTCGCCCGAGAGCATCCGCGCGCAACTGGACGCCTACGAGCGCGATTTGATTCGCGCCGTGTGCGGCGAGCCTGTGCCGCTGCCGCCGCTGCGGGCGTTCGCCGATGTCGTGCGCCGCTACGCAATCCCCTTGCGCTACCCGCTGGAGTTTCTGGACGCGATGCGCATAGACTTGACGCGCACGCGCTATGCGACTTTTGACGAGTTGCAGACCTACACTTGGGGCAGCGCGTCGGTGGTGGGCATAATGATGTGCTATATACTCGGTGCGACGGGGCAGGACGCGCTACGCTACGCCGCGACGATGGGGCTGGCGATGCAGATGACGAATTTCCTGCGCGATGTGGGCGAGGACTGTGCGCGCGGGCGCGTCTACCTCCCGCAGGACGAGTTGCAACGGTTCGGCGTCTCGGAAGCGCAAATCGCCAACGGCATCGTGGACGACCGCTGGGTTGCGCTTATGCGCTTCCAGATTGACCGCTGCCGCGCGCTGTACGCCGACGCCGAACAGGGCATCCCACTGCTGCCGCGCGAGGCGCAGTATCCCGTGCTGCTGGGCGGCAGGCTCTATGCGCGTATCCTGAACGCAATTGAGCGCAACGGCTACGATGTGTTTCGTCAGCGCGCCCGCACCACGCATGCCGAGAAGCTCGCGCTGGCGGCGGCGACCTACTACGAGTGGCGCTACAGCATCACCACGAACCGCTCTGCCTCGCGCATGTAGGTGTTGAACGGGTCGCGCATGTCCACCTGGCGGTTGCGATCCACATACACAATATCCCAGTCGATGTAGTAGCGGTTGTAGCGGCGTTCGGCGAGTCGCTTGATGACGAAGCCGCGGGCGCAGGCGCGCGTGTCGGCGGGCGGGGTCGTGATGCCCGCGTCGATTTGCACATCGTCCACCACGCGCTTGACCTCGCCCATCTGCTGCAGCGCGTAATAGAGCCCCTGCTCTGGGTTGATGTTGTGGTACTCCAGGTCTATAGAGTGCAGAGCGTCGTCGCCCCACTGCGCGCCTGTCTCTTCCATATACTCGCGCAGGATGCGCAGCTTGATGAGCCAGTCGATGCGGTCTTCCAGTTTTTCGGGGTCGGTCTCTAAGGTGTCCAGCACATACTCCCACTCGTGCAGCACCCAGTCGGTTTCGGGGTCGCGCCCTGCGAAGCGCTTCTGGGCAAGTTGCAGGTAGGCGCGCTGGAGGTCGATCGCCGACATGGTGCTGCCGTCCAGCAGCGTGACAATCCACTTGCGGGTCGGGTCGCGCGAGATGCTCTTGAGGGTGTGTAGGGCGTCTTGCAAGCGCAGCCAGTTCGGAATCGCGCGCGCTTCAGCGAGGTCTAACACAAGGCAGGTCGTGCCAATTTTCAGCGCAGTAGCATACTCGCTCATGTTGCCCTCGCCGAACAGCAGGTGCAGCCGCTGGTAGTTTTGGTAACCGTACACGCTGTCCCACTTGGGGTTGATAATCGCGCGATTGAAGCGCACGCGCGAGGCGTTCTCGCGCACGATGTGGTCGGCGCGCTGCGACAACTGGTACTGCACGGTCGGGTCAGGCTCCACATTATACACATTCGAGACCCAAATGAAGTCGATAGGGTGGTCGGCGACTTCAGAGAGGGAGGGTCGGAAGCCCGCATGTTCGAGGCGATGCCCGCCCACGCGCCCCGCGCCCGCGAAAATCTGCCGCGTGGTCAAAAACGGCAGAATCAGCTTATGCCAGTCGCTGGGGAGCCGCTCGTCCGTGCGCACGAGGTAGTTCTCGTGGCAACCGAAGGTGTGCCCCGCGAAGTGGTCGACATTGTTGTTGTGGAAACTGACGCGCTCGTCCCAGTTCATCTGCTTAAGCGTGTTGTAGACGATGCGCTGCCCCGCCTTCTCGTGGGCGACAATATCGAACAGGCTGGCGCATTCGGGCGTGGCGTACTCCAGATGGCTTCCGACAGCGTCGATATACAATCGCCCGCCGTTGATGAGAAAGCCCCCACTGCGGGCAGGCTCGAACGCCTCGTCGCGGGCGGTCAGGTCGATTAGCCCCAGCCGCGCCTTGTGAAACACATAGTTCTTGACCGCCTCCACCACAGTTTCAGAAGTGCCCACGCGCTCGTCCCGCACGAAGCACCCGAACTCGGTCTCGATGCCAAACACGCGACGCCCGATCATCTTCGGCTCCCCCTACGGCTCATATACCTATTATACACCATGCGACGGCGTTTCGGTTCCTTGCACACGCACCCGCCCCAGAAACGCGCCCAGCAGCAGACCCACCAGCACCATCCCGCTGCCCCACAGGAACATCGACTCGTGGGTCTGCACGGCTCGTGGCTCGAAAAGCGCGTCGGAGAACGGCTTGAACACCCACACCTGCAGGGCGACGAACTCAGCCCTATTCCAGAAAAACATCAAGTCGATGATGACTGGAATCGCGATAACTCCCGTAATCACGACCAGCGTCAGGGCGCGCGCCGTCGCCAACGAACGCGCCCGCAACATCACCGAACAGTACCGTCCAATCCCCCAAAATAGCATCCACACACCCGTGAAGTAGATCAGCATCGACAGCAGGTAGTTCCAAAGCAACGGATCCATTATCGCGGGGATGCCCGACTGGTAGAGAACGAGAATGAGCGCGCCCGCCGTGAGCAGCCACGCTGTCCACAGGAACGGCAGCGCGCCTGATGGCGCGGCGGTGAACATCCGCGTCGGCTGGAACATGCCGTCGTCGGGGCACGGCGTGTCGCCGTCCTGACCAAACGGCGCAATCCACGCCGCCAACACCAAAAACGGCGCGACACACACCAGCACCACCACCAGCAGCACATACTCCGCTCCCACAATCCCCCCAGCACCGCCGCCCCGCGCCAGCAACGGCAGCACGCACAGCAGCATATTCAGGGGCAGCAGCAGTAGCAGTTGCCGCCGTGCAGACGGCAGCACATCCTTGTCGTACAGCCCGACCTTGCGCGCGGCGGCGGTGAGTATCAGGCGCGTGAACAGCAGGCATATCACCACGCCCACTATCCACGCAGGCACTTGCCAGCGTACGAAATCCACTTGCATGTCCGCCACGAACGGCGCAGTGAAGGGATTCAGCAGCACCTGCGGAAACGCCAAGTTGAGTGCGCCCGCGCCGCGCCCGCCGAACGCAACCACATCTTGAAGCGCGATCAGCACGCCCGTCGCCAGCAGAAAGCCCGCCACGCGCAGATAACTCCACAGCACTGCCAGCGTCGAGTTGCGGGCGTACACCGAGCTGAACAGCGCAATCGCGCACAGCACCAGCCCACCGCACGCAATCAGCAGGTACGCCTTGAGCAGCTCAGGAAACGACACTCCGCCCAGCAGCACGCTCACCGCGCTCACAGGCAGCGTTAGCGCAAGCAGCAGCACGATAAACGCGAACGAGCCGATTAGCTTGCCCACCAGCAACTGGCGCGCGGTCAGCGGCGTGGCGAGCAGCAAGTCCATCGTTTTGCGCTCACGCTCCAGCGTAATCGCGTTCGCCGTCAGCGCAGGCGCAATCAGCGCAATCAGCGCGACCAGCATACTCATCACGATGCGGTAGAACCCCACCAGTGCTTCCTGCACGCGCACGGGGTTTCGGAGGTCAGGGTTGTCGCCAATCGCTGCTTGGTACGCCAGCGCGACAATCAGAATCAGAAACGCGAGGTAGAACGCCTGCAGCATATAGGCGCGCCCGACGCGCACCCGCACGCGCAACTCCCGCCCAATCACGGGATTGCCCAGCACCTGCGTGAACACCCCAACCAGATACTTGCGCCAATCCACCAGCGCCGCTCGTATTGCTGCCATTGCTGCCTCGCAAAGGATTCGCCGCGTTTCAGGCGATTCCTGCTGGAAAGTACAAGGTGGGGTATTGTGGTTCACGAATCCGAAGGGAGACTATGCCCATCAAGCCAGCGGATGAGCAACTACTGCAGGCAGTTTTTGAAAAGGCAAGTAGGAGATTGTGCAATGCGCACATGGGTTTGGCGGCTCATTTGGACTGATGGCGGCGTTGCTGGGCAGCGCCTGTGCCCAGACGCTGGTGCTGACCAACGGCGATGTCAACGGCGATAACGGTGTCGATGATGCCGACTTGCTTTCTGTTTTGTTTGCGATGGGGCAGTCTTGTCCTGCAGATTGTCCTGAAGACCTGAACGGGGATGGGGTCGTAGACGACGCGGATTTACTGACAGTGCTGTTCAATATGGGCGCGCAGGGCGCGCCTGAGTTTGCAGGTCAGCCGAACGAGTCGCCTGGGGGTGCGTTTGGGATCTCGCTCACGGTACGGTTGGCAGACTGAGTAGGCTCTGCGCGGCAGGTGAAGGTGCAGCTCAAGCCTGTGGGCACGGAGAATGACCCGGATGTGCCGATTTTTCAGTATCGGGCGTCGGTTGGTGGTACGGACACAGTGGTGCGGTTGGACAACTTGCCTGCAGGGGTTTACACGGTGCGGGCGTTTCCCGAGTCACCTAGTCGTTGGCTGCGCGTAGAGGGTAAACTCTTGACGGAGGTGCCGTGGCTATTTGCAGCGCCGACGGGGGCGAACAAGGTGACGGTCTACTGGGACGAAGTGCCAGGGGCAATGGGCTATCGGGTGCGTTGGGGCACAACGAGCGGGAGTTATCCGAACAGTTCGGCGGTGCTGCCGGCGACGGCTCGGCAGCATACGGTGGTGGGTTTGGATTCGGAGCGGGAGTATTACTTTGTGGTGGAAGCCGAGTACAACGGGCTTTGGGGACCGCCATCGGAGGAGGATAGTGCGGTGCCGCACGAGGGAGCAATAAGGTGGGATTCAGGAAATGTCAGCTGGATAATGAAAGATGTTCGGCGTGTGACTGGCTCTACAGCGGGACGCGATATGCTGGATGTTTTAGGACCTGATGGTCTAATCTATTCTGACAGCGGCGTAAGACATCCAACAACCTTCTTTGACGTGAGTCGGCTGGTCTTTACTCTGACGGACTTGCCCAGCTTTGAAATTCCCGTGACTAATGCGAGGCGTGAGGAATTAGAAAACACTTGCACGGGTCCTTATCGTCGCGTCCGTGCGCGCGGCGATCAGAACATTACCGCTCTCGCGCGAGGTTGTCAGCATCTCGCTTTAGGTAAAGGGGGAATCGGTCTTGTTGGTAGGAACCAAATCGGGAACACCAAACCAGTTCCGTTTCGTTGTGTTTGACGGTAGAAGAGGCGTCGCACTCTGCCGAGTGTCGGATGGCAAACTCCGAGAAAAGAAATGGCTTGTCCATTTCTCCGGCTTCTGGTATATCTCTGTAGCAAATCCTGCTCTTTCACCTAACGGGCGCTGGATCTACCTACCACTCCACGCGGACACTGCCATAGTAGACCTTCAGACGCAACGGCTCCACTGGCTGGGGCGTGCCCGCCGCCTTCCAGATGGTGGGTATATCGCAGAAGTCTATCGGTTGTGTTGGTCACCTGATAGCCGTTACCTGTTGGGAACGCCCGGGGGGGTGGCTGGAGAGCTCATTTTATGTCAGCCACTGCAACAGGGCTATCGAGTGTTAGTGAAAGGCGATGTATATGGTTATGGTTGGTATCCTGACGCCCAGCATATCTGGTTTGTGAAAAGAGGCGTAGATGGTCAATTCCACTGGTATCGACGCAATTTGCGCTCGGGTCAGGTGAAGCGATTAGGGGCATCTGAGCGACGACGGATTAATACCGACTGGGACATGACCCTGTCCCCGTTTCGGTGGCTGGATGTGCCGGTCATGAGAATGCTAAAACCGTCGGAGTGGACGCCTCGCTTTGTGGCTGCGTGCACCGCGCAAAGACAGGTTCGGGTTCGCTTTGATAGGCAAGCACCCAATCGACGACTGTTTATCGAATGGCGAAATGGGCGTTCAGTTAAACTTGAAGCGCCCCTGGGTGTGCACAGAATGTTCCTCTGGGATTTGTCGGCGAATCATCAGTGGGCACTCGTGGTATGCAGTGAGCAGGGCGGTAGCCGATGGTATCTGGTGGATTTGAATCGTGATTGCTGGGAGCCGTTGGTATTTTCGGTGGATGTAGAACAAGCGATTACGCCATCTGCGGGAGCAGTGATTCGTGCTGAATTTGAACAGAGCGCTCGCTTATTGTTCGGATAGAGGAGCTGTTGCGCTTACCCAGAAGATGAGAAGGTTCGGCAAGAATAGTTGCTGTAAAAGCACTTCCCGCGTCGCTGAGTCGTTGGCTGCGCGTAGAGGGTAAACTCTTGACGGAGGTGCCGTGGCTATTTGCAGCGCCGACGGGGGCGAACAAGGTGACGGTCTACCGGGACGAAGTGCCAGGGGCAACGGGCTATCGGGTGCGTTGGGGCACAGTGAGCGGGAGTTATCCGAACAGTTCGGCGGTGCTGCCGGCGACGGCTCGGCAGCATACGGTGGTGGGTTTGGATTCGGAGCGGGAGTATTACTTTGTGGTGGAAGCCGAGTACAACGGGCTTTGGGGACCGCCATCGGAGGAGGATAGTGCGGTGCCGCACGAGGGAGCGATCCCATGGGATACGCAGGATCCCAACCAGATTATTCTGGCAGTACGAAATGCGGTTGGCTATCTGTCTGGCGATATAAGTGTGCTATCCCCCGATGGGCGTTACTACACAGAAATTAGTGGAGAAGGGCGTCGCTCTCAAGCAACTGCTCCCTTCTGGTTCAATGAGGCATCTAGCGCGATTGAAACCGTAGATGGTTTTCTGTTTCAGCCGACGCAACGTGTAGAAAGAGATCACACAGGGCCCTACCGCAGGGTGAGAACCAGCACCGTCTCAGGAGGTGTAGGAGCCCGTGGACGCTTTTTCCTTCCCCCTCCGAGACATCCTTCACTCAATATTTTTTACATTAATGTGGATCCGAGTACGCGTTTGACATGGAGAGACACTCCGCATGTTTACTTCGGAATTAGCTTCGGGAATGTAGACATTGAAGGCGGTATAGCATTCCATCCTGCTGGACGCGGTTCATTAGACCGTGAATCTCAAGCAGAGATAGACCCCCCTAACTACCACCGTTGGGTGCCTTATCTAAAGATTCGAGAGGGGAAAGAGAAGGGGAAAAATTTTCCTATCGTAGGTGACCCAGCTAATCCCCGCAATCACATACGGTATGACCTACCAGGACAAGAAGCTTACTATGGTTTTTACGTTGACATCGAGCTCTTTCCGATTGGACGCTCTAAAGTGGCCCAACTTCATGTGATTGTGTATCGAGTACTTTTGGGTGAACCCGAAGAGTATGTCTTAGAGCATCTTTTCGTAGGTCGAGCACGTTCTGTGCCCGATGCAGGGGTCAGGGTACGGCGAGTCATTTCAATTGCTCAGAATGGAATACCTTCCAATGATTCACTCGGATACCGTCCAACCGGTTCTTATCTACTGAACCTCGGCGTAGCCTACCAGCCAATTTTCGACATCCAAGACCTGTATCCTGTCATGCAGGTCTACCGCAGCCCAAGCGGCTGGCAATGGTGGACACCCGACATAACGGATGAGGTTCGAAACTTTCCGAATAATACGATTGTGCGAGCAAGCTTCAATCAGCAAGAACGATGGTATCGTGAAACAGTCTCGATCGACTTTTGAGGAGGTGTTCTAAATGGTAACCATTCACCAAGGTATAGAGCGATTTCCTCCCATTCACTGGTTGCGCTTTAAGCCGATTTATGTGAAACCGCGTGAAGAGAGTGGCTATTGGCGTCCACCGGATTGGATAGAGATCGGGCACTATTGGCTTGACAAGGAGCAGGTGCGGTCCAAAAAACTTTTTGTGATTGGAGATATGGAGATCCGCGACGCTGATCTTTCTCCCGATCGCCGTTATTTCTACATGATAGGTGACCGTACCTATGTGGGCGAGATAGGCAAGCCTAAATTTCAAAAACTATCCCGAGTGGGCGCGTATTATCTCTGTCGTTTTTCTCCTAACAGCCGTTATCTGGTTGGTCGCAACTTGGTGAGCGGTTCGCTAAGGTTATTTGACTATCAGTATGGAAAACAATGGGAACTCACTGAAGCGCATGTCGTTACCTTTGGCTGGTATCCCGATAGTCGTCGTGTGTGGTACAGCGTCATACTGGAAAGCGGTAATGAGGTAGAAACGGTGTATTATGTTCAGGATGTTCTCACTAAGCGACGCCGACGCTTGACCAAGCAGGAAGCAAGCAAAATCTATACAGAATGGGATTTGTTGAATCCCCGTTTTTTGGTTTCCTATCCTGAACATCAAGGTAATAAGGCTTACGCTTATTCGAGCGATAATCGTATACGCGTGAAAGTAGAGCCATACCATGTCTATTCTCTGGATCACCTTGATGACCGATCAAATGTCTCTTTAGAGCGGCGAGGTGGAAGTTCCCAGCTGTTGTTAAAGGCAGGAAGTCATCCGTGGGCAAAGATTCACCCTCAAGATGTGTCTTTAGATGGTCGTTGGGTCCTGCTTGTTGTGGGGCAATGGGGTAAGGGCATGGGGGATCAGCGACAGCTTGAACATGACTTGGTGGTGATCGAAACAGAAACTCAGAAAATATTCTATCCATTCCGTGAAAGGGAGGAGTATAGACCAGTTTATGGTGTTCCACCTCTGAAGCAGGTTTACTGGTTTGGGAAGGAGTGAGATGGAAACCTTCTGGGTAAACTTACTATGGCGCTGCAAGGAAGGTTGCTGTCTGCTGTGGGTAAGTAGCCACCAGACGAACCGTGAGTTTTTGCGGCGCCGACGGGGGCGAACAAGGTGACGGTCTACTGGGACGAAGTGCCAGGGGCAACGGGCTATCGGGTGCGTTGGGGCACAGTGAGCGGGAGTTATCCGAACAGTTCGGCGGTGCTGCCGGCGACGGCTCGGCAATACAAGGTTGCGACTGATCCCCGATGTTCGCCGCGCCAAAGGGGTGGAGTTCAGAGCGAAGGTGTGGGCAGCAGAACAGGTGGCATTAGTGACCCACCAACAAACTTTCCTCCTGGGGGCAGTGTTGTAAATGCAACGGTAATAGAGCCATATTTTCAAGAGTATGTCCACATTAGCCTGAGGAGGTGATGGTCGAAGTGTCTATCCCTACCTTACAGATGATTAGCTTTGGTCCCCCTGTGGACAAAAGGGGCAAGCCAACAGGTCCGATTGCCGTCGAGAGCGACCGACGCTCGTGGGCGACGATTCGCAACTACTGGTACGCCCAGAATGAGTGGCATCACGAACTGCTGTTCTACATCGGCAAAATGTTCGATCGTCTAATGGGCATCTCTCCCAACTATCGGTACTGGTGGCACAGTGCACATCGGCTCTACTACGCTCGTATCGGGGAGAAAAAGTACCGCCCGCTCACTGACGATTGGGAACGCTACAAGTGTGCTTTTTCGCCCGACTCCCGTTATCTGGCGGGCGTAGCGATTGGCGTCTCCGATAGGAATGTCTCGGTTTTCGAGATGCCGTCTGGTCGTCAGCGCGATCTCCGCTCGCCTCACGCGAAGTTCATCGGCTGGTATCCCGACAGTCGCCACCTTTGGTTCGGCGACGGAAAGCACTGGTATCAGCTAAATGTGGTGAGTTGGCAGGTGCGGAAGTTGAATCGCACCGAAGCAAGCGCGCTGCAGCAGGATTGGGATTTACTCAACCCGCGCGTGCGCTATGTCGATCAAAAAGTCTTAGACCCCTTGCTGGAGCCTTACGACGGGGCATGTCGGCGCTATGCCTACTCTCGGAATGGTAGGGTGCGGATAGGGGCGTTTCCGTGTTGGTGGATACCCCGCTTTGAGCAAGCTCAGCCGATTGTGTGGCGCCCACAAACGGTATGGGTGGAGTGGCGCAACGGGAAGCGTGTTCGGCTCTGGCAGAACCAAGAGCAGGGAATCCAGGTGACGCCATCCGATGTGTCCGACGATGGGCGTTGGGCAATCGTCGAGGTGGCGCGAATGGACGAGAACTTGGTGAATGTGGTTGAGCGAGAGTGGGTGCTATTTTCCGTTGCTGCGAGGCGGATTGTCCGACGCTTCAGATTGAGCAAGGAGCTACAGTTTGGGCATATTGTGCCGTTGCACTTTGGGATTGGCTCGGTGCTGAAGTGATTGGCGGCAGCAGCACTATCTGTGAATAGGGCTGGCGTTCCCCGAAGCCCTTGAAGCAAGCGGGCATCGCCTCGCTGCCGCGTGCGCTGGGCGGGCTGGGAGTAGGTATACTGAAAGCCGCCGACGCCCTCGCAGGCGGCGGGGGCAATTACTCAGGGATTAGCACGCTTTTGGCAGTACGCCGTTGTTCCATCGCGTGGAACGCCTCGCGCCACGCTTCCAGCGGGAAGACGCGGCGCATCGGCGCGAGTTTGAGTTTGCCCGCGCCCATCAGCGTTAGCACGCGCTCCCAAGTGCCCCAAGTGTGGCTGAATGCGCCCTGCAGGCGCAGGTTCTTGCCCACCAGCGGGTCTAAGCTGTAGCCGAGCGGTTCGGGTCCCCAGCCGACTTTGGTGATTTGCCCGTCGGGGCGCGTGATGCGCAGGCACGGCTCCAGTACGGCGGAGCTGCCCACCGCGTCGATGACCAAGTCCGCGCCCAGCCCGTCACCCTCGCGGCGCACAATCGCCTCAATGTCGTCGCGGTCAGCGCACAGAATCGCGTCCGCGCCGACCGCCTCGGCAATCCGCAACCGTTCCCCATCCGTGCTTAGCCCGACCAGAACCGCCTTGCGCGGGCTGAACAGCTTCGCCATCTGCAGGCACAGCAACCCGATGGGTCCGCTGCCGAACACAACCACCAAGTCGCCAGGCTTGGGGTGCGAGCATTCGATAACGGCATGCGCGGCGACGCAGCACGGCTCGGTCATCGCGGCGTCCTCAAAGCACAGCGTGTCGGGCAGGCGGTGCAGGATTCGGGCGGGGGCGCGCACATAGCGGGTCATCGCGCCGTTGACGCCGTAGCCGAAGCCGAGCCGTTTGGGGCACAGGTTGTAGCGTCCCGTGCGGCAGTAGGCGCACTGCTCGCAGATGACCGCCGCCGTTTCGCACGCGACGCGGTCGCCCACCTGCCAGCCCTGCACGCCCTCGCCGACCGCCTCAATCACGCCCGCAAACTCGTGCCCCAGCACCACGGGCACATTCACCTGCCACGACTGCGTGTTGTGGTACTGGTGCAGGTCGGAGCCGCACACCCCGACGGCGCGCACGCGCACCAGCACTTCGCCCGCGCGGGGCGTCGGTTCCGCAATCTCGCGCAGCTCCACGCTGCACGGCTCCAGCGCGTAGTGGACGACCGCCTTCATTTGTCCACCGCGATTTGCACGCGCTTGCGTAGCGCCGCTTGCGCTGCCGCCAACCGTGCAATCGGCACGCGGAACGGCGAACAGCTCACATAGTCCAGCCCCACCTCGTGGCAGAAGGCAATCGAGTCAGGGTCGCCGCCATGCTCGCCACAGATGCCCACCTTCAGGTCGGGGCGCACCGCGCGCCCAAGGTCGAACGCCATCCGTATCAGCTTGCCCACACCGTCGCGATCCAGCGTGATGAACGGGTTTTCGGGCAGGATTTTATGCTCCACATAGTACGCCAGGAACTTGCCTTCGGCGTCGTCGCGGCTGTAGCCGAAGGTGGTCTGCGTCAGGTCGTTCGTGCCGAAGGAGAAGAACTGGGCGTACTGGGCGATTTCGTCGGCGGTTAGCGCGGCGCGCGGGATCTCGATCATTGTGCCGAACTTGTAGTCCACGCGCACGCCCTCGCGCTCCATCACTTCTTTGGCGACGCGCTCCAGATGCTCGCGGGCGAGTTTCAGCTCGTTCACATGCCCGACCAGCGGGATCATTATCTCCACATGGGGGTCGTAGCCGCGCCGTTGCGCTTCGGCGGCTGCTTCCAGAATCGCGGCGACCTGCATCTCCACGATTTCGGGGTACAGCAGCGACAGGCGCACGCCGCGCAACCCCAGCATCGGGTTCGCCTCGCGCAGCTCCTCCACGCGCTGCAGTAGCCGACGCTTCTCGGCAAGCGTCTCCGAGTCGGGCGCGGTAATCTCCAACTGGGCGACCTCGCGCAGCAGGTCTTCGTAGCGGGGCAGGAACTCGTGCAACGGCGGGTCAATCAGCCGAATGGTGACGGGCAGCCCACGCATCACCTCGAAGATGGCGTAGAAGTCGCCGCGCTGGAAGGGCAGCAGACGGCTCAACGCCTCGCGCCGCATCTTCTCCGTCTTGGCGAGTATCATCTCCTGCATAATCGGCAGGCGTTCCTCGCCGAAGAACATGTGTTCGGTACGCGCCAGCCCGATGCCTTCCGCGCCGAACTCCAACGCTTTGGCAGCGTCGTGCGGGTTGTCGGCGTTCGCCCGCACGCGCAGGCGACGGAACTCGTCCGCCCAGCGTAGGAGCGTGTGCAGGTCTTCGCTGAGTTCAGGCGCGACGGTGGGCACAGCACCCTTGTAGACCTTGCCCGTGCTGCCATCGATGCTGATGAAGTCGCCCTCGCGCACGACGACTGTCTGCCCGTCTACTTGTACGGTGAACAGGTTCTCGTGTTCGTCGACGCTGATGGCTTCGCAGCCTACGACGCACGGGATGCCGAACCCGCGCGCGACCACAGCGGCATGGCTTGTATTTCCCCCTCGTGCTGTCAGTATCCCCTTAGACGCCAGCATCCCACCCACATCGTCGGGGTTCGTTTCGGGGCGCACAAGGATCACAGGCTCGGTCTTGCCCCGCTCCATCGCGCGTTTGGAGTCGAACACGGCGCGCCCGCTCGCCGCGCCTGGCGACGCGCCCAAGCCCTGCGCTAGCAGCGGGTAGTCGCCGCTTGCCAGCGCGGTCTCGTCGAAGTGCGGGTGTAGCAGTTGGTCTAACTGGCTCGGTTGCACACGCAGCACGGCTTCGTCGCGCCCGATAAGCCCCTCCTGCGCCATATCCACCGCGATTTTGACCGCCGCCTTGCCTGTGCGCTTGCCGACGCGACACTGCAGCATCCACAACCGCCCGCGTTCCACCGTGAACTCCAAGTCCATCATGTCGCGATAGTGGCGCTCCAGTCGCTCGGCGATCTGCAGGAACTGCGCGTACACTTCGGGCATGCGCTCGTGCAGCGCGCTCAGCGGCAGCGGCGTGCGCACCCCTGCGACGACATCCTCGCCCTGCGCGTTGGGCAGGAACTCGCCGTACAGCTCGCGCTCGCCCGTGGCGGGGTTGCGTGTGAACGCCACGCCCGTGCCGGAATCGTCGCCCATGTTGCCAAACACCATCGCCTGCACATTGCATGCCGTGCCCAAGTCGTGCGGAATCTTCTCGCGCTCGCGGTAAATCACGGCGCGCTCGTTGTTCCACGAGCGGAACACCGCCTCAATCGCCATCTCCAGCTGCTGGTAGGGGTCTTCGGGGAACTCTTTGCCGAAGTCGCGCACGATTTGCTTGAACTCGTTCACCAACTCGCGCAGCGCATCGGCAGGCACATCGGTATCTTGCGTGACGCCCAGCCGCTCCTTGAGCGCGTCGAACCGCGCCTCGAAGTACCGCTTCGGGATGTCCATCACGACATCGCTGAACATCATTATGAAGCGGCGGTAGGCGTCGTACACGAAGCGCGGGTTGTTGGTCAACCGTATCATCCCCTCGGCGGTGGCGTCGTTCAGCCCCAGATTCAAAATCGTGTCCATCATGCCGGGCATGGAGAACTTCGCGCCTGAGCGCACGGAGACCAGCAGCGGATTGTGCGGGTCGCCGAACTTTTTGCCGACGCGCCCCTCCACAATTTGCATCTTTTCGCGCACTTCGTGCATCAAGCCGTCGGGCAGTCGCAGGCGTTTCATATAGCCGCGGCACACATCGGTGGTAATCGTGAAGCCTGGCGGGACGGGCAACCCGATATTGGTCATCTCGGCGAGGTTCGCGCCCTTGCCGCCCAGCAGGTCGCGCATGTCCGCGCTGCCTTCCTCGAATAGGTACACTCGCTTCATAGTCCTGCCTCCTGTAGTGTTCTCTTGATGCGCGACGGCGGCGTCCGCACAGCCCCCGACGCTGGAGGCGCGTAAGTCGCTATATTATGGCACATTCGCGAAGGCAGCGTATCAGACTTTGCGAGCAGCAACACCCACCCGCGCGCTACACTTGCCAGACTTTGTGGCGCGTTGGAGTATAATTGCAACTCAACTTGCCACCTTGTGCAGTAGGTTGAAGTTGTGGGCGTAGATAAAACACATCAGCTTCAACATAAACCCATCCAAAGTCACCGCGTGAACACGACGCGACAACAAACTGTGCAAACACGAACCCACCCTCTCTACAAAACGACGCTTCACTACCGCCAAGTATCGACACCACCCCGCATAACGCACAGAGGTCTCCCGACGCACAGGATACACCTCCAGACCCTCCGCCTCACGCAACAAATCCTCCGCAACATAGTCTGTGTACCCCCGATCCATCATCAACGCACACCCACAAGGAATGTCCAACGCCATCCCATACAGCCCTGTCAAGTCGTGCCAACTGCCAGGCGTCAGCCAAAACTCCGCAATAAAGCCCCCCGAAGCCACCAATAAGTGAACCTTCACCCCGTGAAAATAGTCCCGATGCGACGCCCTGTATCCCCAAAACGCCTTCTCAGGCGCCAGACGGCAGTGGTTGGCGCGAATATTCTCGCACACAGGCATCGGAAAAGTATCCAGCGCATAGGCTACAGGTCTGCAGTGCCTCCCACACGGCGCGCAGCGGTGGCGCAAGGGCGTGTAGCAGGGGCATCAGACGATGCCGCCTGCGGTTGAAACGGCTCTCAGAGGGCACAAACGAGAAGAGCTGAAGGGCTTTGACCCACTGGAGGGCTTTGCGCATATTCCCGCCGAACTCTTGGCAGGCCTCGACTTGAGAGTCCTCTACCCCGATTAGTAGCGTGGTGTTGCCCTCGCGCAAGAAACCGCCTGTGGAGGCGACCTGCGTGAACTTGAACTGGCTCTCCAGCAGGGCGTCCACCACGCGACCCTTGTCCCGATTGTGAATCACCGCGATGACGAGTTTCATGGGATGGGAGTCCATTCGGCAAGGGGCAGGGGATTCCTGCTTTGCCTACCCATGAAAATTGAGCAGGAGGTGATGACCACGGGGAACACGCCGCGCGAAGGTTCCCAACGACATTTAGACGACGCGGTATAATCCTCTCTGATGGAGCCACTCGACTATCGCGAACGTCGCTACCTATCGGCGGTGGAGGCGGCGAAGTTTTTGGGCGTGTCGGTACGCTTTGTCCATCAGATGGTAAGCGAAGGCTCCTGCCCGTGCAGATTGCCGCCAGCGGGCAGCAGCGATTCGCTCTACGCGCCCTTGAACGGGTGCGCCGAGAGTATGCGCAGAGAAATGGAGCCGCCTCTCCCACAAGTCGTCAAGACGACCAATCGTGGGAATTGACGAGGTTAGAAACCATGAATAACTTGAATAACTTTGAAGAGATACTGCAGCGTTATTTGGAGAAGCTGACAGAGCTGCGTCAGCGGAGCGCATCGGAGGCAAGCATTCGCGAAGAGTTTTTGCGATTTCTGCGGACCGCCTTCCCCCACTTGGGTCTTTCCGAATTCATCGAGTTAGAAAAATTTGTTCCTGGGTTGCGAGTACAAGGCGGTTTTGTTGATGCGCTTTATGGCGACTTGATATTTGAGTTCAAGCGGAAATTGGACGACCACAGTCGGAAGGACGGTGAAGATAAGCTGCAGCGATACTTGATCAATCAGGAGAACCCAGATCGATTCTTCGGCATCCTTACTGATGGCGAGACGCTGGAGGTTTATGCTCTGCGAGAGGAGAAACTGACAAAGGTTGACGGACTGAGGTTAAGCGTCGAAACTGCCGAGAAGTGTCGCCTCTGGCTGGACTGCTACCTCTTCCATGAGAAGCTACGCGTACCGACTGCGGATGACATTACTCTGCGCTTTGGGCAGCACAGCCCGACTTTTTGGCACAGTTTCAGGCTGTTGCGCAGTGCTTGGCAGAGAGCGAAGGACGACCTATCTGTTCGGACGAAATTTGCTGAATGGCAGAGCCTGCTCGCTATCGTCTACGGTAGCACTGTAGGCGATGAAAACCTGTTTCTGCGTCACACTTATCTTGCTCTTTTCGCCCGTGTTCTCGCCTTCGTGTCGCTCCAACGGAAATCACCTGACGATGATGAATTGGTAGGGCTTGTCTCTGGTGAGACTTTCGAGAAGATGGGATTAGAGAACTTCATCGCTGACGACTTTTTTGCTTGGTGCAGAGACTGCGATGAAACGAAAGATTTGCTTCGCTCCCTTGCGACCCGTCTAACAACAACATATGACCTTAATGCTATCAACGAAGACCTGCTCAAGGGACTGTATCAGGGGCTTGTTGACCCTGAAACGCGTCACGACCTTGGCGAGTTCTATACGCCTGACTGGCTTGCCGAGCTCACCCTACGCAAGGCAGGTTATCCCGATGCCTGTTCGCCGCCGTCGCTGCTCGACCCTGCCTGTGGTTCAGGCACCTTTCTATTTATTGCTATCCACTTATTGCGTGAAGCAGGCTATGCAAATGCTGAATTAGTCCAGCTCTGCGCCTCAAACTTAGCGGGTATAGATGTTCACCCGTTGGCAGTCACCATCGCCCGTACTAACTTTATCTTGGCGTTAGGTAGGGATTTACGCGGCTTTGAAGGGCGCCTTTCTGTACCGATTTACTTAGCAGATAGTCTTAACTTGCCTGAGAATTTGGCTCAACAAGAGGTTCTAAGCGTCCCTGTAGACACAGAGAATTTGTCCACGATGGCTAACAAGGAGATTCCAAAAAATCTGCCCCAGGCGTTCCATATTCCTGCTGAAGTGGCGGCACATCCCAATCGGCTCAGTGGCGTCATAAACGCTTTGCTGGAGTTCGCCGACCATGCAATTGGTGAAAAAGATGCCAACAGGGGACTTTCTGCACGATTGGCGGAGTTGGGCATCCCCTCGAATCAGCATTGGTGGTGGCAAAGTAACCTTCGCTTGATGCGTTGGTTACTACAGCCGCCTGCTACGGACACCGTATGGCGCTTCATTCTCCAAAACGCTTACCGTCCTGCTTTGCTCGCGCATCGCAAGTTCGCCTTCGTCGTTGGCAATCCGCCCTGGCTTGCTTACCGATACATTCAGCGACGGGATTACCAAGAGCGCGTGCGAAGACTGGCGTTGAACCGATACAAGTTGCTTTCGAGCGAGGAGGCTCAATTATTTACACAAATGGAGCTGGCGACTCTCTTCTTCGCCTTCTGCGCAGAACATTATCTTGCGGATGACGGCACTTTGGCGTTCATCATGCCCCGCAGCGTCTTGACAGGCGCGAAACAACATGCTGAATTCCGCCAGCGTTATGTTGCAACGGCTCGGCTGATAATCGATGGTGAACGAGTGTCGCCGCTTTTCAATGTGCCTACCTGTGCGGTATTGTGGGGTAAGCAACCGCAGGCGGCTCCCATGCTGCAGCTTGAGGGCAACCTGCCGACGCACAACGCCTCATGGCAGGAAGCTCAGGGAGTTCTCCGCCAAACCGAAGCTACCTTCATCCCGCCAACGGCGTTAGGAGAAAGCCCCTATCTTGAGCGCGTCACACAAGGCGCTACTATCGTGCCTCGTTGTCTGTGGTTTGTGCGCCCCTACGCACAAGCAATAGTTGTCAATCGTGCGCGCCCACAGTTAGAGACCGACTCGCAGATTGAGTCGCGTGCAAAAAAGCCTTGGCAAAACATTCGGTTGGACGGAAGTGTGGAGGCAGACTTTTTGTTCGCCACGCTCCTCTCCGACGACCTTCTTCCCTTCGGTTGGCGTCGATTGCATCTCGTCGTTTTGCCTTTAGCGAAAAGGAGCCGTGGTCGTAAACTCCTATCCGATATAGATGCTGTTCGTCTGGGTAAAATAGGCTTGGCAAATTGGTTGAGGAATGCGAACGAATTATGGGTCAGTCATAGAAAATCACAAGTTAGTTTGTCCAAATACTTAGATTGGAAAAGTAAGCTCACCAGCCAATCGCCGACGGGTGTTTACAAGTTGCTTTACAACACCAGCGGTACACACCTGTGCGCTTGTGTGGTCGACGCAAGGGAAGTCAGTGAATGGCGAGTTCATAACTTGCCTGTCCAAGGCTTTGTTGCTGACACCACGACTTACTGGTTGGAGACTAAAAGCAAGAATGAAGCTCACTACCTCTGCGCTATTCTGAACGCTCCATGCGTGGACGCTTTCATTAAGCCTTTTCAGGCTAAAGGCGCGTTCGGCTCTCATCGCGGCAAGGGCGAGCGACATATTCACCGCCGTCCGTTCGAGGTACTTCCCATCCCAAACTTCGACACGAAAGACCCGCAGCATCGGCGGTTAGCACAGTTGAGTATGGCGTGCCATGCGATGGCGCAGCAGTTTGTTGCAGACGCTGACACAAAGACGCTAACACAATCCATCGGACGCCTGCGACAGAAGCTGCGAGAGAAGCTAACAGACGATATCACACAGATTAATCAGATTGTCACTGAGTTACTGGAGTTATCTCCATAGCAAAATTTCACAAAGGATCAGATGTTCCGTGTATTGCACGCAGCCAACCCCGCACTGCCACGCTTCGTGCGTCGAGGTACTCCTTGAGAGTGCGAATAGCACAAGCACTATTGTAGACGATGGAAACAACCCGGTAGCCCCGCCTCCACAGGCTTATACCAACTGCGCAATCAGAGTTCATATTTGCACCCCCTCCGTTGGTTCCCCCCGCTGGCGGGGGAACCAACGGAGGGGGTAAATCACGAACTTTCCCTCAAAAACCGCTCCCGCACCGCCTGCTCCAGCGACGCCTTGAGCGTCTCCAGCGGTTGGCGTCCGTCCAGCACCAAGAATCGGCGCGGTTCGGCGTGAGCGAGTTGTAGGTAGCCCGCGCGGATGCGCTCGTGGAACGCCAGCGTCTCGGCTTCGAAGCGGTTGGGCGCGTTCGCACGCGCGAGGGCGTCCTCCACAGGCAGGTCAATCAGCACGGTCAGGTCGGGCGTGAGATTGTCCGTCGCGATGGCGTTCAGGCGACGGATGAGTTCAGTGTCCAGTCCGCGCCCGTAGCCTTGATAGACCAGCGTCGAGTCGGCGTAGCGGTCGCACAGCACCCAGAAGCCTTGCTCCCGCGCGGGCAGGATAACCTGTAGGGTGTGCTGGCGTCGGTCGGCGAGGAACAGGAACAGCTCCGTCCAAGCGTCCAGCGGCTCGTGCAGCAGGATGGGGCGCAGGTGCGCGCCGAGCGTGCTGCCGCCAGGTTCGCGCGTGAGTTGCACGGGAATGCCCTGCGCCCGTAGCCAATCGGCAAGGTGTTGCGCCAGCGTGGTCTTGCCCGCGCCTTCGACGCCCTCAAAGGTAATCAGCGGCGCGCGGGGCATCAGTCCTCCCGTTCGGTGTCGGTGTAGATGGGCAGGATGCGCACGCGACGATTCGGTTCCTCGCCCACGCTTTCGGAAAGCAGGCGGTACTTCTCGACGAGCTGGTGCTGCAGGCGGCGCAGGTAGCTGTTTTGCGGCGAGAGTTCGTAGGGTTCAGCGGTTGCCAGCACATGTTCGACGCCCTCTTCGGCTTCGCGCAGGGCGCGTTCCTCAGCCGATTCGCCGTTGGCGGACTTGTGGAACAGGTCGCGCAGTGCGCTCACCAGTTGCGCGTAGGTGTTGCTGCGCACGACGGCGATGGGCAGGTTGCGTTGCACGGCTTCGCGCACTTTGGGCGGGCGACGCTGGTAGGTGGAGTGCAGCACGACCACCGCGTCGGCGTCCGACACATCGCGGGCGACATAGGCGGGCAGGTGCAGGTCGCGCAGCGCCTTCTCCAGTCGGCTGCGGCTTACGCCGTAGGGGAACACGCGCGAGGGCGCGCCGCGCCGATGCTCGCCGCTGACCAATGTGGTCGTGCGGGTGGGCGGGGGCGCGTACTCCGCCTCTTGCTCGTGCAGGGGCAGTTCAATCTGTGGCGTGCGCGGCGAAAGATCGCTGCGCTGCACCACTTCGTAGCCGCCGCTGTCGGTCTGCACACGGATTTCGGGGCGGGGCGACGCGCCGCGCAGCATCCGATCCACCGTCTGCGCCACATCGTGGTGAATCGCCAGCCGATGGTAGTCCAGAATCTCGATTAGCACATCGAAGGTCGGGGGCGCTTTGCGCTCCAGCACGGTCTTTTGGGTGCCGCGCCGACGCGCCTCCTCGTCCGACAGCGTCACGGTCTGGATACCGCCCACAAGGTCTGACAGCGTGGGGTTCATCAGCAGGTTCTCTAAAGTTGTGCCGTGCGCCGTGCCGATGAGTTGCACGCCGCGCTCGGCGATTGTGCGGGCAGCGTATGCCTCCAGCTCCGTACCGATTTCATCGATGATGATGACTTCGGGCATGTGGTTCTCGACGGCTTCGATCATCACGGCGTGCTGCAGGCTCGGTTCGGGCACTTGCATGCGGCGGGCGAATCCGATGCCGGGGTGGGGGATGTCGCCGTCGCCCGCGATTTCGTTGGAGGTGTCCACCACAATCACGCGCTTGTCGTATTCGTCAGCAAGCACGCGGGCGACCTCGCGCAGGCGCGTGGTCTTGCCGACGCCTGGTCTGCCCAGCATCAGCACGCTTTTGCCCGAGGCGATGATGTCGTGGATGATGTCGATGGTGCCGTAGATCGCGCGTCCGACGCGGCAGGTCAGTCCCACCACTTTGCCCTGACGGTTGCGCATGGCGGAGATGCGGTGCAGCGTGCGGGGGATGCCTGCGCGGTTGTCCTTGCCGAACTGCCCGATGCGGTCGGCGACATACTGCAGGTCGTACTCTTCCACCTGCACGCCCTCCAATCGGATGGTGCGCTGCATAAAACGCGCTTCGGGCATGCGTCCGAGATCAAGCACCACCTCCAGCAACTGGTTCAGGTCGGGCTGTTCCTCCAGCCATTGGCGGATGGCAGGAGGCAGCACCTCCAGCATCGCGTTCAAGTCGTCCGCAAAACTCTGCTGCGTCGCTGGGCTGGACGCAGCGGCGGCTTCCTGCTGGGTGTTCTTTCGCTCTGGCATGGACACGCCAAATTATACCCAGCGTGGACGCCGTCGGGTATACTGTTGCACTCGGAGGTACACCTATGCCGAATACCAAATCAGCGAAGAAGGCGTTATTGAAGTCGCGCGAGCGGTACCTGCGCAACCGCTCGACCAAATCGGCGATTAAGACCTACTCGCGGCGCGTGAAGGAGTTGGCGGATAAGGGCGATGTGGAAGGTAGCATCGCGACGCTGCGCCGCGCGATCAGCCTCATCGACAAGGCGGTCAAGCGCGGGATTCTGCACAAGAACACGGGCAACCGCAAGAAGTCGCGCCTGATGATCGCGCTCAACAAGAAACTGGCGCAGCAGCAGGGCGCAAACGCCAACGAGTAGGCGCGCGGGTATACTTTGTGCGCAATCACATACCGCGCCCGACGCGCACGGGTGTCCCCTGAAGGGGATTGTAAGCGCGGTTGACGGCGCGGGAGGAACCAACCCGGAGGAAACCTATGGCAGAACTGACTATGCGCGAGCTTTTGGAAGCGGGCGTGCATTTCGGGCATCCGACCCGCAAGTGGCACCCCAACATGCGCCGCTATATCTACGGCGCACGCAGCGGTATCCACATCATCGACCTGCACAAGACCGTTGAGATGTTCGACAAAGCGCAGCGCGCCGTCAAGGAGATTGTCAACAACGGCGGGCATGTGCTATTTGTAGGCACGAAGAAGCAGGCGCGCGACGCCATCAAGGAAGCCGCCATCCGCAGCCGACAGTACCACATCACCTACCGCTGGCTGGGTGGCACGCTGACCAACTTCCGCACGATTCAATCGCGCGTCAAACGCCTCAAGGAACTGGAGCGCATGATCCAAGACGGCGAACTGGAGCGCATCCCCAAAAAGGAAGCCTCTCGTCTGCGCAAGGAACACGAGAAACTGGAGCGCAACTTGGGCGGCATTAAGGACATGCCTGGGCTGCCCTCCGCGCTGTTCATCGTGGACCTGAAGGAGGAACACACCGCCGTTGCAGAGGCGCGCCGCCTGGGCATCCCGACGATTGCGATTGTGGACACGAACTGCGACCCTGACGAAGTGGACTACCCCATCCCTGCCAACGACGACGCCATCCGTGCCATCCGCCTTATCGCGGGACGCATCGCCGACGCCATCATCGAAGAGAAGCAACTCGAGTGGCAAGGCGCAGTGGTCGTCCCTGAAGCAGAAATCCCTGTAGTGGAAGAAGAAGCCCCGCTCCCGCCCGAACAGGTGGCAGAGTACGGCAAGATGTTCGGCGAGGAAATCCCAACCGAGCCGCGCGCCCTATCGGACGAGGAGATTATGGGCAAAGAGTGGGAACTGATGAAGCGACACCGACTGGAAGACTTGGAGGAGGAATACTGATGAGCATAAGCCCACAGTTAATTAAGACGCTGCGCGACGAAACGGGCGCAGGGTTCATGGACTGCAAAAGCGCGCTGGAGCAGGCGGGCGGCGATGTGGAAAAGGCGCGCCTGATCCTGCGTGAGAAAGGCGCGATTATCGCCAGCAAACGCGCCAGCAAGGAGGTCAATCAGGGTGTGATTGCAGGCGCACTCAGCGAAGACGGACGCACAGGCGCACTGATTGACCTGCGCTGTGAGACCGACTTCGTTGCCCGCAACGAGGAGTTCCTGAGCCTCGCCGACGAGCTGCTCCAGCATGTGCTGGCGGTCGGCGCGGAGGGGCAGATGGAGGCGATTCTGCAGCGCCCGTCGCTCGCCGACAGCAGCCTGACCGTTGCGAAGCGTATCGAACTCGCCATCGGCAAAACAGGCGAGCGCATCGCCTTCCAGAACTACGCGATTGCGCGCGTACCCGACGGTGAAAACGGCGTCGTGGACATCTACATCCACCACAACAAGCTCGTCGGCGTGATGGTCGTTCTGACGGGCAGCGCAGACAAGGAGGCAATGCAGAGCCTCGCCCACGAAATCGCCATCCAGATCGCCTGGAGCGCGCCGCAATACCTCTCCAAAGACGAGATTCCTGCGGAGGTGCTTCAGCAGGAGCTGGAGATCGAGAAGCAGCGCGCCATCAACGAGGGCAAGCCTGAAAATGTCGCCGAGAACATCGCGCGCGGGCGCGTGAACAAGGGCTTCATCCAGAAGGTTGCTCTGCTGGAGCAGCCCTTCTACAAGGACGAGTCCAAGACCATCGGCGATATGCTCAAGGCGGCGGGCAGCGACCTGAAGGTTGTGCGCTTCGTGCGCTTGGAGGTCGGCGCATCGTAAGGGACGGCGTTTTGCCCTCACCCGAAAATACACGCGAGCCGAAGGCGTTCCTTCTTCGGCTCGCGTAGCTTTTCGACTAACATCCCGCGCCGAAGTTGAACAGCACCATCAGCAGGTCGGCGTCATCTACTATGGTGTCGCAGTTCACATCGGCGTTGAGCCCGCGTCCTGTTGCTCCGAAGTTGAACAGCACCATCAGCAGGTCAGCGTCGTCCACGCAGCCGTTGCAGTCCACATCGCCAGGCAGGCACGCGCGCGTGTCCAACAGATAAGCGAACTGGGTGTTATCGCTGAGGCGACGCAGCCGCCCCACAAGATAACGGTTGTCGGGGGTTGCATCGTCCACTGTGAACAGCAGGGACCCGTCTGGAATGAGGCAGGCGTACACCTCGTTCAGGTCTTGCAGCCCTGTACTGAAGTGCCAACGATAGCCTCTGGGAATACCGCTGCTCCCTATCCAGTAGTACCCGTAAGTCGTACCGTTCTGGGCGACAGCCGTGGGGAAGAGGAAATCGTTAGTAGGCGTGCGAATCTCGTAGGTCGTGCGCGTAGACGCTTGCCATAAGTAGGCGACTGACCCTCCCTGCAGGCGCAACAGCAGATACTCGTCGTCGTCAGAGACATCCACAGGTATCGTGCCAAGGGGTGCGCCTAACTCCACCAGTGTCTCGAACCCGCACAGGTCAGTCGCGCGGGCAGGGGACGCCTCCACCTGCCCGTAAATCGTCTCGCCATCCGCCGAGACAATCCCGCTGAAACCGAAGTGGCGATGAATATCCAAGCCCTCATCCGCCTTCCAGCGGAACACAGGCGACGCCAAGTTGCCGATGATAGAACCGACCACTGTGCGCCCGTCTGCGCTGATAGAGCGCGGCTGCGGCTGACGGCTCCGATTGCGCGGGTACAGCTCCGTGAACTGCCCCGTGAGGCGGTTCCACAGGTAGCCAAATGGGTCGCCAATCACAGCGATCACCGAGCCGTCCGCGCTCACACCGCCGACTGTTTTCGCTGCCGACGCGACGCTGCCCGACACAAAGTTCGGCACGAACGCTATGCGTCCGTTGTGCCAGTAGACCGCGTACTCGTTGTAGCGGTCGCGAACCGAGCCGACCACCACCGTACCGTCCCGCGAGATATAGCGCGGGTTCGGCGAATGGTAGCCGTCAGGGATGGGCAAGATTGTCAACCGCTGCCCAAACGCAAGCATAAGTGCTGAAACCAGTCCCATGCCGAAAGCGATTCCTCGCATCGTTTGCCTCCTTAGCGTCCGTTAGTATCCAATAGGAACGCGCGCCGCTGTCCCGAAATCGCACCTTGACCTGCGATGTAGCGTCCGTCGGCGGAAATCGCGTTTGCCGAGATGAGATACGCGCCGCCCAGATACGGCGCGAACACATTGTTCAGAATTTCGATGCCGTCCAGAAAGCCGTTCTCGTGTCGCCAGCGGATAGCGCCGACATTGCGCTGGTAGCCGACCACGATGCGCCCGTCGTCGGAGATGGCTGTACCTGAGCCGAAGCCGCCTCCAGGTGCGCTGCCCAGCGAGACGCCGCCGCAGGGGTCAAAGTACATAATCTGATTGTTCGAAGCAATGCCAGAACCGTACCGCCCGTCAGAAGAGAGACACTGGGTAATCCAGCCTGGCGCGACGGGCAGCCGTTCAATCCCGCGTTCCAGACTCCAGCGGTAGCTGCTCCCGAAAACGATGCCTGTTCGGGTGACCCCACGCGCGTCGCCAGCGGCGGCAGGCAGGCGGTAGACCTGCCCATCGAGCCAATAGCAAGCACCGTAAGGGGTACCGACGTGAGCAACAACCAGGCGACCGTCGCCAGAAATGCCCTGCACCAGGTACGATTCGCTGGCTGGAACATCGGGTAAGGTAGGCAGCAACTGATAGCTAATCGTGTTGCCCTGAACCCGCCAGACAATTGGTCTCCACCCCTGACCCCCTGAGACGATATAGCATCCTGCGATGACCGTACCGTCTTCTGAGACGCCACGCGCCATGGCAAATGTCGTGTTTGGAGGGGTGGGTAAGGATTGCTCGCCCGTCGTGCGCGTCCAACGGAAGGCATACAGCGCGCTGGTGCGGTAGCCGACCAGCACTGTTGCATCCGAATTCATCGCGTAGACCAGCGTGTCAGGCACAGTGGAGACCCAAGTTAGGGTCTGCGCGTGCGTATAGACAACGCCTGCACAAAGCCACGCTATAATCACAACCCTCGCTTTCATGGCAACGCCTCCAAAGCCCAATCATTAGACCGTTCGGCACGCTGCGTGTTTCACAAAAAGTCGCCACGCGAGGAGGAGCGTGGCGTCTAACTGGGGGTGGAGGTTTCGTAGTACGATGTGGCGAAAGAGAGCGAGTACCGCACTGGTGCTACTTCATACGGGTCTACTGATGTGCCTTATGTGTACGGGGAAGGCGCAGCCGCGCGTGCAAGAGGTGTTGCCGCGTTGGATTGCGCCGACGCTCCACCCATTCCACCTTAGCGCAAATGCGACAGGCACGCACGCAGCGGTTGTGCTGGGGTATGGGCAGGTCGGCTGGATGAACTTGGATACAGGCGGTATCGAGCGCACTCTCTCCACAGGGCGGTACCTGCCGATTGTGGCAGTCGCGCAGCGAGGCAACCTGCTGATGATTGCCGATAGCAGCGACCTCGTGTCTGGCGACAGCGTGATTGACCTGTGGGATACCGCTACTTGGCAGCGTGTACGGCGGATGGTGAGTCCGTCGCCCATCGTGGCAGCAGCGCTGGCGTCCAACGGACAGTATATTGCCACTGTCTCACGCGACCGTGCTGTGCGCCTTTGGCGCGTTGCCGACGGCGCGCTACTGACGACTGTCTACCAGGCATTTGCGCCGCTGTCGGTAGCCTTCACCGCCGACAGCACGCGCGTAATCACAGGCGACACACTCGGCTACCTGCGGATGTGGACGATTGCGGGCGCGTACATGGGCATCGTGCGCGTGCTGTATGCGGGTGTCAATCGGCTGGGCGTGTCGCCGTCGGGGGAGTGGTTAGTCGTCGGCGCTGTGGATGCCGAAAGCCGCGCCTTGGGCTACAACCTCGCCACGAACAGCATCGGTTGGTACGCGCCCTACTTCGGCGGCGTGACGGGAATCGCCTTCTCGCCCACCAGCCCAGAGGTCTACATCGGCTCGACGGATGCCTCTATCTACCGCCATAACCTAAACACTGGACAGCGATTAGGGCAGTTCGCTGCGCTGACCAGCGTGCGCGCGATAAGCATCGCCGCGAACGGCAGCGTGCTGGTCTCTGGAAGCTACTTCCTACCCTACGGCTCGAACTTCCCGCCCAGAGTTTTCGGGAGCGATAATCTCGCGGCAGTGCAGGTCTGGAGTCCGACGGGAACGCTGTTGCGCACCTTTCGCGGGGAGTTGACCCGTCCGATGTGCCTCGCGGTGGCGCGGAGCGGTTCGATTCTCGCTGCGGGCGATTACGAAGGCAATCTCTACCTCTACGACAAGGCAACTGGGCAGCTGATTACCCGCTGGAATGCTTTCACCAGCCAGGTGCGCGATATCGCGCTCTCGGCGTCAGGGCAGTACCTTGCGAGCTGCTCCATCGATGAGTTCGCCGTGTGGGATGTGAGCAACCCGCTCAGCCCAACTCGGCTGTTCACGCACGCCACGAGCGATACGGGTAATATGGCGGTCGCGCTTGCACCCGATGGGCAGCGCGCGGCAATCGCGCATGTGCGCGAGGGTATCTCAGTGTACGAGGTTCCTTCAGGGAACCTGATAGCGACCCTTCAGGGAGGCGAGGAACGGTTCGCACCGACCACCCTCGACTTCTCACCCGATGGACAAACGCTCGTTGTGGGCGGGCGCATGCAGGGTGTTTACTTCTACGACGCTGCCACAGGCGACCTTCTCCGCACGCGCGAGACGCAAGATATTACCCTGCGCGTGCAATACTCCGTCGACGGCACAAAGCTGCTTGTGGTGGAGGGAAGCAACCTTACCTATGTCGTTGACCTTGACACAGACACCGTGCTTGGTCAACACGGCGAAACTTGGGAGACTGCAACCCTCACGCACGACGGCGCGAAGGTCGTGGCAATTCGCTACGAGGACAGCCTCATCTTGTGGGATTATGTGAACGACGCGGCAGACCAGTACCGCCGCCTCTTCCGATTCGGTCGGCACATCATCGCAGATGGCGATATTGCTGTCGACTCGGACAACCGCACCATCTACACCTCGTTTGCCAGTCAGGGGATTGCCGCGTGGCGGTTGCCAAGCCCTGCCGATATAGACGGCAACGGCTGCGTGGACGACGCCGACCTGCTGACCGTGCTGTTCAACTTCGGCGCGACAGGGGCGAACCCTGCCGATGTCAACCGCGACGGCACGGTGGACGATGCTGACCTGTTGGAGGTGCTGTTCAACTTCGGCGACGGATGCTGACCCCGAAAAATACAAGCGAGCCGAAGGGGGAACGCCTTCGGCTCGCGTGCCTCATAAGAGCGCTCTGGTCGCAACCTCCTTATGAGGGCAGGCTTTGCTCTCCACCCACAGACCCTACAGCAACTTTCGTGCCAAATGGCTGTGCGCGAGGGCGGGGTATCCTATTCGCATGCGCAAAACGGTGTTAATTACGGGCGGCGCGGGGTTCATCGGCAGCCACTTCACCGAGTACCTCCTGTCGCAGTACCCCGACTACGAAGTGCGCGTGCTGGATGCGCTGACCTACGCGGGTAGGCGCGAGAACCTCGCGGCGGTGGAGGGCGACCCGCGCTTCACCTTCATTCACGGCGATGTGCGCGACAAGCAGACTGTATGCGAGGCGATGCAGGGCGCGCACGATGTCGTCCACTTCGCCGCCGAAACCCATGTAGACCGCTCCATCTTGGATCCCGACGCCTTCATCACGACCGATGTATATGGCACTTTCGTCATGTTGGAGACGGCACGGCAGGTGGGCGTCGAGCGGTTTGTGCATGTCAGCACCGACGAGGTGTACGGCGCGATTGAGCAGGGCGCGTTCACCGAAGAGTCGCCGCTAAGACCCAGCAGCCCCTACGCCGCGAGCAAGGCAGGCGCAGACCTCCTCGCACAGGCATATGCGCGCACCTACGGGCTGCCCGTGCTGATTGTGCGCCCCAGCAACACCTTCGGACCGCGCCAGTACCCCGAAAAGCTCATCCCGTTTTTCACCGTGCGTGCGCTACACGACCAGCCGCTGCCGCTGTACGGCGACGGGCAGCAGCGACGCGACTGGCTCTATGTGGGCGACCATGTGCGCGCGATTGATACCGTGCTGCATCGCGGGCAGGTCGGCGAGGCGTACAATATCGCAGGGAGCAACGAACGCGCTAATATAGAGGTTTCGCGCCTAATCTTGCACACGCTGGGCAAGCCTGAGAGCCTGATTCAGTTCGTGAAAGACCGTCCCGCGCACGATCGCCGCTACGCGCTGGACGACTCCAAACTCCGCGCGTTGGGCTGGCGTCCCGAAGCCGACTTCGAGACCGCCTTGCGCGAGACCGTGCTGTGGTACGCCAACCACCCCGAATGGTGGCAACCGATTTTGCAAGACAAGCAAGAGTACCAGGCGTTTGTGCAGCGGTGGTATGGGCGATAACCTACTGGGTGAATCCTCTAAGCCAGAAGGCGCCTCTAATCTCGCAGGAGGTATCCGCGTATGCGATGGGCGACGATTAGCGCACTGATTGCCAGCCTACTGGCGTTTTCGGGCTGCGACGACAAACAAGACACAGCCAAAAAGACCACTGTTTCGCCGCGTGAGGTCTACGAACGACGCGCCGACGAGAAAGTGCTGATTATCGATGTGCGCACACCCGCAGAGTTCAGGCAGGAGCGCATCGAGCAAGCGGTGAACAAGCCGCTGGACTCAATCGAGAAGTGGGTCAACGAGTTGCCAAAGGATAAGACCATCTACTTCGTGTGCCGAAGTGGGAACCGCAGTGGCACTGCCCAGCGAATCGCGGCACAGCGCGGCTACGAGAACACCTACAACATGGAGGGCGGGATGATTGCGTGGCGTCGGGAAGGGCTGCCTGTGGTGTCGGGCGACTAACCGCGCTTGAGGACGCGCCACACATAGTCCACCTCCTGCACGCTGAGCCGCTTGCAGGCGATCAGGTAGACCCACATCGAAAGCAGGGTGACGACCAGCGCAATCACCAGCGCGCGCAGGTTCACCTGGAAGCCGGGCAGTAGGGCGTGTAGCCCTGCGTGCAGGGCGAACGCGACAAGTCCCATCAGCGCGACGGCGATGCCCGTCGCCACGAGAAACCGTGCGAGCGGTTCGCCGCGGGTCTGCGTATCGTGGGGAATGCGCCGATTCAGGAGCCGCGCCATCCACACCATCTGCAGCGTGGCAGCAATCGAAGTCGCCAACGCCAGCCCCACATGCCCCTGTAGGCGCATCAGCAGCACGCACAGCGGCACGAACACGACTGTCACCGCCGAGCCGACCAGCACGGGGGTCAGCGAATCGCGCAGCGCGAAAAAGCCCCGCGCAATCAACGCCTGACCCGACCACGCGAACAGCCCCAGCGCGAACGCCCGCAGCGCACTCGCCACCAACTGCGTGTCCGTTGGCGTGAACTTGCCGTACTGGAGCAAGATGCGGCTGATGTCCTCCGCCAGCACGAGCAAGAGAACCGTCGCAGGCGCAGTGAGGAACCACACGAGTCGCAGCCCGCGTCGCAGCGTCTCGCGCAGCGCGCCCCACTCCTCCCGCGCCGCCAGCGTCGTGAGCGCGGGGAAGATTGCCAGCGCAATCCCCTGACCGACAATCCCCAGCGGGGCTTGCATCTGGCGGTTCGCGTTGTCCAGCGCGGAAATCGCGCCCGCGGGCAGCCACGAGGCGAACACGCGCAGAATGAGCATATAGATGCCTGGCAGCGACAGCCCGAACATCACGGGCAGCATCAGGCGGAACACCTCGCGCGCCCCCTTGTGGCGCAGGTTGAACTCCAGCCGAAACGCGCTGCCCAGCCGACGCATGACCACCAGCGGCAACAGCACACTGCCCACAAACGCCCCCGCGAGCGCTCCCCACGCCAAGCCCGACACGCCCAGCCACAGCGCCAGCACCAACCCACCGAAGATGATGCCGATGTTGTAGATGTTCGGACCCAGCGCAGGCGCAAGGAAATGCTTGCGGGCGTACAGCGTCGCCATCATCAGCCCGCCCAGCAGGAAGCAAATCTGCGCGGGCAGCACGATGCGCGTCATCTGCGTGGTGAGCGCGAGCCGTTCAGCGTCGAAGCCTGGAAACATCAGCGCGACCGCCAGCGGCGCAGCGAGTTCCAACACCAGCACCAGCGCGGTCGTGAGGCTGACCATCACGGTGGCGACGATGGAGAACACGCGCCACGCCTCCTCGCGCTGTCCTGTCTCCCAGTAGCGCGAGAAGATGGGCATCAGCGACGACGAGAGCGCGCCCCCAGCCACCATGAAAAACAGCAAATCGGGCAACTGGAACGCCGCGCGGTAGGCGTCCGTGAGTTCGTTCTGCCCGAAGCGGAAGGCAATCACCGTGTCGCGCAGCATGCCCAGCAGACGGCTGGCGAAGATGGCGGTCATCATCACCGCCGACGCCCGCGCCCAACTGTAGCCTGCCTGCTGCGACTCAGAGTCCCTCATCGCGCGAGACCATCTTCAAGCCCACCACACCCACCACAATCAGCCCGATGAAAAACAGTCGCCAGAAGTCGCGCGACTCGCGGAACCATAGCATGCCCACAATCGCCACGCCTACCGCGCCGATACCGACCCACACCGCATATGCCGTGCCGATGGGAATCTTGCGAATCGCCAGCGACAGGAACCAGAAACTCGCCCACGCGGTTGTGAGGGCGACGACTGTCGGCAGGATGCGCGAGAAGCCGTCCGAGAACTTCAACGCCGTCGCCCACACAATCTCCAGCACGCCCGCAATCAGCAGGTAGAGCCACGCCATGCGCGGGAAAGTATACCGTACAGACAGGTATACTTTGGGGGTATGTACGAGCAGCTGGCGCTGCCGCTTTTGGATGAGCCTGCGACGGAGCCGACCCCCCCAGCGACGCCTACGCTGGAGTACGACCCTGTGCTGTTCGGCAAAGACCCTACACCGTACATCGTCGCCGTGGAGCCTATCGACTCCCGCATTCGCCTATTCATTCGCGAGGGGGGACAACTGCGCACGGTGGAAGAGCCGTTCCGCCCATGGCTGCTGAGCGACATGCAGATGGCGATGGACGGCGTCCGCTGGCAGGAACTCAAAGGCGAACTGCAAGGGCGGCGGATGCTGAAGTACCTCGCGGTGTGCGACGGGCGCGAGGTGTTCGAAAACCTGCGCCGTGCCCTGCGGGATGCGCATCGCGAAATCATCGCCTACGGTTCCCTCGCCCGCCAGTACCTGATGCTGTCGGGCAAGACGCTGTTCAAGGGGATGAACTTCGCCGACTTGCACCGCGTGCAACTGGACATCGAGACCACCACGCTGACGCCCGACCAGCAGGGCGCGCGGATCCTGATGATAGCCCTCAGCGACACGCGCGGCTATGAGGCGATACTGGACGGCGACGAGAAGCAGATACTGGAGCAACTGGTCGAGCGCATTCAGGCGTTAGACCCCGATGTCATAGAGGGGCACAACCTGTTTGGGTTCGATTTGCCGTATTTGGCAGCGCGGGCGCAGGCGTTGGGCGTTCCGCTAAAGCTGGGGCGCGACGGGTCGGAGCTGCGCTTCGGGTCGCCGCGCCAGTGCATCATCGGCGCGAACAGTCGCACCTTCACGCCTGCATTCGCGCACGGACGCCACCTGATCGACACCTACCTGAGCGTTCAGCGCTTCGACATCGGGCGTGGCGAACTGGAAGGCTACGGACTCAAGGAGGTCGCCCAACAGCTGGGTATCGCTGCGCCTGACCGCATCTACCTGGAGCGCGAGCAGATTCCCGACCTATGGCACACCGATCCCGAAACCGTGCGCCGCTACTGCTTACAAGATGTGCATGAGACGCGCCGCCTCGCCGACCTCACGCTGCCCACCGAGTTCTACCAGTGCCAGATGCTGCCCGACACCCTGCAGAACCTCGCGACCATCGGCACGGGCGAGAAGGCGAACCTGATGTTCTTGCGGGCGTACCTTGCCGAGGGGTATGCGGTGCCAGCCCCACAGGGGGCACGCGAGTACCCTGGCGGCTACACCGAAGTGCGCCAGGTGGGGCTAATCCCGCGCATCGTCAAAGCGGATGTGGAGAGCCTGTACCCCAGCGTGATGCTGCGCTACGGCATCAAGCCCCGCGCCGACCACCTGAATGTGTTTCTGCCGACGCTGGAGCGGTTGCGCCGCCTGCGCTTGGATGCCAAAGCGCGCGCGAAGCAGACGCAGGGCGCAGAATCGGCGTACTGGGACGGGTTGCAGAACTCATTTAAGATTCTTGTGAACTCGTATTACGGCTACTTAGGTAGTCCGTTCCACTTCAACGATTATGACGCTGCCGAGCAGGTGACGCTGACAGGGCAAGAGTTGGTCAAGCAAATCGCCGCCGAGATTGAGCGTCAGGGTGGGATGGTGGTGGAGATCGACACCGACGGCGTCTACTTCCAGCCGCCGCCCGAAGTGCAGACGGAAGCGGACGAAATCGCGTTTGTGGAGCGGGTGGGCGCGGTGCTGCCTGAAGGCATCCGCCTTGCCTACGACGGACGCTATAAGGCGATGCTGTCACTCAAGACCAAAAACTATGTGCTGCAGGGCTACGACGGCAAGCTGACCTTCAAAGGCGCGTCGCTGCGTTCCCGCGCAGACGAGAAGTTCGGGCGCGAGTTCCTGAACAGCGCGATTCAGTGGCTGCTGAACGGCGAGCCTGAGCGCGTGGTCGCGGAGTACCGTCGGCTGGCGCAGGCGATTCTCAACGGCGAGGTGGACATCGAGCAGCTGTGTCGGCGCGAGCGCGTCACCCAAAAGAGCAAGCAGGACACCCACCCGCTGTACCCGCTGGCGAAACGCTTCCAGATCGGCGACTACATTATGGTCTACCGCAAGCGCGATGGCAGTCTCGGCTTGCTGGAAGAGTATGCGGGCGACGAAGACCGCGAGCATTATGTGGAGAAGCTCTATAAGTTCGCCGCGCGCTTGGAGCCGCTGTTCCCCGACTTCGACGCGCAGTTCCCCAAGCCGCAGGCAATCATTCAGGCGGAGCGGCAGCCGGGGTTGTTTGACTAACCCAGCAGTCGCCAGAGCGTTTCAACAGCCTCTTCGGGCGTATGGGCAGTGGGCACTTCAAGCGGTTCGCCCGCCATCGCGAACTGCCAGCTGTTGAGCAGCACGACGGGCTTGCCGAGCCTTAGTCCCAGCGCGATTTCAGAGAGCGTACCGTAGCCGCCGCCGATGGCGATTAGCCCCTCGCTGGCGCACGCGATGAGATAGTTGCGCGCCTCGCGCAGCCCCGTGAACAGCGGGATGTCGATGAACTCGTTGGGGGGCGATTCGGCGGCGTTTGCGCCCGGCAAGATGCCGATGGTCAGCCCGCCAGCCTCCCGTGCGCCTTGCGCGGCGGCGGTCATCACGCCTGTCATCCCACCGCACAATAGCACCGCGCCGCGTTCGGCAATCAGCCGCCCGACCGTGCGCGCCTGCGCCAGTTGTTCGGGCGTGCCCACCGAGCTGCCAATCACGCCAATCAGCCGTTTACGCGCCTGCATGGTATTCGGGCACACGGAGAATTAGCAGATTTACCGCCTCGCCAATCGCGAAGTGGTACGAGACGCTGCCCAGCGAGAGCCGTTCCAACAGCGAGTGCCCCTTCGCGCCCAGAATCAGCAGTTGCGACTCGGTCTCGCGCATTGCCTCGCGAATCGCGGGGATGGGCAAGCCTTCCACGACGACCGACTCGCATGCAGCGTTTAGCGGGCGCAGTCGCTCGCACACCTGCCGATTGCGCTCGTGCAGATGCTCGATGATCCACTCCACGCCCGACTCTTGCACGGCGGGCGCGGAGCGCGTGAGCGTCTGCAGGGTCTCCTCGTCCAGATCGAAGGCAGTGGTGATCGCGATACGGCGGATGCCCTGCGGCGCGAACTGCGCAAGGCGTTCGATGCAGCGGTGGTTATACTCCGAGTGGTCGGTCGCCAGCACGGCGTGCAGCGGCTTATCGGCGGGCGGCGGGGTATGGGCGATGAGCAGGCTTTGGCGGGCGTGCGTCAGCGCGGCGCGTGCGACGCTGCCGACCAGCATCGCTTGTAGCGCGCCCTTGCGCGTCGCGCCCAGCGCAATCAGGTCGGCGTCCCGCTCGTCCGCCAGCTCCAGTAGCTTCGCGCTTGCCTGCCCGTGCAGTAGGGCGGTTTCGGCGGCGATGCCCTGCGCGTGCAACTGCTGCTGAACGGCGGCGAGGCGCGTCTGCAGGGCTTCGGTTTGTGCCTGCATCGCCTGCAGGTACGCCTCTTCCGAGAAGGGGGTGACGACGCCCACCACAGGCGGGCGCGGCGGCTCCACGACTGACGCCAGAATCACTTCGGGCTGCCCAAACTGCAGCGACTGCACCCATGCCAGCGCGTTTTCATACGCGCCCGCTCCGTCCACGCCAACGACAATACGCATTTCGCGCCTAAGTATACCGCTTCAGTCGCTGTCCAGCACCTCGCGCACCTTCTGGATCAGTTGCGCGGGGGTGTAGGGCTTCGGCAGGAAGTGGACGCCTTCCTGCAGCACGCCGTGATGCACGATGGTGTTCTCGGTGTAGCCCGACACATACAGCACGCGCATCTGAGGGTGGAGGCGCATCAGGTACTCCGCCAGCTCCCGCCCACTCATCACGGGCATCACCACATCGGTAATGAGCAGATGGATGGGTTCGGGGTGGCTCTGCGCCAGCTGGAGCGCTTCGGCGGGCGATTGGGCGGTTAGCACAGTGTAGCCCTGCAGGCGGAGCGCTTCGGCGGCGACCTCCAGCACGCCCGGCTCATCTTCCACCACCAGCAGTCGCTCTTGCCCGCGCGGGAGTTCGGCGGGCGTCGTGCGCGTTTCACGGAGTGCGCCCGCGTGCTCGTAGGCGCGCGGCAGGTAAATCTTGAAGGTTGTGCCTTTGCCCTCTTCGGTGTAGACCCAGATGTGCCCGCCCAGCTGGTTCACGATGCTATACACTATTGACAATCCCAGTCCTGTGCCTTGTCCGCGGGGCTTGGTGGTGAAAAACGGCTCGAAGATGCGCTCGCGCACAAACGGCTTCATCCCGACGCCCGTGTCAGAGACCATCAGCATCACATACTCGCCAGGCACGACCTGGTAGTGGGTGCGGGCGTATTCGGCGTCCAGTGTGGTGTTTTGGGTTTCGATGGTGATGGTTCCACCTGTTTCGGGGATGGCGTCGCGGGCGTTCAGCAGCAGGTTTTGAAGCACCTGCAGCAGTTGGGACGGGTCTGCCTCCGTGCGCCAGAGCGACTCGCTGAGGTAGGTCTGAATCTGGATGGAAGCGGGCATCCAAGTTTGGGCGATTTGGACGGCTTCTTGCACGATCTCGTTCAGATTCACGGCGCGGCGTTGCATGGGCTGCTGGCGTGCGAGGGTCATGAGTTGGCGGGTGAC
>Ga0272449_1000566_pt1 | contig 43428 bp, 40 predicted proteins | sample YNPCB0241_FD_198679 | JGI IMG/M metagenome (GOLD analysis project Ga0272449, IMG submission 198679) | Hot spring sediment microbial communities from Yellowstone National Park, WY, United States - YNP-CB-024-1 | ecosystem: Environmental > Aquatic > Thermal springs > Hot (42-90C) > Sediment...
ATGGTATGAAAAAAGAACAATGCTTTGTGTTAAGGCAAAAAGAATAGATTTTGAGTGTATTGTAAGAGGCTATATAGTTGGAAATGCTTGGAAGGAGTATGAAAGGACTCAAAGTATATGTGGTATAAAACTTCCTTCGGGTCTAATCTATGCCCAGAAATTGCCCGAGCCAATCTTTACACCTACGACAAAATCTGATTTTGGACATGATGAAAATGTGGACTTTGATTATATGAGAAAGATTGTAGGTGATGATATTTCATTTAAGATAAGAGATATATCTGTTCAGATTTATAATTATGCCCATGCTCTTCTTCTTAAAAAAGGAATAATTCTTGCAGACACTAAATTTGAGTTTGGTATATATGATGGTGAGTTGATACTTATAGATGAACTATTAACTCCTGACAGTTCAAGATTTTGGGATTCTTCAACCTATAATCCTCCAAAAGAGCCAGAGAGTTTTGATAAACAATTTGTAAGAAATTATCTTCTTCAAACAAACTGGGATAGGAAATCTCTGCCACCAGCACTTCCTTTTGATGTTATTGAAAAAACAAAAGAAAAATATCTTGAGATACTTAAAAGGATTTATAGTTTATGATAATTGAGATTTTTACTCTTGATGAATTTGATAGAGAAAGCGTTAATATAACTGAGGCATTTAGAAATTATGGTGGTAGTAGCAATATAAAATTTACAAAACTCTATCGTATAGTTTCTAAAAATAATTTATCTTATTTTAAAAAAATAGCAGAGGATGTTTTAGTTGATGAGATTGTTGAAAACTATAGGATATTTGATGAAACAAAATCAAGTGATTTTAAAACTCCTCTTATTATAGATATATGGTTTAAAGAAAGCGTTACAGATATATGTGGTGGGAGTGTAAAGCTTGCTATAAAGGACGCAGGTATTGGAGATGTTGATGATGTTAGAACTGCGAAGAGATTTTATTTTTTTAAACCTGATAAAAAAGCACTTTCTTTTATTATGGAAAACTATGCAAATGAACTTATACATAAAGTTGATTTAAAGAAATTTTAAAGGAGGGCTTATAGACGACAATTTTATTGAGGAAACAATTGATTTTATTAACTCCTCTTTAAATGAACTTTTAAAACTTAATGAAAAATATGGTTGGTCATTAAATAAATATGAACTTAATGAGATTAAAAAATACTTTTCTAATTTGAAAAGAAATCCTACAAGAACAGAGATTGAAACTATTGCACAAACATGGTCAGAACACTGTAAGCATAAAACATTTAATTCACCTGTTGAACTTTCTTTAATAAAAAATGGAAAAAGAAAAATTATTAGATTTAAAAATCTTTTTAAAGAAACTATAGTTTATGCAACAGAAAAACTGAATAAAAAATATTGTCTTAGTGTTTTTAAGGATAATGCGGGGATAATTGAGTTTGATAAAAATTATGGACTTTGTTTTAAAGTTGAAACTCATAATCATCCATCAGCAATAGAACCATACGGTGGGGCGGAAACAGGTGTTGGTGGTGTGATAAGAGATGTTTTAGGTGTTGGGCTTGGGGCAAAGCCAATTTTAAATACAGATAATTTTTGCTTTGCATATCCTAATAAAAAATATAATCTGAAAAAGGGCTTTCTTACTCCTCATAAGATTGTAAATGGTGTTGTTGAAGGTGTTAGAGATTATGGAAATAGAGTTGGTATACCTACGGTTTGTGGAAGCGTGAGTTTTGATGATTGTTATTTGTATAATCCACTTGTTTATGTTGGATGTGTTGGAATAATCCCAAAGGATTGTATAGAGAAAAAAGTTGAACCTGGGTTTTTTGTATTTGTAATAGGTGGACTTACTGGAAAGGATGGAATAGGTGGAGCAACATTTTCATCTGCAGATATAACAGAAGATACATCCTCATCACATGTTCAAATAGGAAATGCTATTGTTGAGAAAAAAGTAATAGATGTTATACTTGAGGCAAGAGATGAAAAACTATATACAGCAATAACTGATTGTGGGGCAGGTGGGTTTTCAAGTGCAGTTGGTGAGCTTGCAAAAGATTGTGGTGTTTGTGTAAACCTTGAGAAGGTTCTTTTAAAAGATAAAGAAATAAAACCTTGGCAGATATGGCTTAGTGAATCGCAGGAAAGAATGGTTCTTGTTGTTCCTCCAAAAAACATTGATAGACTTATTGAGATATGCAAAAAGAATGATTGTAATTATTATATAATAGGAGAATTTACAAACGATGGTAAACTAACAGTTAAATACAATAATTATACTGTTTGTGATATTGATATGGAGTTTCTTCATAAAGGGCTAATAAAAATAAAAAGAAAAGCGATATACAAATATCCATCGATGAAAAATTCTTTTAAAAAAATCAAGAAATCAGATATATATGATAGATTTAAATCTGTTATTTCAGATTTGAATGTTGCATCTAAGAGATGGATTATAGAACAATATGATCATGAGGTTATAGGGCAGAGTGTTTTAAAACCTTTCTGCTCTAGAAATCAATCTGTTCCAACAGATGCTTGTGTTATATGGCCTAGCCAGTGTATTGGTGATTTTAATCTTGAGAAAGGTTTTGCTGTTTCGCATGGCATAAATCCAAGAATTGCAAAAATCTCTCCTTATGATATGGCTTTTTATTGTATTGATGAGGCAGTTAGAAATATTATTTGTGTTGGTGCTGATATTAAAAGGGCAGCAATGCTTGATAATTTTTGTTCTTCAAATCCAAACAAAAAAACTATTATGGGTGAGTTTGTAATGGCAGCACTTGGAGCAAGGGATTTGTCAATTAAGTATTCAATTCCATTTATATCAGGTAAGGATAGTTTTTATAATCAAACACGAATAGGTAGAAAGGAGTACTCAATTCCAACCACACTTTTAATTTCAATGATTGCACCAATAGAGAATGTTAGAAAGATTATAACATCCGATTTTAAATCAGAAAATAATCCTATTTATGTTATTGGGAGATTTTTAAAAGGGCTTGGTGGAAGTATTTATTCATATATTTTTGAAAAAAGAAATAATTTTATAACTTCGATTGATGTTTCTCAAAATCTTAAAGTATATGAAAGAATAAAAAAAGCAATGGATTTAGGTTATATAATTTCAGCACATGATGTATCCGATGGTGGGTTTGTTTGTGCTATCTCTGAGATGAGTTTTGGTGGTATAGGTTTTAATGTTAAAATTGACGATATTGTTAAAAAATATAATGTTAGCGATATTGAGGTGCTTTTTGGTGAGTGTGGGTCAAAAATAATTGTTGAGGTTGATAAAAATTTTCAAAAAGATTTTGAAAATTTATTTAAAGGAATTCCATTTGTTAAAATTGGATATACAATTAAAGATAGAATAGTTTTTAATGATATTTTTGATATTAGCATCAAAGAGGTTAGAGATTTATGGGAATTAAAAGACCTAAAGCATTGATTTTAAAAGCGAGTGGTACAAATTGTGATCTTGAAACAAAGAATGCTTTTGATATTGTGGGCTTTTGTTCTGAGATAGTTCATATAAATGAGTTTATAAGTAGAAAAAAAAGTATTCTTGATTATGATGCTATTGCAATACCTGGTGGTTTTTCTTATGGTGATGATATATCTGCTGGAAAGATATTTGCAATAAGGATAAAAAGTTTAAAAGAAGATTTTAAAAAGTTTATTGAAGACAGAAGACCTCTTATTGGGATATGTAATGGCTTTCAGGTTCTCGTTAAAACTGGATTTCTTCCCGAAGATCCATCTTATAGACAAAGAGCAACACTTTATTTGAATGATTGTGGACATTTTGTATGCAAATGGGTTAAAATGAGAATAAACAAAAAATCTAAATGTATATGGACACAAAAAATTGATTGTGATTTTTATCTTCCAGTTGCTCATGGCGAAGGAAAATTTATTGCTCCAAAAAATATCCTTGATTATATCTCAAAAAATAATATGGATGCTATTAAATATATTGAAAATCCAAATGGTTCAATTAATGATATAGCAGGAATTACAAATGAGTATGGAAATGTTCTTGGATTGATGCCACATCCTGAAAGAGCATTCTTTGGAATTTTAAAACCAGGTTTTTACGATAAAAAATACTACATTGGTTTGGAATTTTTTAGAAATGCAAAAATTTATTTAGGTTCTTAAATATGTGTGGAATAATTGGAATTTATAATGCTCATAAAGCAAGTTTTTTAACTTATATATCACTCTATTCGCTTCAACACAGGGGACAGGAATCCTGTGGTATAGCAGTTTATGATAGGGATTTTAAATATTATAACTCTATGGGATTGGTTTGGGAGAGTTTTAGCAGAGATATCCTTGAGGAACTTGGAGGAAAGTATTCTGTGGGACATGTTAGATACTCAACTGCAGGTATGTCAAACATAATAAACTCGCAGCCACTTGTATTTAACACAAAATATGGAAAGTTCTGTATTGCTCATAATGGAAATATTGTAAATTCAAAAGAACTTAAAGAGAAGCTTTATAGAAAGGGTTCTATATTTCAAACAACAACTGATAGCGAGATAATAGCTCATTTAATCTCTCATTCACCAAAGAGCAATTTTATGGATGCACTTATCGATGGTGTGATGGAACTTAAAGGTGCTTTTTCTTTCATCTTTATGTATGTTGATAGAAAAAAAGACCCTGTTCTTGTTGCATTAAGGGACAGATGGGGTTTTAGACCTCTTGTTATAGGAAAAAGGGGTAATTCGTGGGCTTTCTCGTCAGAAACATGTGCACTTGATAGTATAGGATATAAATACTTTGGTGAGGTTATGCCTGGAGAGGTTGTGTGGGTTTGTGGAGGTTCTTTAAAGCGCCGGAGATATTTTGAGGTAAAAAAATTTTATAGATGTATATTTGAACAGGTTTATTTTGCAAGACCTGATTCAGTTGTCCTTGGGAAAACTATTGCAATGACGAGATATAACATCGGGAGATTTCTTGCAAGAGAGTTTAAGGATCGCGATTATGATTATGTAAGTGGTGTTCCAGATTCAGGAACAAATTATGCAATTGGGTTTTCTCATGAGAGTGGTATAAAGTTTATGAATGTTTTTATGAAGAATCACTATTCTCCAAGGTCATTCATTCAGCCAAATCAATCAATAAGAGAGTTTGTTGCTCGTCTAAAACTTGCGCCTGTTCGTGATTTCATAAAGGGTAAGAAAATAATCCTTATAGATGATTCTATTGTGAGAGGAACAACATCTAAAAAGATAATAGAAAAACTAAGAAAATGTGGGGCAAAAAAAATTGCATTACTTATTGCGAGCCCTCCTATAAAGGGACCGTGTTATTATGGAATAGATACACCAAGGGATGATGAATTGATAGCAAACAGGATGAGTATCAAAGAAATAAGAGATTTTATTGGTGTTGATGAACTTTATTATCTTACACTTTGCTCACTAATTAAGGGATGTGGTGATGATGGAAACTTCTGCACTGCATGTTTTGACAGAAACTATCCTATACTTTAAGTTTTTGTTTGGAGGTAATTGTGAATGTTCTTGTTATTGGAAAGGGTGGTCGTGAAAATGCTTTATGCTGGAAATTAAAACAAAGTCCACAACTTGGTAAACTATACACCATCCCTAAGAATTCTATTTTTGAGAGGTTTAGTTATAATGTTGATGTAAATCCTTTTGATTTTCAAAGGGTGAAGGACTTCTGTATAGAGCATGATATAAAACTGGTTGTTGTTGGACCTGAGGATTATCTTTCAAAGGGGATTAGTGATTATCTTTCAAATTATGGTATCAGTGTTTTTGGACCAAAACTTCAAGGAGCGATACTTGAGTCATCAAAGCAGGTTGCAAAGGAGTTTATGCAGAGAAACTATATACCTACAGCGGAGTTTAAGGTTTTTACAGACCCTGATTATGCAAAAGAATACATTAAAAAGATTCAAAGATACCCTATTGTTATAAAAGCGGATGGACTGTGCGCTGGAAAAGGTGTGAGGATTGTTGAGGATGAAAGCTCAGCATTTGAGTGTGTGGATGATTTTATGGTTAAAAAAATTTTTGGAACATCTTCATCAAAGATTATAATAGAGGAGTATCTCAGAGGAAGGGAGGTTAGTGTTTTGTGCCTTGTTGATGGAAAAAGGTATCTTATCCTTCCTTTAGCAAAGGACCATAAGAGACTTCTTGATGGGGATAAGGGCCCAAATACAGGTGGTATGGGTTCTTACTGTCCTTTTGATCTTTGTAGGAGTGAATTTTCAAGAATTGAGGAAGAGATAATATGGAGATTTATGGATTCAATAATAAGAGAGAGGATTGATTATCGTGGTGTGATATACTTCGGATTAATTATTACAGATGAAGGTCCAAAGGTTCTTGAGTTTAATGTAAGGTTTGGTGACCCTGAGACACAATCAATTCTTCCATTGATTGATGATGATATACTTGAGATTTTTTATTCGGTTGCAAGAGGCAAGATGCTAATTGACCATCTAAATATAAAAAAAGAATACTGTGTATGTGTTGTTGCATCTTCATCTGGTTATCCTTTCTCTCCAAAAATTGGTGATGAGATAAACGGGCTTGACAAAGTTGATAATGATGTTATTGTTTTCTTTGCAGGTGCAAGGTATGCTAATGGAAAATATTATACTGATGGTGGGAGGGTTCTTAATGTAGTTGCCTGCGATAAGGATTTTGAGAAAGCAAGAAGAAAAGTTTATGATAATATAAGCAGAATAAATTTTTCTGGTATGCATTTTAGAAAAGATATAGGAAAACTTGAATAAATTTATTTTTTTTGCTATATTTTAAATCTATGATTACGATAATAAAATTTGGAACCTCCGGCTGGAGGTCAAAGATAGGTGAAAATTTTAATGTAGTTAATCTGCGCCGTATTGCTCTTGCAACTGCCTTTCATATAAAAGAAAACAAGAAATACGGCTATAACGGTGAAGAGTATGATCATTATCTTTTGTCGCAGAAAAGAAAAAAACCGAATTACCCTCTTGTTGTTGTAGGATATGATACAAGGTTTTTTTCTGAATATGCTGCAAGAATAGTAAGCGAGGTTCTTACCTATAACGGAATTCATGTTATATTTTCAGATACTCATGCACCTACACCAACTGTTGCATACCTTGTTATGAAATATGGATCTGTTGGGGGGATAACCATTACAGCAAGTCACAATCCACCAGAATACAATGGCTATAAATGGACGCCTTTCTGGGGAGGTCCGGCAACTGTTGATATAACATCTGACTTGGAAGCAAGGGTTATATCTGGTGGTGAGGTTGTGGAAAAATATATGAGTTTTGATGCAGCAGTTTCATCGAAACTTATTAGGGTGATGGATTTTCACAAGGATTATTTTTCTCAGATAGAAAACATTATAGATTTTGATATAATAAAATCCTCAAAGATAACAGTTGTATGTGATAGTGTTTATAGCACAGCAAGGACATATCTCAAAGCACTTCTTTTAAAACATGGGATAAAGGCAATTGGTATTAGAGAAAACAGGGATGTTTATTTTGGTGGAAGGTCCCCTGATACCGATGAGGAGAATCTTGGTCAATTGAGGGAGGAGGTTCTTAAAAATAAAGCGGATATCGGTGTTGCCTGCGATGGTGATGCTGATAGATTTGGGATTATTACATCATCTGGTAAATGGCTTAGCCCAAATCTTGTAATAGCACTTCTTTATTATCATCTTATAAAAAATAAAAAAATGAGTGGTGGGGCTGTTAGAAGTGTAATGACATCGCATATGATTGATGTTATTGCAAACTCTTACGGTTTTAAGGTCAGGGAAACACCGGTGGGATTTAAATATATAGGTGAGATGCTTAGAAGTGGTGAATTTGTGATAGGTGGTGAGGAGTCAGGAGGACTTTCAATAAGAGGGCATGTTCCTGAAAAAGATGGAATACTTGCATGCCTTTTGGCAATTGAGATGATTGCTTATGAAAAGAAATCACTTGATAGAATAATTGCTGACCTTGAAAGTAAATTCGACAGGTTTTATACTAAAAGAGTGAATTTTAGAATTGATGAAAGTGTTGATATAAATAATGTTGTTGAGAGATTGAAAAAAAATCCACCTTTAAAAATAGCATCTTATTCTGTATGGAGAATAGACCACACCGATGGGTTTAAGTTTATTCTTAAAAATGGAGCATGGCTTGGACTTAGACCCAGTGGTACTGAGCCGGTGGTAAGAATTTATGCTGAGGCAAGAGACAAATTGCTTTTAGATAAACTTGTTGAAGAGGGTAAGAATATTGTTATTGGTGAGAGTGTTAGAAATTGATAGAATAATTGAAAGGAGGAGTTATGGCACAAACGGTTAAAAAAATATATGCAAGGGAAGTTCTTGATTCAAGAGGTTTTCCAACGGTTGAATGCGATGTTTATTTAAGCGATGGTAGTTTTGGAAGAGCCATGGTTCCAAGTGGAGCTTCAACTGGTTCAAATGAAGCGCTTGAACTAAGGGATGGAGATAATAGATTTTGCGGTAAGGGTGTTTTGAAAGCTATAAATAATGTGAATACCATTATTGCAAAAGCACTTAATGGGGTTAAAGTTGGTGAGCAGGAGAAGGTTGATAAAATGATGATTGAACTTGATGCAACACCAAATAAATCAAAGTTAGGTGCAAATGCTATTCTCTCTGTTTCGCTTGCCTATGCAAGAGCATCTGCTATATCTATGAAACTTCCACTTTATGCATATATCAGAAAGGTTTATAATTTGAAAGAAAAAGATTATTATATCCCAACACCTATGCTTAATATTATAAATGGTGGAAAACATGCAGACAGTGGCTTAAGTATTCAGGAGTTTATGATAGTTCCAATTGGTGCTTCAACATTTAACCAAGCGATAAGAATGGCAAGCGAGGTTTATCATTCTTTAAAGAAGAATCTTTCATCAAAGGGTTATACTGTTTCAGTTGGTGATGAAGGAGGTTTTGCACCAAAGATTTTCACTCATGAGGCGGTTCTTGAGATAATAATGGACTCAATAACGAAAGCAGGTTATTCATCAAAGGAAATAAAAATAGCACTTGATTCTGCAGCAAGTGAGTTTTATAAAGAAGGGAAGTATATATTTGAGGACACATCCCTTTCATCTAAGGAACTCTCATCAAAATATGAAGAATGGAGAAAGTATTTTCCTATAATAAGTTTTGAGGACCCTTTCTCAGAGTTTGACTGGGATGGCTGGGCTGAGTTTACAAAGAATATGGGAAAGAAAGTCAGAATAATAGGTGATGATATATTTGTAACAAATCCAAATATTTTCCAGAAAGGAATATCCCAGCATATAGGAAATGGAATTCTCATAAAACTAAATCAAATAGGGACGCTGAGTGAAACAATAAATGTTATAAATATGGCTAAGAAAAATAGCTATGCCACTATAATATCTCATAGGTCAGGTGAAACGGAGGATAGTTTTATTGCAGACCTTGCTGTTGCAACAAATGCACTTGCAATAAAAACTGGTGCCTGCGCAAGAAGCGAAAGGCTTTCTAAATACAACCAGTTAATAAGAATTGAAGAGGAACTTGGGAAAAAAGCAAAATATGCAGGGGAGTTAGCATTTAAACTAAAATAATTTTAATGAGAAAACTCCATAAAAAAGCAAAATACATAATAATCTTTATGATAGTTTTTGCTTTATCCGGTAAAACACTTTACAACATAATAAAAAATGAGTATCAGCTCTATAAACTAAAAAAGCATAAATCAATGTTACTTGAGGAAAGTAAAAAACTTGATGAGATGATAAAGTATTCAAACACAAAGGAGTTTATAGAATACACTGCAAGGATTAAACTTGGTCTTAAAAAAGAAGATGAGATAGAATACAGATTTACACCACCACAACAAGATGATTGATATACTCCAATTTGAAGTTGGCGGAATGCAGAATTTTACATATATTATAAAGAATGACAATGTTTTTGTAATAATTGACCCTTCATTTGGATACGAAAAAATAAAATCCATTGTTAGAGATGGGAAAATCCTTTCAATACTTCTTACACATGGTCATTTCGACCATGTAAATGATATTCCTTTGATACTCAAAGATTACAGGACTGATATCTATATTCATCCTTCTGATATAAGATACATTCCTTTTAGTATCAAAACTAAAGAGATCAATGACGGTGATGTTCTTGATTTCGGGTTTAAGATTAAAGTTATTCATACGCCAGGACATACACCTGGAAGTGTATGCTATCTTTTAGATAAAAATCTTTTTAGCGGTGATACACTTTTTGCAGGATGCTGTGGAAGGGTTGACCTTGATGGTTCTAATCCTTTAGAGATGCGCAAAAGCCTTATTAAACTTAGAGAACTTGATGATGATGTTGTGGTTTTCCCTGGACACAACTATAACCTTTCTAAAACTACTATAGGATATGAAAAGAAAAATAACCCTTTTTTAAAATTTGCAGATGATAAAGATAAGTTCTTGTCTATCGTTTTATGAAATGGTCTATTATACTGGACTTTGATGGAACGATTACAAAATTTGATATTGGTGATTTTCTTCTTCTTAAGTTTGGACTGGCAAGTAAGGATGAGATTGAAAATTCATATAATTTTGGTATGAGGGTTGAGGAATGGATGAGGATTTATTTTTCAAGGATGAGGAATATAGGTTTTGATAAAATAAAGGAGGTTTTAAGAAATGAGGTAATACTGCGCGATGGATTTAAAGAAATGGTTGAGTTGATAAGAGAAAAGGGTTTTGTTGTTGAGGTTGTAAGTGGAGGTGTTGACCTTTATATAGAAGAGATTTTCAGGATGAATGATATAAGTATCAATGGATTTTATGGTAGATTTAACGGGGGTGATATAAGGTATGATTTTCTTGGAGGCGGAATGACACTTTCCGAGTTCAAAAAATTTCGGGTTGTTCATTATAAAAATCTTGGTTATAAAACAATTTTTTGTGGTGATTCTCCAAATGATTATGAGGCGTCGAGAGAATCTGATATATGTTTTGCTACTTTGAGACTTAAAGATATTCTTAAGAAAGAGGGATATAGTTTTAATGAACTTAATGATTTCTATTCAGTTATAAGGATAATAGATGCATCCAATACTGATTGATTTTGGTTTTATAAAAATTCCAACATATGGTTTTTTTATTTTTTTATCCTATCTTATTTCACTTTGGTATCTTTTAAGGATTTGTAAAGATTATGGTGTTGATAGAAAAGTTGTTGAGGAACTTTCGTTTTACTCAGTTATCTTTGGTTTTATAGGAGCAAAGATATTTTATATAGTTACATTTTTTAACCAGTTCGGGAATAGTTTTTATGAGAAATTTAAAAATGTTTTTTCATTAGATAATATTAGATCTGGTTTTGTATTTTATGGTGGCATTATATTTGCAGGTTTCTATTTTTATTTTTACTCAAAGAAAAATAAACTTGATTTTTTAAAGGTTTCTGACCTTTTTGCAAGGGTTCTTCCACTATCCTATGCTATAGGAAGGATTGGTTGTTTTTTTGCTGGATGCTGCCATGGGAAGCCAACATCATCAATTTTTGGTGTAAGGTTTAGAGATCCGATGTGTAGTGTTTTGCCAGAGTATCTTGGAGTTCGGATACATCCAACTCAGATATATGAGTCAGTAGGAAATTTTTTAATTTTTTTTATTCTTATAAGGGTTTCATATAAAAAAAGGTCAGATGGTTTTATTCTTTTTACTTACCTTATACTTTATTCTCTTTTAAGATTTATAGTTGAGTTTTTTAGAGGGGATGATAGAGGAAGTTTTTATTTTGGATTTTCACAGGCACAGATAATTTCAATTATCCTTGTGATATTTTCTATTTGCTTTATATGGAAGAAAAAATTATGGAAAGAGAAATAATTTGTGGGGAAGCTGGAGAGAGAATTGATGTTTTTTTAAGAAGGGTTCTTGGATACTCGCGCCAGTTTATTAAAAAACTAATTGATGAAGGAAATATAAAAGTTAATGAAAAAGAGATAAAACCATCATATATTTTAAACTTAGGAGATAAAATAAGTTTAATGATTGAAGAGAAAGAGGAAAATAATTTAAAACTTGATGATATTTTAATTTACGAAGATGATGATATTATGGTTATAAATAAACCATCAGGACTACTCGTTCATCCAACAGATGAAAACTGGATGAAAGATATCTCTGCTCTCAAGTTTAATAGAAAAACACTTGCATATATGATTTATAAGGAGAGAGGTGCAAAAATATATGGTCTTGAAAGGCTTGGACTTGTTCACCGCCTTGATGCTGAGACAAGCGGTGTTATGGTTGTTGCAAAAAATAGACATTCTCAAATCTCTCTTTATAAGCAGTTTTATGAAAGAAGGGTATCTAAAAATTATAAGGCGCTTTGTATTGGAATAATAGATAATGATGAAGTTTTAATTGATGCACCAATTGGGAGATTTACAGGTAGAAAAAAACTTGATGTTATGGAGTATGGAAAGGATGCCATAACAAGGATAAAGGTAATAGAGAGAGGGAATAGAAATACTTATATTGATGTTTTTCCACTTACTGGAAGAACAAATCAGATAAGGGTTCATCTTTCTTTTATAAAACATCCGATACTTGGAGACAGAATATACTCCAAAACATCTTTTGAGAGATTGATGCTTCACTCTTATTCAATTGTATTTATGCATCCATCAAAAAATAAAATGGTAAGTTTTATAGCCCAAATGGATGAGGATTTTTTAAAAAAGATTAAGGAAAATCTCTGAGTTTAAAATGCTATAATTTAAATTAGGATTTTAAGGAGGGAGTATGAAGAAGAAGGATTATCTCAAGAGTTTTATAAAGCATATAGATATAAAAAAATATAATTTAGTTGAGATGATTGATGATATGGGGGATATGGCTTTTTCATCAAGGGAGCTTGCGCGAGCTGCATGGATTTATGATAGGATGCTTAAGGATAAGGATGTGAGTATTATACTTAGTCTTGCCGGTTCCATTTTTTCAGCAGGATTAAAAAAAGTTGTATATGATATGATTGTAAACAATATGGTTGATGTTATTGTTTCAACCGGTGCGATAATTGTTGATCAGGATTTTTTTGAAGCACTTGGTTTTAAGCATTACAAGGGATGGTGGCATAATATTGATGATAATGAACTTAGAGAACTCCATATAGACAGGATATATGATACATTCATTGATGAGGATGAACTAAGAATCTGTGATGATACAGTGTATCAGATAGCAAATTCTCTTGAACCAAGACCATATTCCTCAAGAGAGTTCATAGAGGAGATGGGAAAATATTTAAAAAAGAATGCCAAAAATAAGGAGTCAGTAGTTCTTGCTGCATATGAGAAGAGGGTTCCGATATTTGTTCCTGCATTTTCAGATTGCTCTGCTGGTTTTGGTCTTGTGAAACATCAATGGGAAAATCCCGATAAACATGTCTCAATAGATTCTGCAAAGGATTTTCTTGAACTTACCAAACTTAAGATAAAGGCAAAAGAGACAGGAATATTTATGATAGGTGGTGGTGTTCCAAAGAACTTTACACAGGATGTTGTTGTTGCAGCAGATGTTCTTGGATATAATCTTCCAATGCATAAGTATGCAATCCAGATTACTGTTGCAGATGTTAGAGATGGAGGGCTTTCTGGCTCAACATTAAAAGAGGCATCAAGTTGGGGGAAGGTGGATATGAGTTTTGAGCAGATGGTATATTGTGAGGCAACAATTGCAATGCCACTGATAGTAAGTTATGCATATCATAAAGGTTCATGGAAGAATAGAAAGGAAAAGAAATACTCTGATTGGCTAAATACTGAAGCGAAAAATTTAAACGGGACAAAGATTTTGAGTTTGAAAAAATAGAATTTTATTTTAAAAGGGGGAGTATATGAAAAAATTACTAGTTGCGCTCTTTGTGTTTGCCACAATAGATGCATATTCTTATTTCGATGGAGGGATAAATTATGTAGTCGGGAGAAAGGGTTATACTGGAAGGGATATTTACTTAGTTTTCGGTAACAACTGGTGGATAAAACCAGAGTATTCTTCTTGGGAAAATGATATTGTTAATAATAGGTTTGAGAAATATTCATTGAGAATTGGTTTTGAAAAAACCGCCTACATACTTTCTTTCAATGGTTCATACACACCTAAGAAAAATGATTATAATAGTGTTTCTGGTGGTCTTGATATTACATTTTCCCTAAATTCAACATCATCAGGCAAAAAAAGAATAGCCGGTCCAAATTCTGGGTTTGTTTCAAGAAGCGCAAGTGGTGTTACGCAGATAGATTTGGGAGGTGGTGTAAATTTCGTTCTTCATAAATACACACTAAATAATACAGATAACAATCTAAAAGAGATAAACACATTCCTTTTTGCTGGTGCAAAGGTTTTCTTAACACAACTTTCTCTAAACTATACATTTTATAATTACGATAATAGCTCAGCTGCCAAAAATTTATTTCCTACAACACAGAAACTTTATTCTATGAATAGTTACTTTAATTATTTTCTTAAATCGAATTTTAATTTTAAGATTGAAATTCCTAACTCTCCTATGGTTACACCGTATATTTTCTACAACAAACTTAGATTAAAAACTAATGAGACCATCAATGTCTATGGTTTTGGTGGCTATATTGACCTCAATATGGTTGGTTTTAATATTTCTTTTGAGACATATAAAGGAGATATAACAAATGATGAAAGATATAATTATCTTTCAGTCTCTGGAGGTATAAGATTTTAACTATATGAATCTTGCTTTAAAATACAGACCGCAGGTATTTTCAGACCTTATAGGCCAAGAGGCGGTTTCAAGAACACTTTTAAATGCTGTAAAATCAAATAACATTGCACATTCATATATCTTCTATGGACCAAGAGGTTTGGGGAAAACATCAACAGCAAGAATTCTTGCAAAAACACTCAACTGCCACTCCCCCATAGATTTTAATCCTTGTAATAAATGTATATCCTGCAAGGAGATTGCATCTTCAAGTTCTCTTGATGTTGTTGAGATAGATGCTGCAAGTTATACAAAGGTTGAAAATGTAAGAGAAACGATAATAGAGAATGTAAATCTCTCACCTGTAAGGGATAAATACAAGATATATATACTTGATGAAGTTCATATGCTCAGCAATTCTGCATTCAATGCACTTTTAAAAACAATTGAAGAACCACCTGAGCATGTTGTATTCATAATGGCTACTACGGAGATTGCCAAGGTTCCTTTAACGGTAATTTCAAGGTGTCAGACATTTAAATTCAAACCGATACCGCCAAAACTTATGGTTGAGAGATTGAAAGAAATATGTAAAAAGGAAAATATAACCTATGATGATGATGGTTTAAACCTGATAGTGAGTTTTTCTAATGGTGCTTTAAGGGATAGCCTTGTTCTTCTTGAAAAGGTTAGCGCTTTTTCAAAAAATGTTGTAACATCTCAGAATGTAAGGGAGTTGTTAGGATATCCATCATCTAAATTGATAAAAGAACTTTCTTATGCCATTATAAATAGGGATGTTTTAAAAATAAATGAGATATTCGATAGGATAGATGAAGAAGGAACGGATGTTATCATGGCGCTTAGAGAGGTAAGGGATTATTTTTCTAAGTGCTTTTTGCACCTCAAAGGGATAATAAAATTGGATGAGGTTTTAGATGTCCCAAATCCTTTTATATTTCCAAAACTTGCAAGAAAGATAAACAGAATAATTGATGAGATAAGATTTTCGGATAATCTTTCACTTATGGCAAGGACCTTTATATTTACGATAATAGATACTACCATAGACCTTGATGAGATAATCAAAAGAATTGAGAAATATACTCCTGAAACTGAAAAAAAAGAACTAACAAAAAATATTCTATCTATAAATGAAGAGGATGGTAAATCTATAAAAAGTTTTGCGGATGTTTGGAAAAAGTTTTTGAGTTTTATTGCAAAGGAGAAAACCGTTGTCTACAATATTTTGCTTTCAAGTGATATCAAACTGGAGGATAATGTTATTAAGATTTTTGTAGGCAAAGAGTTTGATTTTGATTTAATTGAAAATAATAAGAAATATATAGAAGATGTAATTGAAAAAATCACAAAAACTGAGTATAAGATACTCCCTCAGTTAAAGAAAAACTTGAAATCTCACACATCCTTTTCCCCAGATACAAATGAAGAGAGTTTTGTGTTAAAGAATACAGGCGATAAAGATGAGGTTTCTTTTGTTGAACTTGAGAAGATAAAAAAGGTTTTTGATGGTGATATTTTGAAAATAACACCTAAAGATAATGAAACCGATAGAAAAATTAATTGAGGCTTTTAAAAGATTTCCTTCCGTTGGTCCGAAACAGGCTGAGAGATTTTGTATGTATGTGATGAAAGCAAGTTCATCTGAGATCAAGTTTTTGATAGATTCCATAACCGAACTCAAAAATACAATAAAGTGCTGTCCTTACTGCAATAATTATACTCATCGTGATGTTTGTGATATATGTGCTAATGAAAAAAGGGATAAGAAAATCATTTGTGTTGTTGAAACCCCTTTTGATATAGTTGCGATAGAAAAAACAAAAATTTATAACGGGCTTTATTTTGTTTTAGGGTACTATATAATACCACACAGAGATAATACTGAGTTCTACACTAAATTTGAGATGCTTAAAAACAGATTGAAAAATGAAAACATCAATGAACTAATCATTGCCTTAAATACTACAACAGAAGGACAGGCAACATCACTCTATCTCAAAAACAATCTTTCAAATTATGTACCTAAGATTACAAGGATTGCCTTTGGAGTTCCACTTGGTGCTGATATAGATTATATGGATGAGTATACATTAAGTTGTGCTATTAAGGGAAGAAGTGAGATGTGATATTAGTTTTTGGTGTTTCCAGATTAATAAGAAGTCCTTAATCTTTGAACTAAATTTTTATGTCCGGTGATTATCTAAGAAGACCACTTATTATCTTATTTTTTCTCTATCTCTTTCTGATACTTCTGTTAAAGCCCTTTATAATCAAGAAACCATCTTACAAAAATTTTCAAAAAGTAAGTTTATGTGGCAATATTATTTCATATCCTCAAATAAAGCGCAATCATTTAAGTTTTATATTGAAAGATAATGAATACTCTTATATTGTGGATTATTCATCTGGAGATTTCTCTCTTTATGATTACGTTTGTCTTAACGGTGAGGTTTTAGAAATAGATGATTTGTTTTATAGGGATTATTTTAATAGAAAGAATATTTTCTATGAGATTAAAGCGTATGAGATAACACTTATAAAAAAATCTAATTTCTTATTCAGGTTTTCTTCAAATTTAAGAAATAAGATAAAAAAGATTCTTAAAGAGAGTTTTGATTATGACAAGTATTCTATAATAGCTGGGATATTTTTAGGTGAAAAGGAGGAATTAAAAAGTAGGTTAAAAAATGCCATTATAAACTCAGGTGTTATGCATCTCCTTGTTGCTTCAGGGTCAAATATATCCTATATAGTACTTTTTATTGCAAATGCTTTCTGGTTTTTAAATAGGGGTGGTTTGATGCTTAGAATTATTTCTTTATTTTTTGCATTTGTTTATGCTTTGATGATAGGGCTTGACCCACCAATTACAAGAGCATTCATTATGCTTTTTTTTGTTTTTATAGTAGGTATGATTGAAAGAAATACAGATATAGTTCAGATACTTTTTCTCACAGCATTTTTTATGCTTTTAAACAATCCGCTTTTGATTTATGATGTGAGTTTTATTATGTCTTTCATTTCTGTTTATGGTATCATTTTTGGATATGGAAATTATGGAAAGTTTCTCTACATTTCAAGACTAACCATTTTTAAAGGAAGTAATAAACTTGTCGCTAACATAAATGAGGGGATAAGGTATCTTTTAAACTCTTTAATCTCACTTTTCATAGTAACATTTTTTGCACAACTTTCACTCATACCTGTTCTCCTTAAGTTTTTTTATAAAATTTCAACAATATCTTTTTTTTCAAATGTAGTGCTTGTACCAGTTAGTATTGTAATAATGATATCAACAATGTTTTTTATAATTCTTTATTTCATCTTTGGAAGTTCGTTTTTCTTTCAAGATCTACTTTCATTTTTCGCAGGAGTTTTTATAAAACTCAGTTACTATTTTTCATCCTTTAAATATTCTTCAGTTTATCTTTTCTATCCAAATAATATTGCGTTTATCTCTTCGGTGATAGTTATATTTTTTATTCTCAACCTTACACTTTTAAAAAACTTCTATTCTTTGAGAAGTTTTTTTGCTGTTTCTTTTTTAGTTTTTTTGATTTCACTTGGATGGGTTAAAAGAACTAATAACTTTTTTAGTTTCAGTGCAAATAATGTTTCAGGATATTTGATTTTAAAAGATGGTAAATCGTATCTTATAAATCCGGTAATACTTCCTGATAAGATTTACAGTTTTCTTTTTTCCCATGGATATAAAAGAATTGATTTTATACTGATAGGTTCTTTTAAGGGATATAGAAAATGGATAGTTGATGAGATTTCCGCGAGATTTAATTCAAAGGTTTATCTTCCAATATGGTTTGGAGAGAAAGACGGTATTTTTGGAGGTGATAGGGTTGAAATATTTGATGTTAGATTTAGAGAGCCTTATGGTTATTTTAACAAATATTCAGAACTTATTTTCTGTGATGGAGATAAGTGTTATCAAAGTTAAAATTTGATAGAATAGTTTTTATGAAATTAAGTGCTGTGATCTTCTACAATTCATCAAATAAGGAAAATATTTTGATGTTAAAAAAAATAGAAAATCTTTTGAAAAGAAAATCGATCAAAATTAAAAAATTATGTGTGCTTGAAAAAAAAACATTTGATCTGGTTGCAGATTTTGCCATATCAATTGGAGGGGATGGGACGGTTTTATATGCAGCAAGGTCAATTGTTGATAAAGAGATTCCCCTTATTTCAGTAAAATGTGGTGGACTTGGTTTTTTAAGCAGTGTTGAATCAAGGGATGCATGTAGAATTATAGAGGATTTTTTAAATGAAAATTATAAAACCGTTAATAGAAGTTTGCTCAATGTAAAAATTGATGGAAATACATATATTGCATTAAATGATATAGTGCTCAAATCCAATGACCATAGAACATTTTATACTGATGTTTATTATTTTGATGAGTATATAAGTTCATACTTTTCTGATGGTTTGATAATATCAACTCCAACTGGCTCTACAGCATATAATTTAAGTTGTGGTGGACCAATAGTTCATACCCATTCAAAGGTCATATTGATAACCCCGATATCTCCACATACTCTAACTCATAGACCTGTTGTACTTCCTGATGGAGCGCAAATAAAGGTTAAGGCACATGCAAAACACAGGGATGGAAAATCAATAATAGTTTCAATAGATGGTCAGCAAAATTTTCCATATAGGGGAAAGGTTTTAAATGTCTCTATACATGATAAGTTTTTAAAAAGTATAGTTCCTAAAGATTATTCCTATTTTGAGGTTTTAAGAAAAAAACTCAGTTGGGGTGAGAGAGATGATTAAGAGTTTGAGAATAAAAAATTTTGCAATTATAAAGGATATAAGTATTGATTTTTCAGATGGTTTAAATGTCTTCACTGGTGAGACAGGTGCTGGTAAATCAATAATAGTTGAGTCAGTTTCTTTCCTTTTTGGTTCTAAATACTACGGAAAGGATATAGGTGGGCAGATAGAGGTTTCAGCGGTTATTAAACCTGACAAAGATATTTCAAATTTTTTGGGATATAATGATGAAATTGAGATAAAAAGAATCTATGATACCCAGAGAAAAAGCAGGTATTTCATAAACTCAAAACCAGTTTCATTTTCTGAGATTTCAAGTATATCAAAATATTTAATAGATTTTCACTCGCAGATGGAAAATCTGATAATAACATCTTCACTCATTCAGACCGAGATACTTGACAGTTACCTTGGTATAGAGGAGATAGCAAAAGGTTTTAGGAAACTCTATGAAAGAAAAAAAGAAATTGAAGAGAAAATAAGGACAGTTACAATGAATGAGGATGAGAAAAAAAGATTTCTTGAATTATACAGTTTTCAGTTAAAAGAATTAAAGGATGCTTCGCTTAGAGAAAATGAGGATATAGAACTTGAAGAAATAATCTTAAAGGCAAAGAATAAAAACAGAGTCAGGGGTTATATACTTGAAATTCTTTCCTTGATAAATAGTGATAATGGGATTTATGATGGGATTTCAAAGGTCCTAAGAAAATTGGATGAACTACAAAAACTTGATGGAAATTTTTCATCTTTGAGAGAGAGTGTATCTTTGATAGATTTAAATCTTAAAGAGATGGTAAGTTGCCTTGAGTCAAATCTCTCAAACTATGATATAAGCGATGAAAAACTTGATGAGTATATAAAAAGGGATGAACTGATAAAATCGCTTAAGAAGAAACACTCAACTGACCTTAAAGGGCTTATAAATAAAATAGGGGAACTTGAAAAACTGATATCTGAGATAAAATCAAGAAATGAAAACCTTGATGAACTAAATAAAGAACTTGGATGTGTTTTAAAAGAGATGGAGGATGTTTCCGAGAAACTTGATCTTAGAAGAAAACAAGGGGCGGAAAAATTTTCTAAGGAGATTGAAAAGGAACTTAAAAAATTGGGGTTTGTAAATGCATCTTTTAGTGTTAGTGTTGAACCCTCTGATGATTTTAATATCTATGGTAAAAATGATGTTGAGTTTCTTTTCTCGGCAAACCCTGATTGTCTTTTGTCCCCGCTTAAAAATGTTGCAAGTGGAGGGGAGATATCAAGAATAATGCTTGCAATTAAAAGTGTTTCAAATAAATATACAAATAATAGAGTTTTGATATTTGATGAGATAGACCTTGGGGTTGGAGGAAACACAGCATTTTTTATAGGTGAGGTTTTAAAGGAAATATCCCGTTCAAATCAGATACTTTTAATTACTCATATGCCTCAGGTTGCAGTTTTTGCAGATACACATTTTAAGGTTGAGAAGGTTTTTGAGAAATCAAAAACAAATGTTATTGTGAAAAAACTTATAGATGAAAAAGAAAAGGTAGAGGAGATTGCAAGAATGTTTGGTTCAACATACTCACCAAAAACAGCCATAAAACATGCCAAAGAAATCCTTGAAAAAGTAAAAGTTATAAATAAGAAATGAAAACTACATAAGATTAAAAAATTAAAGGGTGAAAAAATTAAAAATTTATAAATAACTTAATTTTATTAATTCTCTTATTATCTTATAAATTATTTTTTTCTTATCATTTTGTTTTATCGCCTTAATTAAATTGATTATCTTTTTATCTATACCTGGTTTATCTGGTTTTTTTATAATACTTTTTTCATCATTTTGTTTAAAAAATTGATAGAGGTTTAGATTAAGTCCCTTTGAAAGTTTATTAAGCGTTAATAAACTGATTTTTTTAACTCCTCTTTCTATTTGACCAATATAGCTTGGATGGAGATCTGTTTTTTCTGCAAGTTCTTCTTGCGTTAACCCCATTTCAATTCTTCTCTTTTTTACAACTTGACCAATGTGTTTGTATATATCTTCCATATAAATATATATTTGCATATAAAAAAGGGTATTTTCTACATACTAAAAGGTTTTAAAATATAAAACCTTATAGTATTGACTTTTTTTAAAAAATATGTAATAATTTTAAGTGGGAGGAAATTATGAGTATGACAAGAAAGTTAGTTAATATTAATAGAACTACGGGCTTTATGCTTCTTTTAATTGGCATAATGCCCTTTTTAACAAGTTGTGCTTATCTATTTGGGGGCGGTGCTAAAAAAGAATATGAAAAAACTGCAAATATAAGGTGGGGTTATTTTATACTTGATATTTTGGGTGGTGGTATTCCATTGATAATTGATTTTGCAACTGGTGCAATTTATGAACCTAAAATGCCGAGAAGTGATGCTAAAAAAGAGATAATAAATGCATTAAATTCCAACATCCCATCATATCTTGTTAAAGAAGATGGTATTTATAAGGCATATCTTAAGGATGGTGAAGTAGAATATACCAAAATATCAGAGGATGAACTTCCTCTCTCTGTAAGAAAATCTCTTAAAGCGGAAATAGAAAAGATTAAAAATAAATCATAAATAAATGGGGGGAGGGAAAAATATCCCTCCCCTTAATTCTTGGAGTTTCTTTTTGATTTTAAAGAATGTTATTAGAAAAACTAAATTTTAACATTTTTTTAAAAAATATATAATAAGTAAAATGGTAAGATAAAGGTATATAGGAGGTGGGTTATGATGAAAAAAACAATGTTTTTTGTTTTGTTATTATTTTCTATAAACCTTATTGCTGGTGAGTGGATAGTTAAAACAAAAATGGCTAATATGCGAAAAGAACCAAATCCTAAATCTAAGGTTATTTATAAACTTTCTCAATATGAAAGCGTTCAAATTTTGAAGAGATATAAAGATTGGGTAAAGGTTAAAACAGTTGATGATCATATCGGATGGGTTCATAAATCTGTAATTGAGGAGTTAAAGGTAGAATGAAGATACAGAGGAAGCAGGAGTGGAAACCAAAAAAGAAAGCAATAAAGAAAATACATCTACTTCTTCAGACCAGTTTGTTGTAGTTTCTGCTGAAAATCTTTCTTCTCAAACACCAATGCAGACGACATCAGAAATACAACCAGTATCAAAACAATCAGAAGTAACAAATGTTTATAGAAGAGAAGAAAAACTTTTATCAAGAGAATACAAGATTAAAAATACTTCTGAAAGACGAAGAGTTATAGGTGATCATATATTTCCTTCGACAGTTTTGTTTCCATCTCCAATCCCAAGCGCCAGATTTGGATTTAGCCAGGGATTTTTGAGTAAGAAAGGTGAATATATAGATATTAGTGATGACGATGAAGATGGAATCATTCAATCAACAGAAATTACAAAGAATAAATATAGTTATGCTGGGCTTTCAGAAATATTTGATTCACAAATAGTTATTCACGAAAATGTTTCATTTGATTTAAATGCTAATATTATTCTTTCCGGTGGTATGGAGAAAAAAGATTTTACCTCAGTAGAAGCAACTCCGGGTGGGGATATTAGAATAGGTCCTTCATTCTCATATAAATTAGACAATAATCTTCTTTTAAGTTTCGGTTTGAAGTATTATTTGCATAAGGGAATTAATGTCTCTGCGAGTTATGGTATAGATGGAATGATAAATGCTTTAGAAGAGGCGGTGGAAAAAAGAGTAATTGATGAAGGTTTTTGGGATTTTTACTTTGAAACAGCTGGAATGCCGGAAGATAAAGGAGGAGGAAAAGATCCTTATAGTATTGATAGTCTACAAGAATGGTTTACTATATTAAGCAGCACTTATACAACAAAAGTCTTACCTGAGGTGATACAAGGTTTTACTAAAAATATTGTGGTAAATAATACTAAAACTGCTCTTTCCCCTTCGCTTGGTTTTGCATATCCTATAACAAAATATTTAGGCGTTCAGGGTATAATAGAATATCAAAAAATAAAAGATAAATATTCAACTAAAGTTCAGAAAACAGAAATAGATTATAATAAATTGAATTATGGACTTGCCGCCTCAGTAGATTTTAGACATTTGATTGGATTTCCACTTGGCATCAGTTTAGAATATTTTAGAGAAAAATATGAATTAGAAAAAACTAATAATATTGCATTTTCCACGTATTATCAGGGGAACGGTGATATTCAGTTGGGATTAACTTTGAAAACATCAAAAACTGATACAAAAGAAAGTGATATAACATATAAAGATTCTTATACACAAAAATTAATTCAGTTTACAATTACTTATTTCTTTTAGAAACAGGCAAAGTTAAGAGTTTGTTTTATATAATCCACATCTATTCTTTTATTTTTGCCTTTAAATAAAAATTTACATAAAAAAGCCGATCGGCTAAAATTTGTCAATTTTTTAGATCTAATGAAGTATTATATTAAAGCAAACTTGAATTTGCTTTTTTGTTTTCGTTCGTACAGAGAATTCATCTTCTAAAATTAAAGGAGAGTATTTTCTTAGTTCTTTGAGCAATTTTTAGGCTAAAAATTTTATCCATTAGGGCTTCTTAGTATTTTGTATAATATTTTTATGGAAAGCAATAAAAAAATTAGAGTGAGATTTGCGCCTTCTCCAACAGGGCATCTTCACATAGGTGGTGCAAGAACTGCCCTTTTTAATTATCTTTTTGCTAAAAAATATGGTGGAAGATTTATTTTAAGAATTGAAGATACTGATGAACTTAGAAGCACAAAAGAGTCAATGCACTCAATATTTGAGTCAATGAGGTGGCTTGGGCTTAGTTGGGATGAGGGAGCAATAGATGAGGAAAGAGAGATAGGTGATTATGGACCTTATATTCAAAGTAAAAGGGAGGCAATGGGAATTTATAAAAAATATGCTGATATTCTTGTAAAAAATGGATATGCTTATTATTGCTATTGCACACCAGAAGAACTTGAGGAAATGAGAAAAAAAGCACAACTTGAAAAAAGACCACCTAAATATGATGGAAGATGCAGAAATTTAACTGAGGAGCAAAAAAAAGAGTATGAAAAACAAGGGAGAAAACCAGTTATAAGGTTTAAGATGCCAGATACTGGAATAACATCATGGAGGGACCTAATTCATGGAGAAGTTAAATTTGAGAATTCGCTTTTGTATGATTTTATAATGATAAAAGCAAGTGGATATCCAACATATAACTTTGCATGTGTTATAGATGACCATCTTATGGAGATATCACATGTTATAAGAGGCGATGATCATATATCAAATACACCGCTTCAAATAAATTTATATAAAGCACTTGGATGGGAAATGCCACAGTTTGCACATCTTTCAATGATACTTGGTCCTGATGGCTCAAGGCTTTCAAAAAGACATGGTGCTACAAGTATTTCTGAGTATAGAAGACTTGGATATCTACCTGAAACGATGAAAAATTATCTTGCACTTCTTGGCTGGTCAACAAAAGATAGTCAGCAGATTTTTGAAAAAGGTGAACTTGAAGAGAAGTTTTCACTTGAAGGATGCCAGAAAAATCCTGCTATATTTGATACGGTTAAATTAACTTGGATGAATGGTGAGTATATAAGAAAGATGACAAAAGAAGAACTCTATAATGCTGCATTGCCATTTATAAAAGAAGCAGGGATAGATATAGAAGCAAGAAAAGACCTTGATGTTGTTGAGATTGTCGCAATTGAGCAGGAAAAATATAAACTTTTGTCCGATGTTCCAAAACTTATAGATTTCTTCTTTAAAGAGGATTTTGAATATGACGAGGCATCTGTTGAGAAGGTTTTAAAAAAGGATAATGTTTTAAATATCTTAAATGGAATAAAAAATGTTTATTTAAAGATTGATGATTTTAAAGAAAAAGTTATAGAGGAAAAAACAAGGGAGTTTGCAAAAAACAATGGTTATAAGACATCAGATGTTTTTCATCCTATAAGGGTTGCAATAAGTGGAAGATCTGCTGGTCCTACACTTTTTAAAATGATAGAACTTCTTGGTAGAGAAAGGGTTATCAAAAGAATTGATAAAACTCTTGCCTTTTTGGGTGCAAGAAGATAAATCTGGGGTTATGTAATAAAAATTTCATATTTTTGTATAATCCGTTTATTAAAATTTAGGTAATATGAAGTACTGGGTTTTTGTAGATGATAAAATAAGTGGTCCTTTTAAGATAAATGAGATAGTTAATAGTAAATATTTTTCAAAAGATCTACTTCTCTGCCCCTCTGAAATGGATGGTATAAAACCATCAAATTGGTATTTTGCAAAAGAACTTCCAGAGTTTGAACCATATCTTGAGCATAAGGGTGTTGTGGTTGAGGTTAGTAATTTTGATGTTGATATAGATGAAATCTTTGAGGGTATTAAGGATAATGTTCCTACAGGTGGAAAATATTTATATAAAGAAAATCTGAGCGATTATCAAGATTTTGATATTGAGGAAAGATTGATTAAAACTGATAAGGAAATTGGGGAGTACAGAGCAAAAATTCAGTTTCTTGAATCTAAGATCTCAAAACTCCAATTAGAACTTGAAAAGACAATGAATAAAATTAAGGAATACGAAGATAAATTGAAGGAGAGAGACACCGAGATTGAAAAACTCGTAAAAAGGGTTGAGGAGTTAAAGAGTAATGAGACAATTATAGAGGATTACAAAGAAAAATTGAATGAAAAAGATAAAAGAATAGAAGAACTAAAAAAGGAAATTGAGGAGGTCAAAAAGAATATATTACCAAAGAAAGATGAATTGATTAGAGACCAAGAGAAACAAGTTGAGATTGAAGCAAAATCTGAGGCAAGATTGGAAACTCCAAATCTTAGTGTAGAGTTCAAAGTTCCTATTGAAGAACCCAATGTAGAGAAAACTATTGAGTTAGCATCTCCCAATAACACCAGTTCTCTTTCAGTTTCTCAAGGAAACATAACTTCGGAGGTTTTTGATCCTTTCAGTAAAACTCATAAGAAATTAACACCTGTAAGTTTTGATGAGGATTTCATTAAGCAAGAAACAAAACAAGAGATGGATAACAAAATTCAAGAAGCAAATCTTAAAACTGTTCCTTTTGAAAAAGTCAATTTTGAGGATATTTTTCAAACAGCCGATATTAAACTTGAGGTTGTAAGACCAAACCTTGAGGTTGTTGAGGATAGAAATCTAGCATCTGGTGAGGATTTAAAGAAAGGTAAAAAAGAACTCAGGATTGAGTTTGATTTTTCCACTGCTGATTTATCTAAAGAAACTCTAGTAAAGGAGGAAGAAACAACTGAAAAAAAAGTTGAAGTTCAAACAACAGAGCCCAATATAAACCTCGCAGATACTCTCAATCTGAAAGTGGAAAAATCAGAACTAAAACCGCAGGTAATAGAGGAAGTTAAAATAAAAACATTGCCAGAGAGGACAAAAAGTATTCAAGAAATATCTAAAGTAAAAGATGAAAGTAATAAGTTAGAAAAAAAAGAAGAAAAGGATTTTAAAACTAGCATCTCTACTTATAAAAGAAAATTTAGTTCAGTTTTTAAGGTTGGTGGATTTATAGTATTTGTTTTGTTTTTTGCAGCTTCTATAATATACATTCTTAATTCTGGTTCAAGAGAGGATAATATTAAACTTAAGGATAAAACATTTAAATATCCAAAAATTGAGGAAACACAGATAAATAAACTTGCCACATCTACTATAACAGTTTTGAGTGATAAAACTCAAGATAAAGATGAGATGAGTATAAGTAGAATAAGTGAAAATGTTAAGAAATCGATTGAGATAGTGAAAAATTTTGAACTTGGAGGAGGAAGAGGAAGTATTAGCAAATGGTTTTCAAATTCGTTTTCAGGAAGAAGTGTTAAGGAAGAATGGAATGCAACATATCTTAGTGGTTCGCTGTTTGTGGTTCAATACAGAGCGCTTAGATACAAACAGGAACCGATAGTTTATCTTTTTGAAGTTGATGTGGATAGAGGTGTTGTAGTTAGGGGCATAAATAATAATGCAATAGACCTTCTTTCATCGGGGAGCGATGAAAACAAAAAATCTCCGGATAAGAAAAAGGTTGCTAAATCAGTAAAGGATAAAAAAGTTGTTGAAGAAGCAAAAAACAACTCTGAGATATTTTAATTTAGTATAATTATTTATAATGAGCCTTAGAATAAATATATCCAAAAAACTGGGTGAGATACTTGTATCCAACTCTCTTATAACCGAAGAACAACTAAAAGAAGCACTTGAGTATCAGAGAAAAACAGGTTTGAAGTTAGGACAGGTTTTGATAGAAAAGAAATATATCACAGAAAGACAGTTGCTTGAGTTTTTAAGTAAACAGTTTTCAATAAGATTTGTTGAGATATCAAAAATTGAGATTGATCCTGAGATTATAAAGATTGTTCCAGAGGCAACTGCAAGAAGATATATTCTTATCCCAATATCTAAGACCGGCAATGTGGTTTCAGTTGCTATGGTTGACCCACTAAATATAGTAGTGCTTGATGAGTTAAAACTTATGACGGGTTACAACATAGAACCTGTTTTTGCACTTGAGGATGATATAATTTCAGCCATAGATAGATACTATGGAACCTCTTCATCATCACAGATACTTGATGAGATAATAAAGAAAAGCGAGACAGATGAAGATAATGTTTCAGTGGTTAGTAAAAAGGAAGAAGAAGATTTATCTTTGGAGAGTCAGAGTGAATCAGGTCCGATTATCAAGATGGTTAATGTAATAATCTCATCTGCAATTAAATCTCATGCCTCTGATATTCATATAGAGCCATCTTATAAGGATACAAAGGTAAGATTTAGAATAGATGGTGTTCTTCATCCTCAGAATACAATTCCAAAACGTTTTCATAATGCTATTGTTTCAAGATTAAAGATAATGTCGAATCTTGATATATCAGAGAGAAGGATTCCTCAGGATGGAAGAATAAAAATAAAACTTTCGGAAAAAGAGATTGATCTAAGAGTTTCTGTCCTTCCCACTATATTTGGTGAGAAGGTTGTAATGAGAATACTTGATTCTTCTGGTCTGAAACTGAGGCTTGAAGAACTTGGATTTGAGCCAGAAAATCTTGCAATATTTTCCAAATGTATAAAAGCACCTCATGGTATAAATCTAATAACCGGTCCCACAGGCTCAGGTAAATCAACTACACTTTATTCTGCACTTTCTACTCTAAACTCCCCTGATGTGAATATATCAACGATAGAAGATCCAGTTGAGTACCATCTTGATGGTATAAATCAGGTTAATGTAAATCCTGATGTCGGTCTAACATTTGCAAGTGGACTTAGGGCATTTTTAAGGCAGGACCCTGATATAATAATGGTTGGGGAGATAAGAGATTTTGAAACGATGTCAATAGCCATAAATGCTGCAATGACAGGACATCTTGTTTTTTCAACACTTCACACAAATGATGCTCCAGGCGCAATAACAAGAATTGGAATGATGGGGATAGAGCCATTTTTAACCTCATCAACACTCCTTATGGTTGTAGCACAGAGGCTTGTTAGAACGATATGCAAGTACTGTAAAGAAGCTTATGAAGTAGATCCCAATCTTATCATAAAATTAGGTGCAAAACCTTCTTTAATAGAGACGAATATAAAAAACGGAAAACTTGTTCTTTATAAAGGAAAAGGGTGTGATAGATGTGTAGGAACTGGATACAAGGGGAGGATAGGAATTCATGAGATACTTGAGGTAACAGATCCGATAAGGGAACTTATAGTTGATAAAGCACCTTCCACAAAGATTAAAGAAGTTGCAAGAAAATTAGGTATGATAACATTGAGGGAATCAGCCCTTAGAAAACTTATAAATGGAATTACTACTGTTGAAGAGGTTATAAGAGTAACAGGTAGTGATGTTGATTAACTTTAAATAAATTGATATATTATTGATATAGAGATTTTAAGTTGTTTTTTTAGAGAGGTTTTTTATGGTTACAATGAGTGATCTTTTTATACTGATGCATGAAAAAAAAGCAAGCGACCTTCATATTACAGCCGGGGCCCCTCCAATGCTTAGGGTTGATGGGGAACTCGTTGCAACTCCATATGAGAAACTTACACCTGAGATGTGTCAAACGCTTATATTTTCTCTTATGACTGATGCGCAGAGGCAGAAATTTGAAGCAACAAATGAACTTGATTTTGCTTTTGGTATCAAGGGGCTTGGAAGATTGAGGATGAATGTTTATAGGCAGAGGGGAGTTGTTGGTGCTGCTATTAGATCTATCCCGAATAAGTTTATGTCCTTTGAAGAACTCGGTCTTCCACCTGTCACATATGACCTTATGAAACTCCAGAAAGGTCTAATCCTTGTTACAGGTCCAACTGGTTCTGGTAAATCAACTACTCTTGCATCAATGATAGATTACATAAATGAAAATATGAACTATCACATAATGACTATTGAGGACCCTATAGAGTATGTTCATAGTCATAAGAAAAGCATTGTAAATCAGAGGGAGATTGGGGCAGATACTGAGAGTTTTGCTCAAGCATTGAGGCATGTCTTAAGACAGGACCCAAATGTTATTCTTATTGGTGAGATGAGGGACCTTGAAACAATAAGTGCTGCTTTAAATATTGCTGAAACAGGACATTTGGTTTTTGCGACACTTCATACTTCCGATGCTGCCCAAACAATAAACAGAATAATAGATGTTTTTCCACCACATCAACAGGAGCAGATAAGGGTTCAGTTGTCATTTGTTCTTCAGGCGGTATATTCACAACAGCTTGTAAGTGCTGCAAGTGGAAAGGGAAGGGTTCTTGCATGTGAGGTTCTTATAGTGACACCTGCTGTTAGAAACCTCATAAGAGAGAGAAAGATAGAACAGATAAACACTGTTATTCAGACAGGAGGAAAGTTTGGAATGGTTACGATGAACCAGTCGCTTGTTGAACTTTATAAAAAACAAAAGATTACCTACCAAGAGGCGATAAATAGATCTCCGGATCCTGAGGATTTAAAGAAACTTCTTCAAAAATCGGTTCTTGGAAGTTAATAGCCGATGATATTTTCATATAAGGTAAAAGATACAAAGGGAAAACTTTTAGAAGGAGAAATAGAAGCAAAGGATCAGTTTGATGCAATTAATAAACTAAAATCTAAAAACTACAGTATAATCTCTGTTGCTCAGTCAAAGGGTAGAAAAGTAAAAACAGGTAAGGTTGGTCTTAAAGAACTCACTATATTTTCACGACAACTCTCAACACTGGTCTCAAGTGGTGTGCCTATAGTTGGGAGCCTTTCAATACTTGAATCTCAAACTGAGAATAAAAATTTTGCAAATGTTATATCGATGTTGAGAAAGGATATTGAAGGAGGGCTTTCCATATCAGATGCTATGGCTAAGTATCCAAATGTTTTTTCACAACTCTATGTTTCAATGGTAAGAGCTGGGGAACTTGGTGGTATACTTGATACTATACTTGACAGGCTTGCAACATATCTTGAATCATCTTCAGCTTTAAGAGATAAAGTTAAAAGTGCTCTTATGTATCCTATGATTGTTGGAAGTATTGCTATAATTGTTACCATCGTTTTGATAATATTTGTTATTCCTATATTTAAAAATATCTTTACCGGTTTTGGAGCAGAATTACCATTTATTACAAGGATTGTAATTGGAGCATCGGATTTTTTGAAAGCAAACATTTTGTATATTGTTGCCTTTCTTGGTCTTGTGTTTTACGGATTAAAGAGATATATCAGAACTGAAAAAGGAAGAAGACAGTTTGATTATATCTTGTTGAAATTACCAGTAGTGGGAATAATATTTAAAAAGGTTGCTATAGCTAAGTTTTCAAGGACACTTGGAACACTTGTAAAGTCTGGCGTTCCAATACTTCAAGCTCTTGAGACAGTTGCAAAAACAAGTGGCAATAAGATAATAGAAGAAATTGTGCTTTCAAGCATGAAATCAATAAAGGAAGGTGGTAAAATAGCCGAACCATTGAAAAAGGATAATATATTCCCACCGATGGTTACTCAGATGATAAGCGTTGGTGAGGAAACAGGCAGTCTTGATACAATGCTCTTTAAGATTGCTGATTTTTATGATCAGGAAGTTGATGCGAGTGTAAAAGGTCTTACATCTATGATAGAGCCACTCGTTATGGTTTTTATGGGGGTTGTTATAGGTTTCATAGTTATAGCGATGTTTGTCCCGATGTTTCAGATGAGTGAGATTGCATCTAAACAAGGTTGAACAGATTTATGCGCAAGATTATAAATTTGGTATAATTAGGATTCTAAGGAGGAGAGGTTATGGCTATAAATATTAGCGATCTGGAGTTTGAAAAAGAGGTAATAAACTCCGAACTACCAGTGCTTGTTGATTTCTGGGCTCCCTGGTGTGGTCCGTGTAGAATGATTGCTCCAGTTATTGATGAAATCTCTGCGAAATATGAAGGAAAGGTTAAGATTGTTAAACTTAATACCGATGAAAATCCAAAAACCCCTTCTGATTATCAGATATCTGCTATCCCTACACTTTTATTTTTCAAGTCTGGGAAAGTTGTAAAAGAAATAGTTGGCATTACGCCAAAGGAAGAAATTGAAAAAGTAATAGAAGAAATAATTAAATAGTTTTAATTTTATCTGCTTTAGTTTTGCCTTAAATGACGAAGAAAAAACTCTTTGTGATAGATTCTAATGCTTTTCTTTTTAAAAGTTATTATGCATTACCTAAATTTACAACATCTAAAGGAGAGGAGGTAGGTGCAATATTTGGATTTATAAGATTGCTTTTTAAGATAAAAAGGATTTCAAATTATATTGTTGCCTGTTATGATAGTTCGAGAAATAAGAGGAAGGAAATCTATTTAGAATATAAATCAAACAGAAAAAAGATTGAGGATGCTCTCTTAGATCAGATTAAAAAATCAACTGAGGTGCTTTCTCTTCTTGGTGTTAAATGGATTGTAGTAGATGGTTATGAAGCGGATGATGTTATTGCAACAATTGCAAGGAAATTTTCTGATACTTTTGAAATTATAATAGTTGGTGCAGATAAGGATCTAATGCAGGTAGTGGATGGTAATATCAAAATCTGGGATGGAAAATCAGATGATTTTTTTGGACCTGATTATGTTAAAGAAAGATTTGGTGTTTTACCGCAAAACATCTGTGATTATTTATCTCTTGTTGGGGATAGTTCAGATAATATACCTGGAGTTGAGGGGATAGGACCGAAAACTGCTTCAAAACTTCTTCAGAGATATGGCAGTATCAAAAATATACTAAACTCAAATGAAGATGATAAATACATTAACAAAATTAAGAGTTCAAGAAATCAAATAGAACTTTCCTTAAAACTTTTAAAACTCTTTGATAATCTAGAGATAGACATCAGAGAGGAGGATTTTTTTATCGAGGAGTTTAAAAAGGAAGGTATTTACGAGCTTGCAAGAAGATTTGAGTTTAAAGAGGCTATGAAAATGGTGGAAAGTAATGTGGGAGATATGAGGGAAGGAAAGGAAGTTAGGATGGATGAGATTTTATCTACGGATTGCAAGTATTTCAGTATTGATGAAAATTGTATATGTTTTGAAAATTTTTATACTCGCTTAGACAATAAAAAGGTTATACCAGATATTTTAAAAAACAATAGGATTCATAAATATCTCTACAATGCAAAGTCACTTATGCATCTTTTTGAAGTTCAAGAGATTGATAATTTTGATGATATATATATCGCATATCACCTTGTGCATGGAGGAGCAAGAAAGCCTGATATAGAGAGAATAATATATGAAAGGTTCGGGGTAAATCCTATAATAAAATGTTTGTATTATAAGGATATAATGGATAGTTTGAACACAAAAATTGATGAACTTGGGATGAGGGAACTTTATAGAGATGAACTTAAACTTTCAGAGGTTTTATACAGAATGGAGAAAAATGGTATCAGAGTTGATATTCATAAATTTAAATTACTCTTTGAAGAATTTGAAAATGAGATTAAAAGAATATCATGCAGTTTCAAAGATATTGCAAAGACAGATATAAATCTAAACTCACCTAAACAGGTTTCAGATTATCTTTTTAAAAAATTGAATCTCAAACTTGATGAAAGACATTCATCGCTCTATAGATTGAAGACTCAGAAATATTCTACTACTCAAGATGTTTTAAATATTCTCTATCCTTATGCTCCTGATGTGATATCGCTTATACTTAAACACAGAGAATACTCGAAACTTAAATCGTTTATTGAAAATTTGATTGAATCTGCTATAGATGGCAGGATTCATACCACATATGATCAAGCAACAACTGCTACCGGAAGGCTTGCAAGTTATAATCCAAATCTTCAGAATATTCCTGTTAAAACTTCTGAGGGAAGAAAAATCAGAGAGTGTTTTATCCCGCAAGATGGTTATGTTCTCGTCTCCTTTGATTATTCCCAGATAGATCTAAGGGTTCTTGCACATGTAAGTTGTGATGAAAAACTTATTTCTTCTTTTATCAACGATGAGGATGTGCATGTAAAGACCGCAAGGTCAATCTTTGGTGTTGATGATGTGGATGATAATCTCAGGAAAATAGCCAAGACCATTAATTTCGGAATAATATATGGTCAAACCCCATTAGGTTTGAGCATTGAAGCAAAAATTGACATTGAGAGTGCAAAAAAATATATTGAGAACTATTTTAAGGAGTATAGTGGTGTTAAAAAATGGATTGATAGTATAGTTGAGTTTGCTTTGACAAATAAATATGTTGAGAATTTTATGAAAAGAAGAAGGATTTTAAACGATATAGATTCTCCTAAAAAGGCGCTTAGGGAAGCAAGTAAAAGGATTGCAATAAATATGCCGATTCAAAGTGGTTCAAGCGATATTATAAAAAAAGCAATGATAGAAATTTATAATAAGTATAAATATGATCAGAATATAAACCCACTTTTACAGATACATGATGAACTTGTTTTTGAGATAAAGGAAAATAAATTTAAGGATTATCTTTATGATATAAAAAACATAATGGAAAACTCTGTTAGATTAAGGGTTCCACTTAAGGTTGAGGTGAAATACGGATATAATCTTAAAGATATGGAGAAATGGGTTTAAAAAAATACCTGAAATATTTTAAAAAATTATCAGAGAAAAAACTACTCATAGGACTGACTGGTACCATTGGTAGCGGGAAAACTACTGTTTTGAATATTTTTAAAAGATTTGGAGTTTTTACTATATCAAGTGATGAAATTGTTTCAGAGATATTGACAAGAAAAAAAATCTGTGATAAAATTATAAAAAGATACCAATCTGTTAAAAAAGATCATTTGGAGATTGATAAAGTAAAATTAGGAGCAATTCTATTTAAGAATGTAAGGGCAAAGAGATTTATAGAAAACTTGATACACCCTCTTGTAATTGAGGAAATCATAAAAGAGATAAAGAAAACAAAGAGTGGTGTAGTGGTGGTGGAGGTTCCACTACTTTTTGAAAAAGGACTTGAAAGTTTTTTTAATCTTGTGGTATGTGTTTTTGCGAGAAAGGATATCAGAAGAAAAAGGCTTCTAAAAAAGGGAATGAACCTTATGGAGGTATTTGAGAGGGAGAAACACCAATTCAATGATGAATTTAAAATAAGATTTTCCGATATAGTTATAGATAATTCTTTTCTTTCCCCAAGTGACCTTGAAAAAAAAGTTTATGAGATTTTTCAAACATTTAAAAAACTATCATAGAAGGAGAAGGTTATGGACGAAAAGAATGTGAAAAATAATGAGATAAGGAATGAGATTGATAAAGCGGGACTCTCCAAACTTGATATGAATGCATTATCAAAGATGACTGTAAGTGAACTCTTAAGAATTGCTGAGCATTACAATATAGAAGACCTTGATGGACTTAAAAAACAGGATATAATAGGGAAAATTATGGAAGCTCAGGCAAAGGAAGATGGGCTAGTTAGAGGAAGTGGGGTACTTGATGTTCATCCTGAAGGGTATGGTTTTTTGAGGTCAAAATACTATAACTATGTAACAAGTCCGGATGATATTTACGTTTCGCCCAGTCAGATAAAAAGACTTGGTCTAAGAAAGGGTGATGAGATATATGGAATAATGAGACCACCTAAGGAGGGAGAGAAATATTTTGCATTACTGCAGGTAGAAACAATAAATGGAATTAGCATAGAAAAATTTAAAAACAGACCTCTTTTTGACAATCTAACTCCCTTACATCCCAATAAAAGATTTATTCTTGAAACAACAAGAACTGAGCTGACGACCAGAGTTATAGACCTTATATGTCCTATAGGAAAGGGTCAGCGTGCACTTATTGTATCTCCACCTAAAGCGGGAAAAACTATGATACTTCAAAAAATAGCAAATGCTTTAACAACAAACCATCCGGAGATTGAACTTATAGTTCTTTTGATAGATGAAAGACCGGAAGAGGTTACCGATATGAGGAGATCTGTTAAAGGTGATGTTATAGCATCTACTTTTGATGAACCTGCTGATAGACATGTTCATGTTGCGGAGATGGTTCTTGAAAGGGCAAAAAGACTTGTTGAGTTGAAAAAAGATGTTGTGATACTTCTTGATTCCATAACAAGGCTTGCAAGGGCATATAATACAATAACACCTTCAAGTGGAAGGGTTCTCTCAGGTGGTCTTGAATCAACATCGCTTCAAAGACCTAAAAGATTTTTTGGTGCAGCAAGAAATATAGAAGAAGGAGGCTCACTTACAATTATTGCGACAGCACTTGTTGATACCGGCAGCAGAATGGATGATGTTATATTTGAGGAGTTTAAAGGAACAGGTAATTCTGAGGTTTATCTTGATAGGAAACTTTCAGATAGGAGAATATTTCCTGCCATTGATATAAACAAAACATCAACCAGAAAGGAAGAGCTTTTATTAACAGAGGATGAACTTAATAAAATATGGATACTAAGGAAAGTTCTTGCTCCCCTTTCAAGTATTGATGCGATGGAACTTCTTTTAAACAAACTCAGTGCGACAAAATCAAATAAGGATTTCTTGAAATCTATGGAAAACGGTGGCTGATTATAGAAAATCCCTTACACAGTTTGCATCATTACATCCAAAAGAATTAGTTTTACTATCATAATAAAATATATAACCAGGAGAATATCTTCTATGAAGTGCGGGTTTCTCTTTTCTTTTTGCAAGAATTAAGTATGCTTTTCCTTTATCCTTAAGTTTTATTTTTATCAGATAGTATTTTAGTTCACAAGCTTTTGTTCCCTCACAGGGAACTTGTGTGTTTTCATTCTTAATCTCTATGTCCAGATCAGCAAAATTATCAGTATAAATTCCTTTTTTTAAATAATATCTTTCCTCGGCTCTTTTTATCTCCCCCATAACAAAAACAGCTTCAGAGTTTCTAAATTTTTCAAGCAATTTAAAATATTGTGGAGCAGATATAGAGGCAAGTGTAGAAACTATTATAACCACTATTAAGAGTTCTATTAAAGTAAATCCTTTTTTGATTTACAACTCTGCGCCCGGCGCGACTCGAACGCGCGGCCACCCGCTTAAAAGGCGGATGCTCTACCACTGAGCTACGGGCGCAATAATTAAGATTATACAAATTTTTATTTTCTATTCAAAATTTTATAGTGTAAAACAGGGTCTTATTTTAGTAATTCTTAAAAAAATACTATAATTTAGTATTATGCAATGGATATTACAAGTTCCAGCGCTTTTTTTTGCAATAATAATCCATGAATTTGCTCATGGGTATGTTGCCTATAAAAGAGGAGATGATACAGCATATTTAAACAATAGATTGACATTAAATCCGGTTTCGCATATAGATCCTATCGGCACGATAATTCTTCCGGCACTCTCAATCATTACAGGTGCCCCTCTTATAGGGTGGGCAAAACCTGTTCCGGTAAATCCTTACAATATGAGTAATCCTTATAAGGATATGGTTCTGGTAAGTGCTGCGGGACCTTTTGCAAATATTGTGGTTTCATTTTTTTCTGCTGTTCTTGTTAGTTTTTTCTATCTAATTGGACTGGCTAAGTTGTTTATTTTTATACCTTTCATTTATATTTTTCATTATCTTATATGCATAAATCTCATTCTTGCTTTTTTCAATCTTTTCCCTCTATATCCTCTTGATGGGGGACAGATTCTCTTAAATACTCTTTCATATAGATGGAGGAAAAAGTATGAAGCCATCATTCCCTACAGTATGTACATTATAATTTTTCTTATACTTACTGGACTTATAAAGTACTGGGTGTTTATCCCTACCAGAGTTGTTATTGCTTTTTATTCTCTTATTGGTTTAAAGGTGCTTCCCTGTTAATTTGAGGAGAGATTATGGAGGATAAAAAAATAGTTGTTTCAGGAATGAGACCTACAGGAAGACTTCATTTAGGGAATTACTGGGGCGCTATTTATAACTGGATCAAACTTCAGGATGATTATAAATGTTATTTCTTTATAGCCGATATTCATTCACTTACTACATCTACGGATGATACAGATGCTATATATGAGAACTCAATTCTAATGATTGTTGACTGGCTGAGTTGTGGAATTGACCCCACAAAGGTTATTATATTCAGACAGTCGGATATAAAGGAACATTATCAATTGCATCTTATACTTTCAATGATTACACCAATATCATGGCTTTTAAGAAATCCTACATTTAAAGAACAACTGGTTGAGATTTATCAGAGAAAGTATCGCGGGCAGGAGGATAAGGCAAAAAAAGCAGGTGGGTATATTGAAAAAATTGGTGAGATTTCTGATATGTCTCGTAAAGAAGTTGATGCTATGAACAGTGATGCAGCAAACTATGGTTTTCTTGGTTATCCGGTTCTTCAGAGTGCGGATATACTTTTATATGATGCAGACCTTGTTCCGGTTGGAAAGGACCAATTGGCGCATATTGAGATAACAAGAGAGATTGCAAGAAGATTTAATAAACTATTTTTCCCTCTATTAAAGGAGCCGGAGGCACTTTTAACAGAAAATCCACTTCTACCAGGGATTGATGGTAAGAAGATGTCAAAATCCTATGGGAATACCATATATATTGGTGAGAACGGAGATGAACTCTATAAAAAAATTATGAGGATGTATACGGATCCAAATAAAATAAGAATTAGTGATAAAGGAAATCCTAGTGGATGTGTGGTTTTTGCGTTTCATAGGATTTATAATGAAAACTACAATGAAAGGGAAAAAGAGTGCAGAAATGGAAGTATCGGATGTGTTAATTGCAAAAAAAATCTTTTTGAGATACTCAATAAAATAATGAAGGAGATTGATGAGAAGAGAAATTATTATATAAATAACAGAAAAAAAATTGAGGAAATTATAGAAAACGGGAACAAAAAGGCATCTGAGGTTGCTGCTAAGAAATTTCAGAATATTTTAAAGGTGATAAAACTTAGATGAATCTGCTTGATATACATCTTGAAATATTTGAGGGACCACTGGATCTTCTTTTATATCTAATAAAGAAGAATAATCTTAGTATTTATGATATCCCGATTTCAAAGATAACAGAGGAGTATCTAAATTATTTGGAGATGATGAAGGAGTTAAATCTTGATGTGGCTGGAGAATTTCTTGTGATGGCTTCAACCCTTATGCAGATAAAAACCAAGATGCTTTTACCAAAGCATGAACTTGATGAGGAAAAAGGAAAAGATCCACGAACAGATCTTGTTAAGATGCTTGAGGAGTATCAGAAATATAAAGCAGCTTCTGCCTTCCTTCTTGAAAGATTTAATAAGAACAAGGATATATTTTATAGGGGTTCACCTGTTTTTTCCACAGAGGATAAGTATCTTGAGGTTGAGATGACATATCTTTTGGATGCTGTAAGAAAAGCATTTGATAGATTAAAAGGAAGAATTGAGATAGAGGCTGAGGATGTGCCAATTGAGTCAAGGATAGAAAAAATAATGAATATGATAAAAGAGAAAAAGTATATGCTTTTGGATGATGTTTTTAGAGATGAGACAAAACTTAAAGGTATAATTACCTCATTTCTTGCTCTTCTTGAACTGGTAAGAATTGGTAAGGTAAGGATTGTTCAGGATGAGAGTTTTTCTGATGTAAAAATTTATCTTGTTGAGGGGAGTTAGTATGGATGAAGGAGAATTGAAAAAAGTAATTGAAACTCTTCTTTTTATAACTGATGAGCCGCTTTCCTGCCAGAGGATTGCAAAGATATGCGAGATAGAGGATGTTGATTATATTAAAACTAAACTGGAGGAATTAAAGCATGAGTATGATATTAATTTAAGACCTATCTCAATAGTGCAGGTTGCTGGTGGATGGCAGATGGCAACAAGACCACAGTATGCTGTTTGGGTCAGAAAACTCTATCAATCGAGATTAACCTTAAGACTCTCAAATGCTGCTCTTGAGGTTCTCTCTATAATAGCATTCAAACAGCCGATAACCAGAGCTGAGATTGAAGCAATAAGAGGTGTTGATTCATCAGGACCTCTTGATACACTTCTTGAAAGAAAACTAATAACAAATATAGGCAGAAAAGATACTATTGGAAGGCCAATAATGTATGGTACGACATCAGAGTTTCTCAAAGTTTTTGGACTTAATAGCCTTGAGGACCTCCCGAAACTTGATACTATTGTTCCGCCAGGGACCTTAAAAGAGGTAGAAGAAAAAATAGAATCAGCAAAAGAAGTTGAGATTAAACCTGAAAAAAAGCAGGATGAAAAAACATCTGATATCAACTAATCAAATGAAACCTCATTTCAGAAAGGATATAATCAGTTCTAATTGGGTTATAGTAAGCGATGAAAGAGCATTGAGACCAAATGATTATGAGTATAAAATTAGATGTCCATTCTGTCCTGGTAGGGAGGGAAAAACACCGCCCGAGATACTATCTCTGCCACATAAAAACAAATGGCTTATAAGGGTGGTACCTAATAAATATCCAGCAGTTGAGTATGAGATAGAAAAAAAGAATACTGGGGAAGGGATATACAGAAAGGAGTATCTAAAAGGTATGCATGAAGTTGTTGTGGAAACCCCAAGGCATAACGATAAGATTTATCAGATAAAACATTATGATAAGGTCCTTGAAATATTTGCTTTGAGAATGAAAAAATTATACGAGAAAGAAGATATAGAGTATGTTATGATTTTTAGAAATTACGGTATAAAAGCAGGTGCAAGTTTAAAACATCCACACTCACAGATTATTGCTCTGCCAATTCTTCCTTTGAGGGTAAAAGATGAGTTAGAACATTTTACTGATTATTTGAGGAAATATAATAGATGTGTTTTGTGTGATGTTATAAAGAATGAACTTGAGACAAAAAAAAGGGTTATAGATGTGTCTCATAATTTTATTGCTTTTACGCCGTTTGCATCAAGATTTAATTTTGAGGTTATGATAGCGCCTTTAAAACATAATCCAGATTATTATCTTGAGGAAAATTTTAGTGAGTTAAGAGATTTAATTAGTGAGATATTTAGAAAACTACACAGGACCATTTTCAATCCATCTTATAATCTTGTAATTCATACATCACCAAAAAATGCAGTTGATTTTCACTGGCATATTGAGATACTTCCAAAACTTGCAATGCCTGCTGGCTTTGAGTGGGGAAGTGGATTTTTTATAAACAGTATATCACCTGAAAAAGCATGCGAGATGCTTAAAAAAGAAAAGAGGATTAAGATACACTAAGGAGGTTTTTAGTATGAAAATTGCAATATGTGCAAGCGAGGCGTTTCCTTTTGCAAAGACAGGAGGGCTTGGTGATGTTGTTGGAGCACTTGCAACATATTTGTCAAGGTCCCAAGAAATAGATAGTGTTGTTCTTTTTTTACCAAAATATCGTGATATAGGAAAAACAGCATTTTCACCAAAAAAAATAAGTGGGAGTTACAATGTAAATATTGCTGATAGGATTGAGAAGATAAACCTTTATCATGTGAAGTGGGGTAAGGTAGATGTTTATCTTGTTGACTGTCCAAAATATTTTGATAGACCAGGATTATACAAAAACGAAAGTGGTGAGTTTGGAGATAATGATGAAAGGTTCATAGTTTTTGAAAAAGCATTTCTTGAAGGACTTAAATTTATAGATTTTAAGCCGGATATAATTTCTGCTCATGATTGGCAGTGTGGGCTTGTAGCTGCATATTTAAAAACTTTATATCTAATAGATGCTTTTTTTGCAAAAACAAAAACGGTTTTTACAATTCATAATATTGCATATCAGGGAATGTTTGGTAAGGAGACATTTATTAAGGCAGGATTTTCCTGGTTTGATTTTACACCTGATAAACTTGAGTATTATGGCGGTATAAATTTTATGAAAGCAGGAATTGTTTATGCAGATTTAATTACAACAGTAAGTCCCACATATGCAAAAGAGATTTGTGAGAACTCTCAGATTGCAAGAGGGCTTGAGGGTGTTCTTAATTTTAGAAAAAATAAACTTGTTGGGATACTAAATGGAATTGATACTGAGGTATGGGATCCTGCAACAGATACATTTATTTATCGTGGCTATGATGTAAGAAATGTTCTTAGAAATAAACCTTTTTGTAAAAAGGGTTTTCAAAAAGAATTTAATTTAGAAGAGAGAAAGGATAAAATACTTTGTGGATGTGTATCTCGACTTGATTGGCAAAAAGGAATAGATATAATTGCTGATGTTTGTGAGGAGTTTTTTGATAAGATGCAGTTTGCAATTCTTGGAAGCGGTGATAAGGAAATTGCCTCTAAGCTTAAGGAAATAGCAAGTAGAAACCCTAAAAATTTTGTTTTTTTTAATGAGTTTAATGAGGAACTTGCTCATAAAATATATGCTGCATCTGATGTTTTTTTAATGCCATCAAGATTTGAACCCTGCGGGCTTAGTCAGATGATTGCATCAAGATATGGAAGTTTATGCGTTGTAACAGAGATAGGTGGATTAAAAGACACAATATTTTATTATCCTGATGAACTTATAAAATCAAATGGTTTTACAATTCCATCACCAACTGCCTCAAATCTAAAGTCCATCCTTGGTCATATAATTTCTGTTTATTCATCAAAAGAGATTTGGCGCAATATAATAAGAAATGCAATGAAATCCGATTTCTCCTGGACAAAATCAGTAAAAGAATATATCGAAAACTTCAAAAAACTAATTTCAGAGATATAACCTCAACTCTTTACAAAATTTTAAAATCTGTAGAAATTATTACTAAAAAATTGCTTATTTGTAAAAAATTAAGAAAAGAACTAAAATGTGGGATTTTACAAATAGTTAAAAAATGTAAGATGAGACCTATTTCTTAACTATAATAGCGATGATTATGCTAATCCAGGCAGTTATCCCAAGACCAACTAACCACATTATTATTTTCTCTATTCGCTCAAACCTTCTATCTACCTGTTCAAACCTTTTATCTACCTGTTCAAACCTTTTATCCATTAATTCTCTTAAGGCAGTTATTTCAGAGTTCAAATGAGCGATATGATTAAACTGTGATTTAAGTAATAATGGTACTGCTTTGTCGTCAGAAAGAACTCCTTTCTCTTCTATTTCTTTTTCTGCTTCCCTGCATTTTCTTTCAAGGAATTTCAATAAAATTTCTGTTGTTTCTTTTTCAAACATATTTACCTCATAATTATAGTATAATGTAAAAAAGTTAATAAGTCAATATCGTAAAGGTGAGGGGTAAAGAAGGTAAGGAAGTGAGCAAGTATCTTGTCAAGTGATAGTTTTAATGTTAGGTTCTCTTAAAAAGTTAGTATCACTTAAAACAAGATAGCTGCCTTGCTCTACCTCGTTGTTTTTAGTTAAAATTAGTTTAGAAGC
>Ga0272449_1000567_pt1 | contig 43378 bp, 60 predicted proteins | sample YNPCB0241_FD_198679 | JGI IMG/M metagenome (GOLD analysis project Ga0272449, IMG submission 198679) | Hot spring sediment microbial communities from Yellowstone National Park, WY, United States - YNP-CB-024-1 | ecosystem: Environmental > Aquatic > Thermal springs > Hot (42-90C) > Sediment...
CACCCACGCGTTACTCACCCGTCCGCCGCTGACCACGGAGTAAAACCCCATGGCCCGCCCGACTTGCATGTCTTAGGCACGCCGCCAGCGTTCACCCTGAGCCAGGATCAAACTCTCCAAAGAAAAAACGCCACTAGGGCGTTTGGGTTCGCTTGCTGTGCCCTATTCCCGCGCTTTCAAGATCCCCCGCCGGTTCAACCGGCGCAACATTGAATCTACCAGGTCCCCTCCTGCCTGTCAAGCACCCCTAGGGGGGGCTTACAATGGGTTGAGGATGCTACTCCGCCTCGAGGTGAAAAACCTCGCCGCCATCCGCGAGGCCGCCCTGGAGCTTGCCCCCGGCCTCAACGTCCTCACCGGGGAGACGGGGGCGGGCAAAAGCCTCTTGGTGGACGCCTTGGCCCTCCTTTTGGGGGAGCGGGCCGAGGGGCTTATCGGGCCCTATGGGGATAGCCTCCTCGTCACCGCCTTCTTCCAGGGAGAAGGGGAGCGGGTCCTTTCCCGAAGGGTGGGGGCCCGCTCCACGCCCCGCATAGACGGGGAGGTGGTGAGCCTAAGGGAGCTCCAAGAGGAAGCCGAGCGCTGGCTTTCCCTGCACGCCCAGCACGCCGCCCTGTCCCTGCTTTCCCCCAAGCGCCAGCGGGAAATCCTGGACGCCCTCTTGTCTCCCGGATACCTCCAGGCCTACCGGGAAGCCTATGCCCGCCACCAGGCCCTCCTCCAGGAAAAAGAGGCCCTGGAGGAAGCCCTTAGGGCCAAGGGCGAGCGGGAAGACCTCCTGCGCTTCCAACTGCGGGAAATCCGGGAGGCCCGGCCCCGTCCCGGGGAGGACCGGGAACTGGAGGAGGAAGCCCGGCGCCTGCGGCATCTGGAAACCCTTAGGGAACGGGCGGGCCGGGCCTATGCGCTCCTCACCGAAGAGGGGCTTTCCCCTTGGGAGAGTGCCGTGCGGGAGCTTCGCCAAGGGGGGCGGTACGACCCCACCCTGGAAGCCCTGGCCAAGGACCTGGAGGCCGCCTTGGAGGGAGCGGAGGCGGTGGTGCGGGAGCTAGAGGGGTACCTGGAGGGCCTCGAGGCCGACCCTGGCCGCCTGGCCCAGCTGGAGGAACGCCTGGCCCTCCTAGAGCGCTTAAAGCGCAAGTATGGTCCTACCCTGGAAGAGGTCCTGGCCCACGGGGAACGGGCCGAGGCGGAGCTTGCCGCCCTGGAAGGGGGTGAGGAACGCCTTTTAGAGGTGCGCAAGGACCTCCTCAAGGCGGAAGAAGCGCTCCTCCAGCGAGGGACAGAGCTAAGCCAGGCCCGGCAAGGGGCAGCCAAGAAGCTCGCCCGTGCCATGGAGGAGGAACTCGCCGCCTTGGGCCTCCCCCAGGCCCGCTTCCAGGTGGTCCTCACCCCCTTGCCCGAGCCCGGGCCCTTCGGCCTGGAGGAGGTGGCCTTTCGCTTTGCCGCCCATCCCCGCCTGCCCCTCTCCCCCCTCTCCGCCGCCAGCGGGGGGGAGCTTTCCCGCATCGCCCTCTCCCTCGCCCTCCTCACGGGGGCCGAGGCCCCCACCGTGGTCTTTGACGAGATGGACACCGGGGTGGGCGGGGAAACCGCCTGGAAGCTCGCCGAGCGCCTCGCCCGCCTGGGGGAGAAGCGCCAGGTCCTGGTGGTGACCCACCTGCCCCAGGTGGCCGCCCGGGCCCACCGCCACCTTAAGGTGGTCAAGGAAGAGGGGGAGGTGCGGGTGGAGGTGCTGGAGGGGGAAGGGAGGGTGCGGGAGCTCGCCCGCCTCCTCTCGGGCCAGTACACCGAGGCTGCCCTTTCCCACGCAAGGCTCCTCCTGGAGGCGCCATGAACCCCATGGAGGCCCCCTACCCGGTCTTCCACCTGCACGAAGGCGGCGTGGAGCGAAACGCCCTGGCTCAGGGCCTACCCTTCCCCGAAGGGGACACCCTGGTCCATGGGGATAGGACCTACCAGGTAGCCCGCCTCCCGTCCCCCACGGGCACTTACCTCCTTCTCGTGGAAACCACGGACCTCTCGGTGCAGGCCCGGGCCTACAAGGGGCTTCTTAAGGTCTTGCGCGGGCTTTTGCAGCACAAGGAACCGGAGGGGCTTCTCCAGGACCTCATCCGGGAGGCGGTGGCCGCGGTGCCTGGGGCGGAGGCGGGGAGCATCCTGCTTCGGGAAGGGGGGTATTTCTACCTGGTAGCCCAGGAGGGTTTCTCCGAAGCCCTCCTGGGTGCCCGCACCTCCTTGGAGGAGGAGCTCGCCTGGTACGGGCTTGGGGTGGACAACTGGCTCAAGGGCCGCCCCCGGGTGCTAAAAGGGCCCGAGATCCGCCACCTGTCCAGCCTGAGCACCGTGGAGGCCCGGCCCGCCTTTTTTGAGCACGGCCGCCTCTTGGAAATCCAGGCCACCCTAGGCCTGCCCATCGTCTTGGAGGGCGAGGTGCTGGCGGCCATGAACCTGGACAATTTCCGCAACCCCGAGGCCTTTAGTCCGCTCTCCCTGGAGCTAGCCCAAGCCTTTGCCCTGGAAGCCGCCCTCCTCCTCAAGGCCTTGAAGGAGCGCCAGGCGCTGGAAATGGCAGCCCGCACCGACCCCCTCACGGGCTTAGGAAACCGCCGGGCTTTGGAAGACACCTTCCCCAAGCTCCTCGCCGAGGCCCAGGCCCTAGGGGAGCCCTTGGCCCTCATCTACTGGGACCTCAACGGCCTCAAAGCCCTAAACGACCGGGAAGGGCACGCCGCCGGGGACCAGGCCCTTAAGGCCCTGGCCCAGGCCCTGAAAAACCTCTCCCGCCGCCGGGACCTGGCCTTCCGGGTGGGGGGGGACGAGTTCGTGAGCCTCCATCTGGGCCTTTCCCAGGGGGAAATCCCCGCCCTCATCGCCCGCCTGAGGCAGAGCCTCCCCTACGGGGTGGCGGCGGGCGGGGTGGAGGTGGAAGGAGAGGACCTGGAGACGCTTTTGCGGGAAGCGGACCGACGCATGTACCGGGCTAAAGGAGGCCCTTGACCCCGTCGGCCACGTACTGCACCGCCAGGGCGGCGAGCAAAAGGCCGAGCACCCGGGTCACCACGTTCACCCCCGTGCGCCCCAGGGCCCGGCGTATCCCCGAAGCGGCCCGCAAAAAGAGGTAGGCCAAAAGGAGCACCAGAAAAGCGCTAAAGAGGACCACCGCCCACCCCCCCACCACCCCCCGGGCCTCCCCGCCCAGGATGAGGACGCTGGCCAAGGCCCCAGGCCCGGCGATGAGGGGGATGGCCAAGGGGAAGACGGAGATGTCCGCCCGGACCAGGGCCTCGTCCTTCTCCTCCTCGGTTTCCCGCTCGTGGTGGGCGAAGACCATTTCGGTGGCGATGCGGAAAAGGAGGATGCCCCCGGCGATGCGGAGGGCCTCGAGGCTAATCCCCAGGTGGTCCAAAAGCCCCCTTCCGAAAAAGAAAAAGGCCACGAGAAGCCCTCCCGCCACCAGCACCGCCCTGGCGGCAATCTGGGCCTGCTTTTTCGGGGGGCGGTCCCCCGCCAAGGCCAGGAAGACGGGGACCAGCCCCACCGGGTCCATGACCACGAAAAGGGTGAGGAAGGACTTAAGGAAAAGTTCAACCACCTGGAACCTTGGGCGCTACGCCCCTCCCTTGAGGGCCCTGCCCGCCAAGAGGAGTTCCCCTAGCTCCTCCTCCAAGGCCTTGGCCTCCCCCTCCGTGCGGGCCACCACCAGGATGGTGTCCTCACCCGCCAGGGTGCCCACGATCTCGTCCCGCTTTAGGCGGTCTAGGAGGAGGGCGATCCCCGAGGCGTGCCCCTCGGCGGTTTTCACCACCAGGATGTTCCCACCCCGGTCCACGTCCTTGACGAAAAGGCCAAACTGCCGTTTGAGTTCCTCGTATACGTCCTCGGGAAGCTCCACCGAGGGCAGGGCGTACTTGTGCCGTCCCTTGCCCAAAGCGATGCGGGCCAGGCGGAGTTCGGCGATGTCCCGGCTCACCGTGGCCTGGGTCACCTCAAAGCCCAGCTGCCGTAAGCGCTCCACCAACTCCTTCTGGGTGCCGATCTCCTCCCGGCTCACGATCTCCTGGATAGCGCGGTGCCGCTCGGCCTTGCTGCGCATATTCACCCCGTTAGGCTTTCCAAAACTCCTTGACGAAATCCAGTATACGGTGGGCCACCTGGCGCTTGGGCATCCGGGGAAGCTCCAACACCCGCCCATCCCTTAGGAGGAGGACCACCTCGTTTTCCAGGCTCCCAAACCCCACCCCTTCCCGGTTCACCCAGTTGAGGACGATGAGGTCCAGGTTCTTGCGCACAAGCTTCCCCCGGGCCCTCTCCAAACCCTCCCGGGTCTCCATGGCGAAGCCCACCAAAACCCTATCCCCCTTCTTTTCCCCCAACTCCTTGAGGATGTCGGGGTTGGGCACCAGGCGGAGGATTCGTTCCGCCTCCACCTTGGGCTCCTTGTCGGCCAGGGTGGTTTCGGGGCGGTAATCGGCCACCGCCGCCGCCATGACCACCGCCTCGGCCCAAGGGTACTGGGCCAGGATGGCCTCCCGCATCTCCAAGGCGCTTTCCACCCGCACCACCTGGACCCCCCAAGGGTCTGGGAGGGAGGTGGGGCCCGCCACCAAGACCACCTCCGCCCCCCTATCCCGGGCCGCCTCGGCCACGGCGTAACCCATGCGCCCCGAGGAGGGGTTGGAGAGGAAGCGCACGGGGTCCAGATACTCCCGGGTGGGCCCGGCGGAAACGATGAGCTTAAGGCCCTCCAGGTCCTTGGGCGTGAGGAAGGCTTCCAAACGTTCTAGAAGCTCCTCGGGCTCCAACATCCGCCCCCACCCCTCCCCTTCCCCCACGGCGGCAAGGGGGCCATGGGCGGGGCCGAAGAAGGCGTGGCCCAAGGCCTTGAGCCGCTCCACATGGCCCTGGGTCTGGGGAGCGAGCCACATGGCCTCGTTCATGGCCGGGGCCCAGGCCACCCGCTTGGCCCCGGCGAGGAGGGTGGCGGAAAGGAGGTCGTCCGCCAGGCCCAAGGCGGCCTTGGCCAGGGCATCGGCGGTGGCGGGGGCCACCAGGACCACCTCGGCCCAGCGGGCGAGCTCTATGTGGAGGGCCCGGCCGTGCGGCTGAAACCAAGCCTCCTCCGTGGCCACCTCCCCCCCGGCGGCCACCGCCAGGGAAAGGGGGGTGACGAAGGCCAAGGCCCGGGGGGTGGCGAGGACCCGCACCTCGTGCCCCGCCTGGCGGAGGAGGCGGAGGAGGTGGGGCACCTTGATGGCCGCCACCCCCCCGCTCGCCGCCACCAGGACCCGGGCCACCTAGCCCTCCTCTTCCACGGGGTAAAGCTTTTCCATCTCCTTCTGCAGCCGGTCCTCGGGAACCAGGTTCTCCCCGAAGACCAGCCGGCCGGTGTGGAGCTCCTTCATGGCCCAGGTCACGGGGTTGGGGTCGTCAAAGAGGCCCTCGAGGGTCCGCATCTTAGGCCTTTCCTCCGGCTCCAACACCGTGTTCTTGAAGCGGTGGCGCAAAAGCTGCTGCGCCCGCTTGGCCACCACCACGGTGAGCCGGTACTTGGAATCCACCATGCCGAGAAGCTTGTCAATGCCCGGTTCCGCCATAGTCCCTCCTTAAAATCTCGTCCAGTTCGCTTTCCAAATCGGGGTCCCGCTCCAAAGCCTTCTCAAGGGCCCAGGCCATCCGGGGGGTACGCCGCCTTTCGGCGGTGAGGATGGCCAAAAAGTCCGCCACCGCCTCCTCCAGCACATCGTTCACCACCACGTAGTCAAAGAGGTGGGCGTTTTGGATCTCCCACTCCGCCTGCGCCAAGCGCTTCGCAATCTTCTCCGGGCTATCCTTCCCCCGGTAGACCAGGCGGCGCTTGAGCTCGGAGAGGGAAGGGGGGAGGAGGAAGATCAGGACCGCTTCCGGCACCTTCTCCCGTACCTGCAAGGCCCCCTGCACCTCAATCTCCAAGAGGACGTCCTCCCCCCGGGCCAGGGCCCGCTCCACCGGGGCCCTGGGGGTGCCGTAGAGGTGGCCCACGTACTCGGCGTACTCCAAAAAGCCATCCTCTTTCCGAAGGGCCTCAAAGGTAGATCGGTCCACGAAGTAGTAGTCCACCCCATGCCGCTCCCCCGGCCTTGGGGAGCGGGTGGTCATGGAGATGGAGTAGAAAAGGCGGGTGCGCTCCAGCACCTTGGCCCGCACCGTCCCCTTCCCCACCCCGCTGGCCCCGGTCATGACAAAAAGGCGGCCCCGCATGGCCTTCACCCCGGGAGGATACCAAAAGGCCTAGGCTAGGGGCAAGGATTTTTGTGACATGGGCACCTTTCACCCATGGTACACTTGGGCCCGTGGCCTGGTACGAGGGTGCCTTCTTCTATCAGATCTTCCCCGACCGCTTCTTCCGGGCAGGACCGCCCGGCAAGCCCGCCCCCGCAGGCCCCTTGGAGCCTTGGGAAGCCCCGCCCACCTTAAGGGGCTTCAAGGGGGGGACGCTCTGGGGGGTAGCCGAGAAAATCCCCTACCTGGCGGAGCTCGGGGTGGAGGCCCTCTACCTCAACCCCATCTTCGCCTCCACCGCCAACCACCGCTACCACACGGTGGACTACTTCCAGGTGGACCCCCTCCTGGGCGGGAACGCCGCCTTTCGCCATCTCCTGGAGGTGGCCCACGCCCACGGGATCCGGGTCATCCTGGACGGGGTCTTCAACCACACGGGACGGGGCTTCTTCGCCTTCCAGCACCTTCTGGAAAACGGGGAGCAGAGCCCCTACCGGGACTGGTACCACGTCAAGGGGTTTCCCCTCCACGCCTATAGCCCCCACCCCAACTACGAGGCCTGGTGGGGCAACCCCGAGCTTCCCAAGCTCAAGGTGGAAACCCCGGCGGTGCGGGAGTATCTCCTCGCCGTGGCCGAGCACTGGATCCGCTTCGGGGCCGACGGTTGGCGGCTGGACGTACCCAACGAGATCCCAGACCCCGAGTTCTGGCGGGCCTTCCGCAGGCGGGTCAAGGGGGCGAACCCCGAGGCCTACATCGTGGGGGAGATCTGGGAGGAGGCGGATTTTTGGCTCCAGGGGGACATGTTTGACGCCACCATGAACTACCCCTTGGCCCGGGCCGTCCTGGGCTTCGTGGGAGGAGAGGCGCTGGACCAGGAGCTGGCGGGAAGGTGCGGCTTCGGCCGGATAGAACCCCTCCAGGCCCTGGCCTTTAGCCACCGCTTGGAAAACCTCTTCGCCCGCTACCGCCCAGAGGTGGTGCGGGCCCAGATGAACCTCCTCACCTCCCACGACACCCCCCGCCTCCTCACCCTCCTCAGGGGAAGCCTGGAGCGGGCCAGGCTCGCCCTCTCCCTCCTCTTCCTCCTGCCGGGAAGCCCCACGGTCTACTACGGGGAGGAGGTGGGCATGGAGGGGGGGCTGGACCCGGACAACCGGGGGGGCATGGTGTGGGCCGAGGAGAGGTGGCGGAAGGAGCTTTGGGAAACCGTGCGGCGGCTGGCCCACCTGCGCAAGGAGCACCCCGGGCTCCGCACCGCCCCCTACGGCAGGGTTTACGCCGTGGACGGGCACCTGGCCTTCACCCGGGGGCCCTACCTGGTGGTGGTGAACGCCACCCCCAGGCCCTTCCCCCAGGACATCCCCCTGCACGGGGCCCTACCCCGGGGGGCCCAGGCGGTGGACCTCCTCTCGGGGGCCCTCTGCGTTCCCAAGGGGGGCCGGCTTTGCGGCCCCGAGCTTCCCCCCTTTTCCGTGGCGGTCTGGGCCGAGATCTAAAGGGCCCCCTCAAAGCGGAGGAGCCAAAGCTTTAGCCCCTCCTGCCCGGCGAAGCCCCCAAGCCGCCCGTCCTGGTGAATGACCCGGTGGGCGGGCACCAGGAGGAAGAAGGGAGTAGCCCTGAGCGCCGCCCCCACCGCCCGGGGGGAAAGCCCCAGCTCCCGGGCGAGCGCCCCGTAGCTCGTGGTCTTCCCGTAGGGGATGCGGCGCACCCGCTCGTAAAGGCGCACCCGGGACGGGGAGAGGCCGGTGTAGTCCAGGGGGATGTCCAGAAAATCCGGGCGCCCCCCGGCGAAATAGGCGGCGAGGGCTTCCCTCACCCGCTCCGCCAGGGGGCCTTGCGCCTCCGGCCCCCGGGGGAAGAGGGCGGGCTCGAGGCGCACCACCCCCAAGGGGGAGAGGGCAAGCCAAAGGGGGCCTAGGGGTGTGGCGAGGAGCACCTAGGGCACCCCGGCCAGGAGGAGCTCGGAGAGGAAGGTGCCGGGGAAGTAATGGCCCAGGATCTCCCGGTGGTCAAAGCCCGCCTCCGCCATCCCCTTGGCCCCCCACTGGGAAAGCCCCACCCCGTGCCCCGCCCCCCGGCCCACCGCCTCAAAGCCCTGGAACTCGGCCAGGGCCGAGGGCAAGCCCATGAGGCGGAGAAGCCGCCCCGCCTCGGGCCCCTGGACCTCCACCCCCAGAAGGCGCACCCGCCAGGCCCGGCCCGAGGGGGTACGCTCCAGCACCTGGGGGGCCTCCTCCCCCCTCGGGGTGTAGCCCAAGGACCGAAGGGCCTTCTCCGCCCTTTCCTTGGGTACCGCCACCCGCCAGGCGCTCTTGGGACCCCTGGCGTAGGGATCGGGCCGGGGGCGGAGGTAGGGGAGGGCCACCTGGAACACCTCCTCGCTCCCCGCGGTCATGCCCCCAGAGTCGGCGTGGTAAAGGGCGGAGATGGCCTTACCCCCAAAGCTCAGGACCTGGCCCCGGGTGGCGGCCACCGCCTGGGCGTACCTGGGCTTTTCGGCGGCGAAACCCAGGTAGACCTGGCAGAGCTCGCTGGCGCAGAGGTCATAAGGGGCCTTGGGGTTCAGGCGGTTCACGGCGAAGGTGCGGGCCAGGACCGCCTGGGCCTTCAAGGCCTCCGGGGGGAAGCCCTCGGGCATCTCCCCGGGCAATACGCCGAGGAGGTAGTCCTCCAGGAGGACGAGGTTGACCACCAGGAGCTTCCCCCCCTGGGCGAGGAGCCGCACCCCACCCCGGTAGGGGCGGCCCTCGAGGGCGAAGTAGGGCACGTCCAGGTCAAAGGAGGGCTGGAGGCGCCCCCCCAAAACCACCCCCTCCCCCGTGGCGATGGCGCGCACCTCCCCGGAAGGGAGGCTTAGGCGCACCCCTTGGCCCTGGGGGACCTCCTGGAGGAGCACCCGGAGGAGGAGGTCTTTCCCCTGCCCCCATGCGGGGGGGAGGGCGAGAAGGGGCAGGAAAAGAAGGAGGATAAAGGGGCCAAACCGCGCCATAGCCTTTCTCCCCTATCCTACCCCAAGACCAGGGTGGCCTTGCCCTGGGACGGAGCCTCCTGCAGCCGGTCCAGGGCCTCCGGGTGCCGCAGGGCGTACATGGCGAAGGGGTAGACCCGCTCCTGGGGCTGGCCCAGGGGCAGGAGGTGGCGCTTAAGCCGCTCAAGATGGCCCATAAGGACCGCATCCCTCCCCATGCGGGCCCTCAGGAGCTTGCGCAAAAGCCTCTCCCCCTCCCCTGCAAGCCGCACCCGGAAGCGGCGGAAGGGACGCTCTAAGGTGGGTTCCAAATCCCTGGCCTGGGCCTCCCACGCCTCCAAGCGGGCGAGAAGCCCCCGAAGCTCCTCCTCCAAGGAGCGGTAACCCTCCCAAACGCCCCGCACCGCCCCCAAGAAGGCCTCCTCCCCCCTCTCCACCAAGGCCCAGGGGGAAAGGCGGTAGTTCTCCAGGATGCGCCGGATGGGGGGTTCCAGCGCCACCGCCTGGAGCCTCAGGAAAAGGGCGGGTACGGGGAGGCCATGGAGGGCGTAGACCCGGGAGAGCTCCGCCACGTAGCGGAACTCGTTGGGCCCCACCACAAACCCCGCCGTGGGGAGGACGAGGTCCTGGAAGACGGGCCTAAGCCCGGCGGCGGGGGTGAGGCGGGTGGGGTCTTGCCGTGCCACTTCCCAAAGCTCCCTGGCCGTGTAGCGCCGCACCCCATCGGTAAAGGCCCCGCCTTCGTAGAAGAGGAGGCGGCGGGCATCGGTTTCCAGGAAGAGGTTGGTGGCCCCGGGCTTCCGCCTTAGAGGGGGCTTTCCCCCCAGGGCCCGGATCCTCTCCGCCTCCTCGTTGATGGCCTGGGCGCTGGCTAAGGGGTCGGCAAGCTCCCGCTCCAGGGCCCCCAGGAAAAGAGGGGCGAGCTCCTCCGCCATGGGGTCAAAGGGGATGAGGCCCCTTGGGCCCAAGAAGGCGAGGAGGGTGCGGGCGAAGAACTCGGCCAAGGTCTTCCCCTCCAGGGCATAGGCCACCCGTGCGTCCCTGGCCCAAGGCCCAAGGAAGGCCTTTAGGTCCTCCAAGTAAGGGGCCAGGGGGATGCGCCCGGCGGGCAAGGGAGGCAGGGGGAGGGAAAGGGTGCGCACCTCCTCGCCCACAAGGAGGTGCAGGTGGCGCACCTCCTCCACGTCGTGGTCCTGGGAGGCCACCCAGAAGACCCCAGCCCCCCCCACCCCCTCGGCCAGGCGCAAGGCGGTGTGGGCCTTGTAGAAGACGAGGGCTGGCCCCCCCAAAAGCCCCGCCTGCTGCCCCGCCACCACCGCCCCCCGGGCAAGGCCTTCCAAGGCGGCCAAGGCTTCCTGGGGCGCCCCTAGGCGCTTCAAATAAGCCTTTAGGGCCTCGGCAAGCCCCGGGTGGCCCGCCCGGCCAAGGCGCGCCTTAAGGGCCTCTTCCCCTTGGGGCAAGCCCAGGAGGCGGGCCAAGAGGGCGGTTTCCATAGCTTTAAAGCCTATAGCGCCTCGGCCAAGCGGGCAAGGGCCTCCGGGTCCCGGAGCTCCACCCGCCGGTAGCCCAGGTCCACAAAGCCCTTTAGGGCCCACTCCCCCAGGAGCTTGGTCACGGTTTCCCGGGTAGCCCCCACCATGTGGGCCAGGTCCTGGTGGGAAAGGGCCACCTCCCCTTCCTGGGCCAGGGTAAGGAGAAGGCGGGCCAGGCGCTGGGCCACGGAGAGGTGGCGGGCCGCCCAAAGGGCCTCCTCCGCCCCCTTAAGCCTCCGGTAGAGGGCCCTTAAAAAAAAGGCCTCCACCTCCGGATAGCGCCTTACGGAACCGAGCTCCTCCACCTTGGCGAAAAGGAGTTCGGCGTAGGTAAGGGCGGTGGCCCCGGCCGTGCGCCGCCTCTCCCCCACCAAGGCCTCCTCCCCCAAAAGCCCCCCTGGCCCCACCACCCCCAGGCTTGCCGCCTCGCCCGTGGCCGAACGGGGGCCCTCCAGCCAAAAGAGCCCCTCCCGCACCAGGTAGACCCCATCCACCCCATCCCCCAGGGCGTACAGGCTGGCCCCCCGCCGCACCCTTAGGGGCAGGAAGATGCGGGCCAGTTCCCGCCGGGCCTCGAGGGGAAGTTCCTGGAACATGCCCCGAGTCTACCGGAAAAGGGGCCAGGAGGAGGGCGGCATAAGCCCCTTGGCCTCCGCCAGGGCGAAGAGGGTTTCCACCGCCTTCTCCCCCTCCTCCCCCACGTCCAGGCTGAAGGCGTTCACGTAGGTGCGCACATGGGCCCAGATGACCTCTTCGGCAAGCTCCTGGGCGTGGGCCTTGAGGTAGGGGAAGGTCTTCTCGGGGTGGGCGAGGGCGTACTCCAGGCTCCGGCGCACCGCCTCGTCCAAGGCCCGGATGAGGTCCTCCCCCAGGTCCCTCCGGGCCAGGATGGCCCCCAAGGGAAGGGGCAGGCCCGTCTCCCCTTCCCACCACTCGCCCAGGTCCAAAAGCTTCACGAGGCCGTACTGGGGGTAGGTGAAGCGGCTTTCATGGATGATGAGCCCCGCCTCCACCTCCCCCCGGGCCACCAGGGGCATGATCTGGTCGTAGCGCACCTCCACCGGGTGGAAGCCCTCGGCGTAAAGGGAAAGGAGCAGGAAGGCCGTGGTGTTCCGGCCGGGGATGGCCACCCGCACCCCCTCCAGGCGCCTTAGGGGCCTCTTGGCCACGAGGAGGGGGCCTACCCCCCGGCCCAAGGCCCCCCCGCTCCGCAGGGCCACGTACCGGTCCCGCACCCGGCCGTAGGCGGCATAGGAGAGCTTGGTGAGGGGAAGCCGCCCCTCTAGGGCAAAGCGGTTTAAGGTTTCCACGTCCTCCAAGACCGCCTCCACGGGCAGGGGGCTTGGCACCTCGCCGTGCACCAGGGCGTAGAAGATAAAGGTATCGTTGGGACAAGGGGAGTAGCCGAGCTTTAAGGCCTCCATGCCCCTACTGTACCCCCTTGAGGGCCCGCTTGAAGAGCTCAGGGGCGAAGGCCTTAAGGGCCCGGAGGAAACCCGTGGCCCCCCGGGCCCGCCCGGGGATGATGTGGACCGGGATGCCCAGGCGTTCGGCCTCGAGGCGCACCGGCTCAGAGAGATCGTGGCCCACATAGCTGGAAACGATCATGAGGCCGTGGGCCCGCTCCAGGCGGTTTAGGATGCGCTTTAGCGCCTCCTTGCCCACCCCGGCGCTATCGGCGTCAAACCAGTCCACCCTCAGGCCCCGCCCCTCCAGGAAGGGAACGAGGCGGCTCCGGAGCTGGGTGTGGCCCCCCACCACCAGGAGGTGCTCCCCGTGGAAGCGGGGCAGGGCCTCTTCCAGAAGCTCCTCGGGGGTTTCCGCCGGAGGCTTGGCCTCCTCCCCCAGGGCCTTAAGCCCCCGGGCCACGGCCTTAAGCTCCTCCAGGTAGAGGAGGAGGCTCTCGTCGTGGGGCCTTAGGAAAAGGAGGTTCCGGAGAAGCTCCCGGGCAAGCTCCTGGTCCTTCTCCCGGTAAAGGGCCACCTCCAGGGCCTTCTGCCAGTACTCCGCCGCCTGCCGCCAGCTCCCCTGGGCCTCATGGTGCTCCGCCAGGTCAAAGAGGACCTCCAGGGCCTGGGGGTTTTGCGCAAGCTCTGCCCGCAAAAGGGCCTCCGCCTCCGCCGCCTGCCCCGAGGCGTAGAGGGCCGCCAGGTACTGCCCCCGCACCGCCTCCGCCTCCGGGCTTTCCCGGAAGGAGCGGGAAAGGCGGTAGGCCAGGGCGAGGAGCTCCAAAGGCGGCTCGGGGGTGCGGCCTAGGGCCTGGTAGAGGACGTGGAAGGCCGCCCAAGGACCTTCCAGCCGCTCCAAGAGGGAAAGAAGCCCCTTGAGGTCCTCCTCCGCCACCTCGCCGAGGCCCGCATCCCGGGCCCGGGAAAGGAGCTCCCGGGCCACGACCTCCTCCCCCCCCCTTAGGGCCTCCTGGGCCAGGCGGAAGAGGTAGGGGGCAGGATAGGCCTTTAGGGCGTGGGCCCTCTTGTGGTCGCCCAAAACCTCCTTCAAGGGGCGCCCCAGGGCCCGCTTTACCTCCGCCAGGTGGTGGTAGGCAAGCCCCGCCACCTCCCCTTCCCCGTGCTGGGCCGCCCGCTCCAGGAGGTACAGGGCTTCGCGGTGGCGCCCTTCCCGCTTGCGCAGAATCCCAAGGAGGAGCAGGGCCTCGGGGATCTCCGCCCGGGCCAAGGCCTCGGTGAGGTAGGGCTCCACCCCCTTAAGGTCCTCCCCCCGGTAGTCCAGGGGCGTGCGCAGGCGCAAGGCGGCCAAGGCCAGGCCCAAAAAACCCTCCGCCTCGTCCAGGTCAGCAAGCCGGCGGGCGTACCGCTCCGCCCGGGCGAAAAGCCCCTGGAGAAGGGCCGCCTTTAGGCCCAGCCGGAGCATCTCCCGGGTGAGGAGGCTTGGGGAGAGGTCCTCCACGAACTCCGCCCTACGGCTCACCTCCGCCCACTCCCCCTCCCGGGCGAAGCGGCGCATGCGCTCGGCGATGCGCTCCAAAGCTTCCCGCACGTAAAGCTCCGCCTCGGGCAGCCCCGACTCCACGAACTGCCTTAAGGCGTCGGCGTACCGCCCCTGGGCCAGGTAGACCCGCCCCAAGGCCAGGCGGTACCGCCCACCCCGCACCGCCAGGGCCTCGAGGCGCCCCTGGGCCCGGGCGTACTCCCCAAGCTCCACCAGCACCAAGGCCCTGAGGTCCTCCGCCTCCTCGGAAAGGGCCCGCCTCAAGGCCTCCTCCGCCTCGGCGAAGCGGGAAAGGGCGAAAAGCGCCTTCCCCCGGAGGTAGGCTGCCTCCCCTTCCCCCCCTTCGGGCAGGAGGGCGAGCACCTCGGCGTACTGCCCCGCCTCCAGGAGGGCCCGCACCCGCCCCAGGTCCGGCCCCTCCGCCAAGACCGCCACGGGCTCCAAGTTAGGCGCCTCCTCCAAGGCCTCCTCGGCCCACACCGCCTCCAAGACCTCGGGCCTGCGGGCGAGGACCAGGAAGTACTCCCCCTCCCCCACCCGCTCCACCGCCTGGAAGCCAAACCGCCTCAGGCCCTCCTCCACCCCCTCGGGGCTTTTCCCGAGGAAGGGGCCGTGGCCGTAGACGAGAAGCCCCCCGGGCTTCAGGAGCCGGGCGAAAAGGGGCAGGCGCTCAAAGAAAGAGAAGCGCTTCCAAAAGGCCTCGGGCTCCAGGCGGCTTTCCAGGTCCTGGTCCACGAGCCCCTCGGGGAAGACGGAGAGGAGAAGCAGGGTGTCAAAGGGGGGAAGGTCCACCTCCTCGGCCCAGCCCAGGTGCCACGCCACCTCGGGCACCCGCTTCCTGCCCAGGGCCACCGCCTCCTCCACCCCGTCCAGGGCGTGCCAGGAAAGCTCGGGCCGCTTCCTTTGCAGGTACCCCACCAGGGCCCCGGTGAAGGCCCCCACCTCCAGGACCCGCCCCTCCACCCGGGAAGGCACCTCCTTGGCGTAAAACTCCAAAAAGGGGAGGTGCATGCCGTAGACCAGGGCCTCCCCCTTGGGCACCTTGAGCACCTCCCGGTAGAAACTTCGCACCGCCTCCCTTCCCCCGCCCGCCAGGTAAGCCCGCCAGGCCTTGAGGAGGGGCTCCCGCCGGGCCGGGCTTCCCATGCGCTTGGCCAGTTCCGCCTCAAAGCGCCCCGGGGAAACGGGCCCCTGAACGGCAAAACGCTCCTTGAGGTAGAGCCTTAGCTCGTCGGGCATTTGCCGGGAGTGTACCAAAAAGGCAGGGGGGTGGTAAAGCCACCCCCCTGGGGGCGCCCAAGGCCTAAGCGGGCACTTCCCGCCGGAAGAGGTCGGCGTAGCGCCGCTTGGCCCGCATGGGGGCCCGGTGGTAGACGTAGGAGGCGAGGAGGGGGAAGGCCAGGGTGGCCTCGGCGAAGACCATCTGGGAAAGGGCGGCGTCCACCTTGCCCCAGCTTTGCGCCTCGGAAAGGGTGGAGCCGGAAAGCCCCCCATCCCGCTCATCGGCCACGGTGATCTGGATGGCGTACTTGTGCATCTCCACCGGGTGGCCCAAGACCTCCGCCGCCACCACGATGTCCTGGGCGAAGTTCTTGGGCACCCCGCCCCCGAGCATCACGAGCCCCGTGGTCCCCGCCTTGAGCTTGATCTCCGTGAGCTCGCGGAAATCCGCCACGGAGTCAATGGTCACGTGGGCCTTGGGGTTTTTCACCTGGTGGTAGACGAGGCCAAACCCGGCGGAGGAGTCGGAGAAGGCGGGAACGAAGATGGGCACCCCTTCCTCGTAGGCCGCCCGCACGATGCTCTTCTCCCCTAGGCCCCTCTCCACCAAGTACCGGCCCATATGCCAGATGAACTCCCGGCTGGAGTAGGGGCGGGGCTCGAGGCCATCGGCGATCTCGGCGATGGTGTAGTCCGTGTGCCGGAGCTCCTCCTCGTCAATGTAGGTGTCGTAGATGCGGTCAATCCAGAGCCGGCGGAGGGTTTCGTCGTCCGCCTTAGGGTCCCCCTGGTAGTGGCGGTGGCCCAAGGCTTCAAAGAAGTCCTGGTCCACGATGTTGGCCCCCGTGGCCACGATGGCGTCCACCAAGCCCTTGCGGATGAGGTCGTGGATGATGAGGCCTTGGCCAGCGGAAACCAGGCTCCCCGCCAGGGTGAGGATGACGGCGGCGTCGTCCTCCAGCATCCTGAGGTAGATCTCCGCCGCCCTGTGGAGGTTCCTCGCCTGAAAGGCGGTCTTGCCCATGGCCTCGAGGATGGGCCCGGCGTCAAAGGCCTTGATGTCAATGGGGACCACGGGCGTAGAGAGGAGGTCCTTCTTCTCCATGCTTCTCCTTTCTACGCGGGGTGGGCGTTGGGCGGCTCCCCCCTTCCTGCGCCCCCTGCCTCCTTGGGGCAGGACCCTAAGTATACCACCCCCCGGCGATGGGGGGGTAGACCTCCAAGGGGCCCTCCACCTCCTCCTCGAGGCCCACCACCCTATCCCCCACCGCCAAAAGCCACACCTCGTCCAGGGGAATGCCGAGCCTCTCCAGGGCCTCCTTCGGGGTCTTGGCCTCCACCTCCAGCCGCTCCCCATAGCGGCGCAGGTCCCCGTGGAGGATGACCACCATCAGTACCCCTCCCGCACCACGTTCAAAAGGGGTTCCCCCCGGAGGTACCGCCCCACCTGCTCCGCCAGGAAGCGGGCCGCCCGCCGGTGGAACCCCTCGGAAAACCCCGCCACGTGGGGGGTGATGACGGTGCCCTTGGCCCGCCAAAGGGGGTGGCCTTCCGGCAGGGGCTCGGGCTCGGTCACGTCCAAAAAGGCCCGCACCTTCCCCGCCTCCAACGCCTCAAGAAGCGCCCCCGTGTCCACCAAGGCCCCCCGGCCTGCGTTCACCAAAAGGGCCCCCGGCTTCATCCGGGCCAGGAAGTCCCGGTCCACGATTCCCCGGGTTTCCGGGGTTAGGGGCAGGAGGAGGACCACGGCGTCCGCCTGGGGCAGAAGGTGGGGAAGGTCCTGGGGCGTGTACACCCCAGGGCGGGCGTGGCGGGCCACGGGGAGGAGTTCCACCCCAAAGGGCCTAAGCCTTTCCGCCACCGCCCGGCCAATGGCCCCGTAGCCCAGGAGGAGGATGGCCTTGCCCTCCAGGTCCTGAAGCCGCTTGGGGGCCCAGCGCCCTTCCCTCTGCGCCTCCAGGAAGCCCGGCAGGTCCTTGAGGAGGGCGAGGAGGGCCATCGCCACCCACTCCGCCACGGGGACGTCGTGGATGCCCGAGCCGTCGCAGAGCACCACGCCTTCGGGGACCATGGGGAGGACCCAGTCCACCCCGGCGGAAAGGGTCTGGACCACCTTGACCTCCACCTCCGCCAACACCTTCCGCACCAAGGCCTCCTGGCCAAAGGGGGGGATAAAGAAGTCCGCCGCCTCCGGCCAAGCCTCGTCCAGAAAGCGCACCTCCACCCCCTCGGGCAGGAGGGCGAAGACCTCTTCCCTAAGCCTCGGGGCCAAAATCCTCACGGCGCACCTCCATGTACACGTCCTCCTTGCCTTGGGGCCCGGGACCTAAGCCCACCTCGCGGAAGCCCGCCTTCTGAAAAGCCCGCCGGGCCCGGAGGTTGTGGGCATAGGTGCGGAGCTTCACCCGCCTAAGGCCCAGGACGTCAAAGGCGTAGGCCAAGGCCGCCCGCACCGCCTCCGTGCCGTAGCCTTGGCCCCAGCGCTCCTTTTTGCCGATGAGGATGCCCAAGGTGGCCTCTTCCGGGGTGAGGTCGTAAAGCTCCAGGGTACCCAGGTACTCCCCCTTCTCGTCCAGGATGGCGAAGGCCAGGCGGTCCTTCCGCCGCATCTCCGCCTGGACAAAGCGCTTGAAGAGCCAAAAGGGGGTGCGCAAGGGGCTAGAGCCGTTCCACTCCGCCACCTCGGGGTCGCGGAAGGTCTCGTAGAGGCCCTTCCACTCTGCCTCGGTGAGCCCCGCGCCAAAGGGCTTCAGGGTCACGCGGCCATAGCGGGGCCAGTCCACAAGGGATAGCCTAGCGCATTAGGGGTAAAGCCCCCGTAGGGCCCGGGCCTCGAGGACCCTCGTGGCGGCCACCACGTAGGCGGCGGTGCGCAAGGGGATCCGCTTCTCCTGGCTCACCTGCCACACCGCCTCAAAGGCGCTCCGTAGGACCCTTTCCAGCCTTTGGTTAATCTCCTCCTCCGTCCAGAAGTAGGAGTTGAAGTCCTGCACCCACTCAAAGTAGCTCACCGTGACCCCCCCGGCGTTGGCGATCACGTCCGGCACCACCAGGACGCCCTTTTCCTGCAGGATGTCGTCCGCGGCGGGGGTGGTGGGGCCGTTGGCCCCCTCGGCGACGATCTTGGCCTGGATGCGCCAGGCGTTGTGCTCGGTGATCTGCTTCTCCAAGGCGGCGGGGATGAGGAAGTCCGTGGGCACCGCCCAGAACTCCGGGTTGGGCAGGGGCTCCGCCTTGGGGTAGCCCCGCACCCCCCCGTACTCCCCCACGTGGCGGAGGAGGTCGTAAGGGTCAATCCCCGCCTCGTTGTAGATGGTCCCCGTGTGGTCCTGCACGGCGATGATCCGGGCCCCGTGGTCATGGAAGATGCGGGCGGCGGCGTTCCCCACGTTGCCAAAGCCCTGCAACGTAACCCGGCTCCCTTCAATGGCAAGCCCAATCTTTTCCGCCGCCGCCGCCGCGGTGACGAAAACCCCCCGGCCCGTGGCGTCCCGCCGCCCCAAGGAGCCCCCTAGGGCGATGGGCTTCCCCGTCACCACCCCGGGCACGGTGCGGCCCACGTTCATGGAGAAGGTGTCCATCATCCAGGCCATCTCCCGCTCCCCGGTGTTCACGTCGGGGGCCGGGATGTCCCGGTCCGGGCCCAGGAGGATGCCGATTTCCGAGGTGTAGCGGCGGGTAAGGCGCTCTAACTCGTGGGGGGAAAGCTTCTTGGGGTCCACCCGGATACCCCCTTTGCCCCCGCCGTAGGGCAGGCCCACGGCGGCGTTCTTGATGGTCATCCAGGCCGCCAAGGCCATGACCTCGGAGAGGGTAACCTCGGGGTGGTAGCGCACCCCGCCCTTGGCGGGACCGCGGGCGGTGTTGTGGTGAACGCGGTAACCCTCAAAGTGGGCCACGGTGCCGTCGTCCAGGTGGATGGGCACGTCCACGATCAGGACCCGCTTGGGCCGCTTGAGGCTTTCCGCCAAGGGGGCGTAGCGCCCCAGGTAGGGGACCACCCGGTCCACCTGCTCGGTAAAAATCTCCCAAGGACCGCCGTCTTTGCCTAGGTAGGAAAGGGGTTCGCTCTTCATACGCCGCCTCTTTAGGGATACACGCCGCGAAGCCGCGTGGCCTCGTTCACCCGCTCCAGGGCGAGGGCCATGGCCCCCGTGCGCAAATCCGCGCCCAAGGCCTCGGCCTTGGCGCACACCTCGCCCACGGCCTTGGCCACGCTCTTGGCAAAGCTCGCCTGCACTTCCTCCGCCGTCCAGAAGAACATGTTCAGGTCCTGCACCCACTCCAGGTAGCTGGCCAAAAGCCCCCCGCCCCCGGTGAGGAGGTCGGGCACCACCAAAACCCCCTTGCCCAGGAGGTAGGCCTCAGCCTCCGGAGTAAGGCCAAAGTTGGCCGCTTCCAGGACCACCTGGGCCCTTACCCCCTTGGCCCCTTCCCCGTCCAAGGCCCCTTCCAAAGCGGCCAGGACCAGGTAGTCCACGGGAAGGGCCAGGAGCTCCTTGGGGTCAAGGTTGTACTCGGGGAGCTCCCCCGTGGCCTCGTGGTGAGCCAGGAGCTCGGCCACGGGAAGCCCCTCCTCCCGGTAAAGGGCCCCCCGGCTCGTGGAAACCGCCACCACCCTCAGGCCCAAACGCTCGGCGTGGAGGGCGAAGCTCCCCCCCACCTGGCCGAAGCCCTGGACCGCCACCTTGGCCCCCTTTAGGGGTAAGCCCCGCCTCTTGGCGAGCTCCGCCAAGACCAGGGCCACCCCAAGCCCGGCGGCGTCGTCCCGCCCCTCGGTGCCCCCCAAGGCGTGGGGTTTCCCCGTCACCACCCCGGGCACGGTGGAGCCCACGGTCATGGAGTAGGTGTCCATGATCCAGGCCATCACCTGTTGGTCGGTGCCCACGTCGGGCCCCAGGATGTCCATGTCCGGGCCGATGAGGGTGACGAGCTCGGCGGTGTAGCGGCGCACCAGGCGCTCAAGCTCCCTCGGGGAGAGGAGCTTGGGGTCCACCGCCACCCCTCCCGCCGCCCCGCCAAAGGGCAGGTCGTAGACCGCCGCCTTCAGGGTCATCCAGGCGGCCAGGCCGGCGGTCTGGCCCAGGGTCACCTTGGGGTGGAGGCGCACCCCTCCTTTGGCGGGCCCCCGGGCGATGTCGTGCACCACCCGGTAGCCCTGGAACACCCGCACCTTGCCGTCATCCATTACCACAGGCAGGGAAACCGTGACGAGCCGCTTGGGGTGGGCCAGGTACTCCACCGTGGTGGGGTGGATGGCCGCCACCTTTAAGGTCTTTTCTAGCCGCTCCAAAAAAGCCTCCCAGAGGCCGGGGTCCTCGGGAGGGCGGTATGCGGGCAGGCTCATAGCATCACCTGGGGGGATTATACCCCGCCCCTTTAGGACTAAATGCCCCTTAGGAAAGCCGCTTGGCCTCCTTGAGGGCCAGGGCTTTCAGGGCCTCCTTGTAGGGGCTATCCGGCAAGGGAAGGAGGGCCCTGGCCGCCGCCTCGGCCCGCTGGCGAATCCTTTCTTCCACTTCCTTGGCCACCCCGCTCTCTTGGGCCAAGGCCCTGAGCCGCTCCAGGTCCCCCGCTTCGCGCCCCTTGCGCCTTAAGATCTCCCGCACCTCAGGGAAGCGCTCCATGAGGAGAAGGGTGATGAGGGTGGCCTTCCCCTCCCGCACGTCCCCCCCCACGGGCTTACCCAATGTCTCCGGGGTACCCATGAGGTCCAGGTAGTCGTCCCGCATCTGGAAAGCCTGGCCATAGAGGAGGCCGAAGCGGCGGAGGGCCTCCCGCACCTCCTCCGCCTCGCCCTTCAAAAGGGCCGGCCCCTCGGTGCAAAGGGCCATGAGGACGGCGGTCTTGGCGGTGATGATCCGCTCGTAGTTCTCCAGGGAGTAGTCCTCCAGGGCCGCCACCTGGAACTGGAGCACCTCCCCTTCGGACAACGTCTTGGCCACCTCGGCGAAGCGCTCCACCAGCTCCATGCGCCCCGTTTTGGCGATGACGAAGAGGAGCCTTGAAAGGAGGAAGTCCCCGGAAAGCACGGAGACGGCGTTGCCGTACTTGCGGAAGGCGGCCTCCTTGCCCCGGCGGGTCTCGGCGTCGTCAATGAGGTCGTCGTGGAGGAGGGTGGCGGAGTGGAGGAGCTCCACGGCCAGGGCGAGCTCCAGGTCATAAGGCGCCCCGCCCAAGGCCCCCGAGGCCAAAAAGACGAGCCGGGGGCGGATGCGCTTGCCCCCAGCGGTCACCAGGTCCTGGTGGATGAGGCGGATGAAGAGGACTTCGGACCGAACCAGCTCGGACAGGGCTTCCTCAAAGCGCAGGAGAGGGGCCTCGAGGGCCTCGTGGACCGTCACGCCCCCCAGTATAGCCCCAACCGCCCAACCCCTCCGTACTACCCCTTCAGTAGAGCTCTATCGGGGCCGGCAAGGGCACCACCTTGGACTGCCCGTTGGCGGAAACCGTGCGGTACTTTACCGCTTGCACCGGCAGAAGGGGAGTGGAAGCCTTTTTCTGGTAGGTGCGCACATAAGGACCGCAAGGATCCGCGCTGGAGGGCAGGCAAGCCTGGGGGATGAGGAAGGGGGCATCCAAGGGGTTATCCGAGGCGTCCAGGAGGATCACGCTCCCTACCCCGGAGCCCGGCGGCGCGTAGAGAAAGATATCGTAACGCTAGGTGTAGGTGGTCACCCCATCATCTCCTCTCGCCACTTAGGGTTTAGTATAGAGAAGGTCAGCCGGGAAAGCCCCGCTAGGAAGTCCACGTTCTCCACCGCCACCTCCTTGGGCACCTCGAGGACAGCGGGGGCAAAGTTGAGGATGCCCTTGATGCCGGCCGCCACCAGGCGGTCGGCCGCCTCCTGGGCCGCCTCCCGGGGCACGGTGAGGAGGGCGATCTCTATGCGCCCAGGCACCCGCTCGGGGAGCCGGTCTATGTGCTCCACCACCCCCTTGCCCACAGGCCGCCCCACCTTCTCGGGGTCCACGTCAAAAAAGCCCCTAAGCTCAAAGCTCTCCCCGAAGCCCGGATAGTCGGCGAGAGCGCTTCCCAAGCGGCCCATGCCCACGATGCAAAGCCCCCAGCGGCGGTTCAAGCCCAGGATGTGCCGCAGTTCCCGCTTGAGCACCGGAACCGTATACCCCACGCCCCGGGTGCCGTAGGAGCCGAAATAGGAGAGGTCCTTGCGCACCTGGAAGGCCGTCACCTGGGCGAGTTCGGCCAGTTGCTCCGAGCTCGTGCGGTGAACCCCCTTGGCCTCCAGCTCCTCCAGGATGCGCAGGTACGTGACCAAGCGGATTATGGCGGCGCTCGGAACCTTCATCGCACCTCCAAGGCCATCAGGCCCAAGGCCTCCACCTTCGCCTTCAAGGCCTCCTTCTCCCCTTCCGCCACCGGGCCCACCCGCACCCGGTACATCCCGTCCTTCACCAGGACCACCGGTAGCCCCATCTCCTTAAGCTTGCCCGCCAGGGCCAAGGCGTTTTCCTCCTTTTGGAAGGCCCCCACCTGGAGGTAAACCTGGCCTTCAGCGGGGGGAAGCGCCCCCTGGCCCCGGTAGACCCGCGCCCCGTAGGCGGCCAAGGCCTGGGCCACCCGGGAAGCCTCTCCCTCCGTGGCGTAGGGCCCCACCACCACCCGGGTAAGGCTCCCCGCGGCCTCGAGGCGGGCCGGGTACCCCCTGGCCTCCAGCTCCCGCTTGAGCCTTAGGGCGTTCTCCGGGTTGGCAAAGGCCCCCACCACCACCCGGTAAACCCCCGTGGGGCTAGGCGCCGGCGAAGCCGCCCTAGCCCTTTCTTCCCCGCTCAGTCTCTCTTCGGTAGCTCTTTCCTCTGCCGGAGCCTCGGGCGCCTTGGGGAGGGGGATCACGGTGACCACGGGCTCAGGAGAGGCAGAGGAAGGCGGGGGGGAAGAAGGCGGGGCGGGGGTAGGCGCCACCGCAGGCGCCGGGGCGGGAGGTGCGGCCACCCCTGGGGAAGCGGGGCGGGCAAAGGGGTTAATGCCCGTAAGGTAAAGGACAATCCCCGCCGCCACCAGGGCGATGAGGAGAAAGATGAAAAGGTCTAGCCAGTTTTCCCTAAGCCAGCGCATCCTACCTCCGCAGAAGGGCCTGGGCCTCCTTCGACCCAAGGCTTGCCGCCTGGCGCAAGGCCCTCTCCGCCTCGCCCTCCCGCCCCAGGCCCTTCAGGGCAAGGCCCAGGTTGTACCAGGCGGCAGCCTGCCTGGGGGCGCGTTGGAGCACCTCCCTAAGGAGGAGCTCCGCCTCCCCCAGGCGGCCCAAGGCGATGAGCCCCGCCGCCAGGTTCACCCCCACCTCCGGGTTGCGCGAGGCCTCGTAAAGGGGCCGGAGGAGGGCCACCGCCTCCTCGGCCCGGCCCGCCTCCAAAAGGAGCGCCCCCCTAAGGGTCTGGGCCTCTGGGGAGGCCAGCCCCTCCAAAAGCCCTAAGGCCTCCGCCTTCCGCCCCAAGGCCACCGCCGCCTGGGCCTTGAGGAAAGCCCCGGGAGGGCCCGCTTCCTCGGCGTAGCGGTAGGCGTTCTGCGCATTCCCCAAACGCAGGTGGGCCGCAGCCAGGGCCAGGGCCACCTCGGGCTCGGGGCTTACCCGGTAGGCCGCCTGGAGAAAGCCCAAAGCCCCCCGGGCATCCCCCGCCTCCAGGCGCCTTTGCCCAAGAAGGTACGCCGCCTGCCAGAGGCCAGGGTCCAACGCGTAGGCTTCCCGCAAAAGGGGCTCGGGGTTTGGGGAAAGAAGGGCTTGGCGCAGGAGGAGTTTGGCCCGATCCTTGCCCGAAACCGCCTTAAGGGCCCGGTCCAGCTCCCTTAGGGCCCTTTCCTTAAGCCCTTCCTCCGCCAGGATGCGGGCGAGGAGGTCCCAGGCTTCAGCCAGGCCAGGCTCCCGGTTCACGAGCCCATAGAGCACGGGCACCGCCTCCGCCCTGGCCCCGGCGGCGTAGAGGGCCTGGGCCAGGGCCAGGCGGTAAGCGGACGAGCGCTCGGGGGTGAGGCCCCGCCTGAGGGCCTCCGCCGCCTCCCTGGCCTGTCCCGCCTGGCTCAGGGCTCCGGCGAGGCCCAGATACGCCTCCTCCGTGGGGTTGAGCTCCACCGCCTTGGAAAAGGCCTCCGCCGCCTCCTTGGGCTTGCCCAGGCGCAGGTAGACCTGGCCCAGGTTGAAGTGCCCTTCGTAGCGGTCGGGGAAAACCTGGGTCATCTGGGAAAAGGCGAAGCGGGCCTCCTCCAGCCGCCCCGCCTTGGCGAGGGCCACGCCTAAGCCCAGGTGGGCCTCGAGGCGGCCATAGTCCTGGGCCAGGATCTCCTCGTAGGCCAAAACCGCCCGGGCGTAATCCCCCGCTTTCAAAAGGCTCTCCGCCTCCTCCAAGGAAGGCCCTGCCCACGCCAGGCCCAACCCCAGGAGGAGGGACAGGACTTTGGGAATGTGTCTCTTCATAGGGGCCTCCAAACCCGTCTTTGCCCTTAGCATAGCACACGCCCAAGCAAAGGGGCGCAAGGCTTTGCTATCCTTAGGGCGTGGACGCCCCCACCTCGAGGCCCTTGGACCTGGATGCCCCCAAGGTCCTGGTGCTCAACGCCGCCTACGAGGTCTTGGGCCTGGCCAGCATCAAGCGGAGCGTGCTCCTCGTCCTCTCCGGGGGAGCGGAGATGGTTTCGGAAAGCGGGCGCTACCTCCACACCCCCTCCACCCGCATCCCCGTACCCAGCGTGATCCGCCTGAAGCGCATGGTGCGCCGGGGCCATGGCCGCACCCCGCTAAACCGCCGCAACATCCTCAGGCGGGACCGCTACACCTGCCAGTACTGCGGCCGCCAGGGGAGCGACCTCACCGTGGACCACGTGGTGCCCAAAAGCCGGGGGGGGCAACGCACCTGGGAAAACCTGGTGGCCGCCTGCCGGAGCTGCAACCTCAAGAAAGGGGACCGCACCCCGGAGGAGGCGGGCATGCGCCTCCTGAAACCCCCCCGGGCGCCCAAGGCGCCCCTTTTTTTGGCCGAGATGCGCGAGATCCCCGAGGACTGGCAGCCCTACCTGGAGGCCTTCTTGAGGTAGCGGGCCCCTAACCCCGGCACCTCCGCCTGTCCCTGGAAGGTTTCCCCCGTGAGGAGGTCGCGCCAGGTCCCCTGGGGCAAGGGCAAGGAGGCGGAAGCGGCCTGGTTGTTGAAGGCGAGAAGCACCCTTTCCTCCCCCTCCCCCCGGAAGAAGGAAAGGAGGCCTCCTTCCGCCAGATAGGTGGCGAACAAGCTTCCCCTTAGGGCGGGCTCTTGCGCCTTGAGGCGGTAAAGCCCTTGGAGGTAGGCGCGAAAGCCCGCATCGCACGAGCCCCAGGGGATGGGGTGGCGCTGGAGGTCCAAAGGCTCCTTCTCCCCCAAAAGCCCGCACTCCTCCCCCTGCCACACCACCGGCACCCCGGGCAAGGCGAAGAGGAGGGCCCAGGCTAGGCGGGCCTTGGCGGCATTCCCTCCCAGGTCGGAAAGGAGGCGGGAGGTGTCGTGGGAGCTGATGAGGTTAAAGCCCATGGCGGCGGTCGCCTCCGGGTAAAGGGCGTAGGTTTCCGCCAGGAGGCTAAGCGCCCTAGGCCCGCCGAAAAGGGCCGGGTGAAGGCCTTGCGCATAGCGCAGGACGATGTCCCGGCCGATGGCGTAGTTCATCAGGCTGTCAAAGGCCTCCGCCCCTACCCAGTCCGGCGCTCGGCGCCAGATCTCCCCCACCAGGTAGGCCTCAGGGTTGATGGCCCGCAGGCGGCCTTTCAGGTCCCGGAAAAAGCCCTTGGCCTCGAGGAGGTCCTCGGGTACGTCCACCCGCACCCCGTCAAAGCCAAAGCGCACCCAGTGCTCCGCCACCCCAAGGAGGTAGGCCCGGACCTGGGGATTGCCGGTGTTCAGCTTGGGGAGGCTCCCCACACCCCACCAGGCCTCGTAGGCGGAGGCGTCCCCCGGGGCAAAGGGGTAGCGGCGCACGAAGTACCAGTTCCAGTAAGGGGAGGCGGGGCACCGCTTCACCACGTCCTGAAAGGCGAAGAACCCTAACCCCGTGTGGTTGGGCACGAAGTCAAAGAGGACCCGGATCCCCAGGGCGTGGGCCCGGTCCAAAACCTGGCGCAGCCAGGCCTCGTCCCCCAGGCGGGGGGCCACCTGGAAGTAGTCGTGGGTGTCGTACCCGTGGGCGCTCCCCGAGCGGAAAAGGGGGTTGAGGTAAAGAAGCCCCACCCCCAGGTCCGCCAGGTAGGGGAGCCGCTCCCAAAGGCCCTTTAGGTCCCCCCCGTAGTACTGGTGGCAGCAGTGCAGGGGGCTTGGTGGGTCCTGCCAGGCGGAAAGGTGGGGCAAGGGCCCACCCCTTTGGGACCAGACCTGGTTGTAGCGGTACTCGTCGTCCTCTAGGGCCAGGGCATTGTTGTTGGGGTCGCCATTTTGGAAGCGGTCGGGAAACACCTGGTAGCCTCCCCGCTCCCCCACCCAGGCCAGGGCGGCGAAGGGGCGCTGGGGCGGGCGGAAGGGGCCCAAGACCTTCTCCCCCGCCTTCCCCCGCACCCGGAGGGCATAGGGTGTGGCCTCCGGGACGAGCCCCCGCCAGACCTCCTTACCCCCATACACCAGTTGGCGCGCCATGGGGAAGGTCCGCTCCCCCTGGAGCACCCATGCCTCCCGCACCTCCTCCGCCGGGGCTTGGAAGCGGACGGAATACCCCTCGGGCAGGCGGGAAAACTGGGCGGGGTCTTGGGGATCGTGGGCCTGGGCCAGGGCCAGGCCCAGGAGGAGCGCCAAGGCTTGGAAACGCTTCATGGCGAAGAGTTTACCGCCGCACCGTGAGGAGGACCGCCCCAAGGACCAAAAGCGCCCCCAGGTAGCCCAATGGGGAAAGGACCTCACCAAAAAGGAGAAAGGCGAAAAGGTTCGCCACCACGGGCTCGAGGGTGGCCACCACGCTGGCCCGGGTGGCGGGGAGGCGCTTGAGCCCAGCGTAGTAGGCCAGGTAAGCCCCATAGGTGGAAAAGCTTCCCAAAAAGAGGAGGGCGAGAAGGGCCTTGGGGCTTAGGGAGACGAAGTCCACGAAGGGCAGAAGCCCCAAGGCCCCCACGGGCAGGGCGTACAGGAAAAGGGTGGGGGTGGCGTAGCGGGGTAGGTAGAGCTTGCCGAAGATGTAGTAAAGGGCGTAGGTGAAGCCGGAAAGGAGGCCGAAGAAAAGGGCTAAAGGCCCTGCCCGCACCTCGCTCCCCCCACCCAGGCCCATGAGCCCCACCCCGAGGAGGGTGAGGGCCACGGCGAAGCCCCCGGTCCGGTCCAGGGGCTCCCTGAGCACCCAGACGGAGAGCAGGGCTACCCAGGCGGGGGCGGTGTAGAGGAGGACGGAGGCCAGGGCCGCCCCCCCATACCCCACCGCAAGCTGGTAGGACCCATAGAAGAGGGAAACGCCCACCAGGCCAAAAAGGAGCAGAATAGGAAGGTCCCGCCTCGCCACCCCTACCTGCCCCAGAAGCCTGGCGTGGAGGGCGAAGAAGGCCCAGGCGATGACGGCGCGGTAGAAGGCCACCAGCAAAGGGGGAAGCCCCTCCTGGAAGGCCAGGCGGCTCACCGGGCCGATGAGGCCCCACAAGAAAGCGGCGAGGAGCAAAAAGAGGTAGCCCATGGCAAGGGAGTATAATCCCCCCAGGTGCTTTATGGAGGTCTTATGAGCGCACGTACCCTCTTCGCCCTCCTTTTCCTCCTCCTCCTCGCCCTCTTCGCCTGGCTCAACTGGGGGGAGATCACCCGGACCGTCCCCTTGTCCTTAGGCCTCACCCGGGTGGAAGCCCCCTTGGGCCTCGTCTTGGTGGTGGCGTTGGGGGTAGTCTCCCTTCTCTACCTCCTCTTCACCATCGGCCTGGAAACCGCTGCGCTTTTGGAGGTGCGCCGCTATGCCCGGGAGCTCCTCCACTACAAGAAGCTCGCCGAAGACGCCGAGCAGAGCCGCTACACCGAGCTTCGGCGCTACCTCGAGGCGGAGTTCGCCCGCCTGGCGGAGGCGGAAAGGGAGGAAATACGGGCCCTCGAGGCCCGCATCGCCGAAACCCTGGAGAAGCACGGGAACACCCTGGCTGCTTACATAGGGGAGCTAGAGGATCAGCTTTTGCGGCTTCTCTCCGCCAAGGGGGAAGAGAAAGCTTAGGGGGCGCGGCCGCCCCCCATGGGCTCCTTCCCCTTACTCCACCAGCTCCACCAGGGCCAAGGGCGCCCCGTCCCCCCGGCGGCGCTCCGCCAGCTTCAGAACCCGGGTATACCCCCCGGGGCGGTTTTGGTACTTGGGGGCGATCTCGTCAAAGAGCTTACGCACCAGCTTCACGTCCTGCAGATCCCGAAGCACGAGCCTACGGGCGTGCAGGTCCCCCCGCTTGGCCAGGTGGATCAGGTGGTCCACGAAGCCGGTAATCTCCTTGGCCTTGGGCAGGGTGGTGGTGATGCGGCCATGGGTCAGGAGGCTTTTCGCCTGGTTGCGGTAAAGGGCCAGGCGGTGGGAAGAGTGGCGGTTTAGCTTCCTTCCAGACTTCAGGTGGCGCATGGTCTCACTCCTTCAAGGCGAAGCCCCGCTTGGCCAGGGCCTCGCGGATCTCCTCCAGGCTCCTCTCCCCAATGCCGGGGATATTGCGAAGGTCCTTGAGGTTGAGGGCCAAAAGGGCCCGCACGGACTCAATCCCCTCCTCCTTGAGGCTGTGCAAAACCCGGGTGGAAAGCCCAAGCTCCTCTAGGGGCAGGTCCAGGTCCTCCTCCCTCTCCACCCGCTCCGGGGCAGGCTCGGGGGTGGGCAAGGCGGTGGCCTGGGGGTTGGTGAAGTAGGAGAGGTGCTCTTTGAGGATCTCCACCGCCTGGTTCAAGGCCTCCAAGGGGGTCACGGAGCCGTCGGTCCAGATGCGCAGGGTGAGCTTGTCCAAATCCGTGCGCTGGCCCAAGCGGGTGTCCTCCACCTGGAAGGCCACGCGGCGCACGGGGGAAAAGATAGCGTCCACGGGAATGGCGTTGATGCGGTCCTTGATGCCGTGGCGCTCGGCGGGAACATACCCCACCCCGCGGTCCACCCGGACCTCCATGTAGAGCTTCCCGCCCGCCTCGAGGGTGGCGATGGGAAGGTCGGGGTTCAGGATCTCCACGTCGCTGGAGGGGGTGAAGTCCCGGGCGGTGACCACCTTGGGGCCCTCGGCCCTAAGGACGAGGGTGGTGGTCTGCATCTTGGGGTCCAGGAAGCGGACCACCAGCTCCTTCAGATTCAGGACAATCTCCACCACGTCCTCCTTAACCCCGGGGATGGTGGAGAACTCGTGCAGGACGTCCTCAATGTAGACGCTGGTGACCGCGGTCCCGGGAATGGAGGAAAGGAGGATGCGCCGCAAGGGGTTGCCCAAGGTGACGCCAAACCCCCGCTCCAGGGGCTCCAGGACGAACTCCCCGTACTCCCGCCCCTGGGTGCGCACCGTGAAGACCGGGGCTTTCAGCTTGCTCTCTAACATAGGCCTCCTCTAAAGGGGCAATGGGGGCCTGTACAGGACAGGCCCCGGTTTCTCACCTGGAGTAGAACTCAATCACCAGCTGCTCGTTCACGGGCAGGGCCAGGTCCTCCCGGTCGGGGAGCCTGAGGAACTTGCCCTTCATGTTCTCCACGTCCAGGGAGAGCCAGGGCCCCACCTTGCGGCCCTTCATGGCCTCGAGGTTCTCCCGGATGAAGGCCAGGTTCTTGCTCCCCTCGGCGATGGCGATCTCGTCCCCCGGCTTCACCCGGTAGGCAGGGAGGTCCACCCGGCGCCCGTTCACGGTGATGTGGCCGTGGCGCACCATCTGCCGGGCCTGGCGGCGGCTTGCGGCAAAGCCCAGACGGTAGACCACGTTGTCCAGCCGGGACTCCAGGAGCCCCAGGAAGACCGTACCCGTCACCCCCTTCTTGCGGCTCGCCTCCTCAAAGAGGTTGCGGAACTGGGTCTCGGAGATCCCGTAGATGCGGCGGAGCTTCTGCTTCTCCCTAAGGCGCACCGCGTAGTCGGAAGGGCGGCGGGCCCGCTTCTGCCCGTGCTGGCCCGGGGGGTAGGGCCGGCGCTCCATGGCGCACTTGGGGCTGTAGCACCGCTCCCCCTTGAGGTACAGCTTGACTCCTTCCCGGCGGCAAAGACGGCAAACTGGTCCAATGTAACGACCCATCTTCTCTCACTCCCTACGAGGCTTTACGGAACTTCTTCTTGGGCCGGCAGCCGTTGTGGGGCACGGGGGTGTCGTCCACGATGGACTTCACCTGAAGGCCAGAGGCCTGCAGGGCGCGGATGGCCTGCTCCCGGCCCGCCCCCGTACCCCGCACGATCACGTCCACGCTCTGCATGCCGTAAGCCATGGCCTTCTTGGCGGCGTCCATGGCCGCAAGCTGGGCCGCGTACGGGGTGCCTTTGCGGCTCCCCTTGTAGCCGATGACCCCGCCCGAGGACCAGGTGATGGGGTTGCCGTCCGGGTCGGTGATGGTGACGATGGTGTTGTTGTAGGAGGCGTGGATGTACGCCTTCCCACTGGCCACCTGCCGTTTGACCTTCTTCTTGGTGGTTTTCTTGGCCATACTCTCCCTCTATCGGAGTATCCTCTGGCCCTAGAAGCGCCTTAGGCTACTTCCTCGGAGCCTTCTTCTTGCCCGCCACGGTCTTGCGGGGACCTTTACGGGTGCGGGCGTTGGTACGGGTACGTTGGCCGCGCACGGGAAGGCCCCTACGGTGCCGAAGCCCCCGGTAGCACCCGATGTCCATGAGCCGCTTGATGTTGGCGGCCACCTCCGCCCGGAGCTCGCCTTCCAGCTTCCAGGTGTTCTCCACGTACTCGCGGAGGCGCACCACCTCGGCCTCGGTGAGGTCCTTGACCCGGGTGGCCGGGTTGATGCCCGTCTTCTCCAACGCCTCCTTGGCCCGGGCCGGCCCGATGCCGTAGATGTAGGTGAGGGCCACGTCCACCCGCTTGTTCCTGGGAATCTCTACGCCTGCAATCCTCGCCACGTTGCCTCCTTACCTAACCCTGCCGCTGCTTGTGCTTGGGGTTTTCGCAAATCACGTATACCCGCCCGTGCCGGCGCACCACCTTGCACTTTTCGCACATCCTCTTGACCGATGCCCGTACCTTCATCGCGCCTCCTACTTTCTGTAGACGATGCGGCCCCGCGTGGGGTCGTAGGGGGTAATCTCCACCACCACCCGGTCCCCCGGCAGGATGCGGATATAGTGCATGCGCATCTTGCCGGAGATATAGGCCAGGATCTCCGGTCCCGAGTCCAGCTTCACCCGAAAGGTGGCGTTGGGCAAAGCCTCGGTGATCACGCCTTCCGCCCGAATGGTGTCCTTCTCCTTCGCCATACCCCTCCTACCGCGCCCGCACCAGGGGTACCCCGGTGAGGAGCTCCGGGCCCTCCTCCGTCACCAAGACGGTGTTCTCGTAGTGGGCGGCGAGGTTGCCTTGACCGGCGCTCGCCGTCCAGCCATCTTCCAATATTACCACACGTGCCGGGCGCAAGGTGACCATGGGCTCTAGGGCCAAGGTCATGCCGGGGCGGATCTTGGGCCCCGTGCCCGGCTTGCCAAAGTTGGGAAGCTGGGGGTCCTCGTGGATCTCCCGGCCCACCCCGTGCCCCACGAACTCCCGCACCACCCCGTAGCCGCGGCTTTCCAAGAAGGTCTGCACGGCGTGGGCCACGTCCCCGATGCGGAAGCCCGGCTTGAGGTACTTCATCCCCTCCCAGAAGGCGGCCTCTGTGTCCTGGATGAGCCTTTCCGCCTCCGGGGAAACCCTGCCCACGGGGAAGGTGCGGGCCATGTCGGCGGCGAAGCCCCCGTAGATGAGGCCCACGTCCACGGAAAGGATATCCCCCTCCTTCAGGGGTTCCTCCGAGGGGATGCCGTGGACCACCACCTCGTTCACCGAGGTGCAAAGCGTGGCGGGGAAGCCGTAGAGCCCCAGGAAGGCCGGCTTGGCCTTGCGCTTAAGGATAGCCTCGTGGGCAATCCGGTCCAGCTCCTTGGTGGTGATCCCCGGCTCCACGTGGCGGGCCACCTCCTCCACCACCTCGGTGAGGAGGGCGCCCGCCTCCCGCATGCGCTCAATCTCCCAGGGGCTTTTGAGCTTAATGGCCATCAGATTCCCAAGGCGGCCCGGATGCGGGCGTAGACCTCATCGGGCGTGCCCAGGCCGTCCACCCGCTTCAGGGCACCCGTCTTCTCATAGTAGTGGATGAGGGGCTCGGTCTTCTCCCGGTAGACCTCGAGGCGGCGCCTTATGGTCTCCTCGTTGTCGTCGGAGCGGCCCTCCAGCTCGGCCCGCTTGAGCATGCGCCGGACCAGCTCCGCCTCGGGCACCTCCACCAGCACCACCCCAAGGAGCCGGGTCCCCGTCTCCTCCAGGAGGCGGCCCAGGGCCTCCGCCTGGGGCAAGGTGCGGGGAAAGCCGTCCAGGATCACCCGGTCGGCAAGCTCCTCGCGGATCAGGGCCAGGATGAGGTCATCGGGCACCAGGTCCCCCCGGTCCATGATGGGCTTCACCTGCTGGCCCAAGGGGGTGCCCCGGGCCACGTGGTCCCGCAGGATGTCCCCCGTGGAAAGCTTCTTAAAGCCCAGCTCCGCTGCAAGCCTCGCCGCCTGGGTGCCCTTCCCCGCCCCCGGCGGCCCCAAGAAGATCACCGCTTCCCCCATTCTCCCTCCTAGCGCGTGCGGCCGCGGATCCGGCCCTTGGACAAGAACCCCTCGTAGTTCCTGAGCATCAGCTGGCTTTCAATCTGCCTAAGGGTATCCAGGGCTACCCCCACCACGATCAAGAGGCCGATCCCCGAAAAGGCGATGCTCTTCACCCCGGTGAGGTTCTGGATGATCTGGGGCAAGGCCGCCACGAGGCCCAAGAAAAGCGCCCCCCAGAGGGTGAGGCGGGAGACGATGTGCTCCAGGAACTTCACCGTGGGCTCCCCGGGGCGGATGCCGGGGATGAACCCCCCGTACTCCCTGAGGCTTTCGGCGATGCGCTTGGGGTCAAACTGCACGGCGGTGTACACGTAGGTGAAGAGGACGATGAGGACCACCTCGAGGAGAAGCCCGGAAAGGTGGGTGGGGTTAAAGAAGTTGGCGATGGCCTGGAGTACGGGGTTATCCTGGAAGGGCGCGGCGAGGAAGATGGGGATTTGTAGGATGGCGGCGGCGAAGACGATGGGGATCACCCCAGCGGCGTTCAGCTTGATAGGGATGTAGGTGGCCTGGCCCCCGTAAACCCTGCGCCCCACCACCTTACGGGCGTACTGCACGGGGATGCGGCGCTCCGCCTGCTGCACCGCCACCATCCCAGCGAAGGCCAGGACGATGAAGGCCAGGAAGAAGAGGAAGGCCACCAGGTTCACCTCCCCCGTGCGGATCAGCCCGGCGGTGCGCACCAGCTGGGGCAACCATTCCACCACGATGCCGGCAAAGATGATCATGCTGGTGCCGTTCCCGATGCCGTACTCCGTGATGCGCTCCGCCATCCAGAGGAGGAGGGCGATGCCCGCCACCTGGGTGACCACCACCACCAGCCAGAAGAAGGGGCCCGGGGACCAGCCGGGAAGGAGGAACCTACCCCCCTCCGCCCCCAAAAAGGCCGTGGCCAAGAAGAAGCCCTGGAAGGCCCCCAGAGCGATGCCGCCGATGCGGGTGTACTGGTTGATGATGCGGCGGCCCTCCTCCCCCTCCTTGGAAAGCTTCTCCAGCGCCGGCACCACGTTGACGAGAAGCTGCATGATGATGGCGGCGGTGATGTAGGGCATGATGCCCAGGGCGAAGATGGAGAAACGCTCAAAGTTGCCGCCCGAGAAGAGGTTGATGATCCCGAAAACCCCTCCTTGGGTGGTGCGCAAAAACTCCTGGATCTTGTCCAGGTCCACCCCCGGGGTAGGGATGAAGGCCCCCAAGCGGTAGGCGGCCAGGACGAGGAGGGTGAAGAGAATGCGCTGGCGAAGCTCGGGAATCTGGAGGGCGCTCCGGAAGGCCTTCAGCATCTTAGGCCTCCAAGAGGACCGCTTCCCCGCCTGCGGCCCTCAGCTTTTCCAGGGCGCTTTTGGAGAAGGCGTGGGCCACTACCTTGAGGGGCTTGGCCTCCCCCTCCCCTAGCACCTTGAGCCGGTAGCCCTTCTTCAAGAGGCCCGCCTGCACCAGGAGTTCAGGGGTAACCTCCCCTTCAAAGCGGGCCAGGTCCTTGAGGTTCACCCCCTGGTACTTGGGGCGCTTGATCTCGCCCGGCACCTGGCCCTGCATGCCCCGCTTGGGCAGGCGCATCAGGGTGGTGGAGCGGCCGCCCTCAAAGCGGCGGGGGTCCTTGAGGCCGCCCGAGCGGGACTTCTGGCCCTTGTGGCCCCGGGTAGCGGTCTTGCCGTGGCCGGAGCCCGGCCCCCGCCCTACCCGCTTGCGCTTCTTGTTGGCCCCAGGATTGGGCTTTAGGTCGGTGAGCTTCATTCCAGCACCTCCACCCGGAGAAGGTGGGCCACCTTGGCCACGTTGCCCCGGATGGCCGGGATGTCCTCCAGCACCTTCTCCTTCTGCAACTTGGTGAGCCCCAAGGCCTTCAGGGCGGCCTTCTGGTCCTTGGGGTAGCCGATGGGGCTTTTCACCAGCTTAACCTTGAGCTTGCCCATCACTCCTCCCCGCCCTTCCGGAGACGCTTCACGTCCTCCCGGGTCTGGAGTTGCCGGAGGGCTTCCATGGTGGCGTAGGCAATGTTGATGGGGTTGCGGCTCCCGAGCTCCTTGGTGAGGATGTCGGTGATGCCCGCAAGTTCCAGAATGGCCCGGGGCACCGCCCCAGCGATTACCCCGGTCCCGGGAGCAGCGGGCTTCAAGAGGATCTTGGAAGCCCCGTACTCCACCTCAATCTCGTGGGGAATGGTGCCGTTTTGAATGGGCACCTCCACCATGTTGCGGCGGGCGTAGTACCCGGCCTTTTGCACCGCCAAGGGCACCTCCTTGGCCTTGCCCAGGCCCAGGCCCACCCGGCCCTGCCGGTCACCCACCACCACCAAGGCGCCGAAGCGGAAGCGGCGGCCGCCCTGGTAGGTCTTGGCGGTGCGCCGCACCAGGATCATCTTCTCCTCAAAGTCGGTCTCGGGCATGGTCCCTCCTCTAGAACTCCAAACCGCCCTCCCGGGCCCCCTCGGCCAGGGCCTTCACCCGGCCATGGTACTTGTAGGGGCCCCGGTCAAAGGCCACCTGCTTGATGCCCTTGGCCAAAGCCTTTTCCGCCAAGGCGCGCCCCACCTGCCGGGCCACCTCGGTCTTGTTGCCCTTGAGCTTCAGGGCCAGGCTGGATTCGGCCACCAGGGTTTCCCCTTTCTCGTCGTCAATGATCTGGGCGTAGATGTGGTTGAGGCTGCGGAAGACGGAAAGGCGTAGCCGGCCCGTGCGCTTGATGCGGTTGCGCACCCGGAATTTGCGGCGCTCGTATGCGGTAAGCCGTGCCATAATCCCCCCTACTTCTTGGCCCCGGCCTTGCCGGGCTTAAGGCGGACGGGCTCGCCCGCGTAGTAGATGCCCTTTTCGTGGTAGGCGCTGGGCTTCTTGATGGCCCGGATGTCGGCGGCCACCTGGCCCACCCGCTGCTTGTCAATGCCCACCACCCGGATCTTGGTTGGCTCGGGCACCTCGAGGGTGATCCCCTCCGGGGGCTCCACCACCACGGGGTGGCTATAGCCCACGGAAAGCTCCACGGCCCGGCCCACAAGCCGTGCCCGGTAACCGATGCCCTTGATGAGGAGCTCCTTGGCGTACCCCTCGGACACCCCCTTCACCGCATTGGCGATGAGGGTGCGGGTCAGGCCGTGCAGGCTCCGGTGGCGCCGCTCGTCGGAAGGGCGCTCCACCCGGACCACGCCCTCCTCCACCACCACCCGCATCTCGGGGGAGATGGCCACGGAAAGCTCGCCCTTGGGGCCCTTGACCTTGACCAGGCCCGGGGCCACCTCCACGCTAACCCCCTTGGGCAGGGGAATGGGAAGCCGGCCAATCCTAGACATCACCACACCTCGCAGATCAGTTCGCCGCCCACGCCCAGCTTGCGGGCCTCCCGGTCGGTGAGCACCCCTTTGGGCGTGGACAGGATGGCAATCCCCAGACCCCGGCGCACCCGGGGGATCTCCTTCACCCCCACGTAGACCCGCCGCCCCGGGCGGCTGATGCGCCGGATGTGCTTGATGACCTGTTCGGGACGGGGGTCAAGCCCGGGACGCCTGGGACCGTACTTCAGGTGGATGCGCAACACGGGCTTGCCGTCCACCTCCACCCGCTCGTACCCCTTGATGAAACCCTCCCGCGCCAAGATCTTGAGGATTTCCTCCTTAAAGCGGGAGGCGGGCACCTCGGTGCTCTCCTTGTAGACCCGGGTGGCGTTGCGTATCCGGGTCAGCATGTCGGCAATGGGGTCCGTCAGCATTTCCTCTCTCCTTTTACCTCACTCCCAAGCCATGCGGTCTCGAGGGAACCCCCCCGACCGGCCACGGCCTACCAGCTGGCCTTCTTCACCCCAGGAAGCTGCCCCTTGTGGGCCAGCTCCCGCAGGCAGAGCCGGCAAAGACCGAAGTAGCGGTAGACGCTCCTGGCCCTCCCGCACCGCACGCACCGGGTGTAGGCCCGCACCTTGAACTTAGGGGTCCGCTTGGCCTTCTCAATCAGCGCTTTTCTCGCCATGCTCGCCTCACTTGCGGAAGGGAAAACCCAAGAGCTCCAAAAGGGCCTTGGCCTCCTCGTCGGTCCTGGCGGTGGTGACCACCGCGATGTCCATCCCCCTAAGGGCGTCCACCATATCGTAGGTGACCTCGGGGAAGATGAGCTGCTCCTTGAGGCCCAGGTTGTAGTTGCCCCGGCCGTCAAAGCTTGCCGGGTTCACGCCCCGGAAGTCGCGGATGCGGGGCAGGGCCACGTTGAGGAGCTTTTCCAGGAAGATCCACATGCGGTCCCCCCGCAGCGTCACCCGAAGGCCGATGGGCATGCCCTTGCGGAGCTTGAAGTTGGAGATGGACTTCTTCGCCCGGGTCACCGCCGGCTTCTGGCCGGTGATAAGGGCGAGCTCCTTGGAGGCCTTCTCCAGGATGCGGGCGTCCTCCTTGGCCTCGCCCAGGCCCTGGTTCACCACCACCTTCACCAGCCTGGGAACCTCCCAGATGTTCTGGTAGCCGAAGCGGCGGATGAGCTCGGGCCGGACCTCCTCGTAGTACTTCTTCTTCAGGGCAACGTCCAGAGGCATGCTACTCCTCCACGTCCAAGGACCCGCCGCACTTGGCGCAGGCCCGGATCTTCCGCCCGTCTTCCAGGAGCTTCTTGCGCACCCGGGTGGGCTTGCCGCAGGCGGGGCAGATGGGGCGCACCTTGGAGGCGTGCAAGGGGGCCTCCTGCTCCACGAACCCGCCCTGGGGGTGCTGCGGGCTCACCCGCACCGCCTTCTTGACGATGTTCACCCCTTCCACGATCACCGCCTGGCGCTTGGGTAACACCGCCTTCACCTTGCCCACGCGGCCTTTGTACTTGCCGGAGGCCACCAGCACGGTGTCCCCCTTCTTCACGTGCACCTTGGTCTGCATCAGAGCACCTCCGGCGCCAGGGAAACGATCTTCATGAAGCCCTTCTCGCGGAGTTCCCTCGCCACGGGGCCGAAGACCCGGGTGCCGCGGGGCTCCAGCTGGTTGTTGATGATGACGGCGGCGTTGTCGTCAAAACGGATGGCCGAACCGTCGGGCCGCTTCACCTCCTTCTTGGTGCGCACCACCACCGCCTTCACCACATCCCCTTCCTTCACCGCCCCGCGGGGGATGGCCTCCTTGACGCTGGCCACGATGATGTCCCCCACGGTGGCGTACTTGGCGTTGGAGCCCTTGAGGACGCGGATGCACATGATCTTGCGGGCCCCGGTGTTGTCGGCCACCTCCAGATAGGTCTGGGGCTGGATCATGCCTTACCTCCCCGCTTGGAAAGGCTGGCGTAGTTTTGGCGGCGGACCTCGTACCTTTCCACCAGGTCAAGCCGCCCGCTTTCCAGAAGCCGCAGTACCTTAAAGCGCTTGCGCTTGGAGATGGGGCGGGCCTCCACGATCTCCACCACGTCCCCCACCTTGTACCGCTCCTCGGGGTCGTGGGCCAGGTACTTCTTGGAGCGCTTGATCACCTTGCCGTAGAGGGGGTGGGGGAACTGGCGCTCCACCAAGACCGTGACGGTCTTTTGCATCTTGTCGCTCACCACCACCCCGGTCAGCACCTTCTTAGGCATTGGCCCTCCTCTTCTCGTTCAGCACCGTGAGGAGCCGGGCAATGGACTTGCGGGTTTCCCGGATCCTATGGTTCTGGGAAAGCTGGCCGATGGAGGCTTGGAAGCGGAGCTCCATCAGCTCCTGCTTCTTCTTCCGGATGAGCTTCTCCAGCTCCGCCGGGGAGAGCTTGCGGGCCTCCTCCAGCTCCTTCTTCACCTCACTGAGCTTCATCGTAGGCGTCCCTCCGCACGATCTTGGTCTTGATGGGAAGCTTGTGGCCGGCGATGCGCAAGGCCTCCAGGGCCTGCTCCTCGTTCACCCCCGCCACCTCAAACATCACCCGGCCCGGCTTCACCACCGCCACGTACCCCTCCACGTTGCCCTTACCCTTACCCATCCGCACCTCCAAGGGCTTCTTGGTGTAGGGCTTGTCGGGGAAGATGCGGATGAAGATCTTCCCCCCGCGGCGGAAGTGGCGCACCATGGCCACACGGGCCGCCTCAATCTGCTGGGAGGTGATCCAGGCGGGCTCGAGGGCCACCAGGCCGTAGTCCCCGAAGGCCACGTAATCGCCCCCCTTCGTGGCCCCCTTCATGCGGCCCCGGTGTTGCTTCCGGTACTTCATGCGCCTGGGCATCAGCATGGCCTACTCCTCCTTTTTCACCCGCACGGCGGGGCGGCGGCGGCGGGGCTTCTCCTCGCCCTTGGGGCCTTCGGCCCGGGCCTTGGCCTTCTGGCCGCCGATCACCTCGCCCAAGAAGACGTACGCCTTGACCCCCAGCACCCCGTAGGTGGTGCGGGCCAAAGCGAAGCCGTAGTCTATGTTAGCACGCAGGGTGTGAAGGGGCACCCGGCCCTCGGCGGCCCACTCGGTGCGGGCCTGCTCCGCCCCCCCGATGCGCCCGGAGACGATGACCTTGGCCCCCTTGGCCCCGGATTCCATGACCCGCTGCACCGCCTGCTTGATGGCCCGGCGCACGGCGAAGCGGCGCTCAATCTGCTCCGCCACCCGCTGGGCCACCAGGGGAGCGGAGAGGTTGGGGTTGTGGATCTCCTGGACGTTCAAGGCCACGTTCTTCCCCGTCATCTTGGACAGGGTTTCCCGCAGGACCTTGATCTTCTCCCCGCCCCGGCCGATGACCACGCCGGGCTTGGCCACGTGCACGGTCACCGCCACGTTGTCCGCCGCCCGCTCAATGTCAATGCGGGCAAGCCCCGCCGGGTAGAGCTCCTTGGTGAGGACCTCGCGGATCTTCTGGTCCTCCCAGAGGAGGTGGCGGTACTGCTTCTTCCCCGCATACCAGCGGGACTCCCAGTCCCGGGTGATGCCGAGCCGGAACCCGATGGGGTGGATTTTATTTCCCATGCTTCTCCCCCAAGATCACCGTGATGTGGCTGGTCTTCTTCTTCATGATGTCCGCCCGGCCCCGGGCCCGGGGAAGCACCCGCTTCAAGGCGGGCCCCTCGTCCACGAAGGCCGCCTTCACGTAAAGCCGATCCTCCAGCATGTCGTGGTTGTTCACCGCGTTGGCGGCGGCGGACTCCAGCACCTTGGCCACGTGGTAGGCCCCCCGCTTGTGGGTGTAGCGCAGGATGGCGCGGGCCTCCTCGAGGCTCTTCCCCCGGATCAGGTCCACCACGAGCCGGACCTTCCTGGGGGCGATGCGCACGTAACGGGCAATGGCTTTCGCTTCCATGGCTACTTCTTCTTGGTGGCCTTGGCCTCTTTGCCGTGCCCCCGGTAGGTGCGGGTGGGCGCGAACTCACCCAGCTTGTGCCCCACCATGTTCTCGGTGATGTACACGGGCACGTGCTGCTTGCCGTTGTAAACCGCGATGGTGTGGCCCACCATCTCCGGCACGATGGTGGAGCGGCGGCTCCAGGTCTTGATGAGCCGCTTCTCCCCCTTGGCGTTCAGCTCCAGCACCTTCTCCAAGAGGTGATCGTCTACGAAAACGCCCTTCTTCAAGCTACGCGGCATGGCTCACCTCACTTCTTCCGCCGGGCGATGATGAAGCGGCTGGAAGGCTTGCGCCGCTTCCTGGTCTTGAGGCCCTTGGTCTGCCAGCCCCAGGGGGAGGCCGGGGGACGGCCCCGGGGCGCCCGGCCCTCGCCGCCGCCGTGGGGGTGGTCCACCGGGTTCATGGCGGCGCCCCGCACGTGGGGCTTCCGGCCCAGCCAGCGGGTGCGGCCCGCCTTGCCCAGGACGATGTTCTTGTGGTCGGCGTTGCCCACGGCCCCGATGGCGGCGTAGCACTCCCCGTGCACCTTCCTCAGCTCCCCCGAGGGCAGGCGCAGGATCACGTAATCCCCTTCCCGGCCCTGGATCTGGGTGCTGGTGCCGGCGGAGCGGGCCAGCTTGGCCCCCTTTTTGGGCTCCAGCTCCACGGCGTGGACCACGGTACCCACGGGGATGAAGCGCAAAGGAAGGGCGTTGCCCACGCTGATGGGCGCATCGGGCCCCGCCACCACCTGCTGCCCCACCTGAAGCCCCTCGGGGGCGATGATGTAGCGCTTCTCCCCGTCGGCGTAGTGGAGGAGGGCGATGCGGGCGGAGCGGTTGGGGTCGTACTCAATGGCCGCCACCTTGGCGGGGATGCCGGCCTTGTCCCAGCGCTTGAAGTCAATGATGCGGTAGAGGCGCTTGTGGCCGCCCCCGCGGAAGCGCACGGTGATGCGGCCCTGGTTGTTGCGCCCCCCCGTCTTCTTCAGGGGCTTGACCAGGGACTTCTCCGGCTCGGTCTTGGTGATCTCGGAGAAGTCCGCCACCGTCATGAAGCGGCGGCTCGGCGTGTAGGGTTTGAACTTCTTGACTGCCATTCCTCTTTCCTCCCTTGCCGGATCAGGGCCGGGCTCCCTTTCCCGGCGGGGTTTAGATGAGGCCCTCCAGGGCCTCAATCCTCTGCCCGGCGGCCACCTGCACGATGGCCTTCTTGCGGTCAGGGCGCTTGCCCAGGTAGCGGCCCAGGCGCTTCTTCTTGCCCCGAACGCTCATGGTGTTGACCCCCACCACCTTGACCTTGAAGGCCGCCTCCACGGCGTTCTTGATCTCGGTCTTGGTGGCCTTGGGGTGGACCCAGAAGGTGTACTTGCCCGCGGCAAAGCCCGCGTAGGCCTTCTCCGAGAGCACGGGGGCCAGGATCACGTCGTAGGCCGTCTTCATGCCTCACCTCCCAGGCGCTCCTGGAAGACCTCCCAGGCTTTCAGGTCCATGACCAGGCGCCCAGTGCGCAGGATGTCGTAGACGTTGAGGCCCTCGGGGGCCAGGGTTACCACCCAGGGCAGGTTGCGGGCGGCCCGGCGCACGGCCTCGTCGGCCGTGACCAGGAGAACGGTCTCGGAGCCGTCCAGGCCCGCCTCCTTGGCCCAGGCCAGAAACTCCCTGGTCTTGCCCTGAACCCCGGAGAAGGCCTCCACCAGAAGGAGCTTCCCCTCCTTAGCCCGGTCGGCCACGGCCATGGCCAGGCCCGCCTTCCGGACCTTTTTGGGCAGGGTGTAGCTGTAGTCCCGGGGCTTGGGGCCGAAGACCGTGCCGCCGCCCACGAAGATGGGGGCCCCGATGTCCCCGTGGCGGGCACGGCCCGTGTGCTTCTGGGGGTAGATCTTGCGGCTGGAGAAGGCCACCTCGCCCCGGGTCTTGGTGCTGGCGGTGCCCCGGCGGCGGCTGGCCAGCTGCCAGCGCACCACTTCCCAGAGGAGGTGGGGGTTGACCTCCCCCGGCAGGTTAGCGGCCAGCTCCCGCTTGCCGGCGGGGGAAATAACGGGAATCTGGTAAACGGTTTCCACCTTCGCCTCCCTCACTTGGCCACCTTCTTGGTCTGGCGCACCACCACGAGCCCCCCGTTGGGCCCGGGCACGGCGCCCTTGACCAGGAGCAGGTTCTCCTCGGGGATGACGTCCACCACCTCGAGGTTCACCACCGTGACCCGCTCCGCCCCGTAGTGGCCCGCCATCTTCTTGCCCTTGTAGACGCGGCCCGGGGTCTTGCGGTTGCCGATGGAGCCCGGGTGGCGGTGGATCTTGTGGGCGCCGTGGGAGTCGGGGCCGCCGGCGAAGTTCCAGCGCTTCATGACCCCGGCGGTGCCCCGGCCCTTGGAGGTGCCGGTCACGTCCACCCGCTCCCCGGGCTTGAAGATCTCCACCGTCACCACGTCGCCCTCGGGGTTGAAGTCCCGGATCTCCTTAAGGATGCGCACGGGCTGGACCCCGGCCTTGGCGAAATGCCCCTTCATGGGCCGGTTGACCCGCCCCGGCTTCTGGGCCAGAAAGCCCAGCTGCACGGCGGTGTACCCGTCCTTCTCCGGGGTGCGCCGCTGGACCACCGGGCAGGGGCCGGCCAGGATCACGGTGACGGGAATGGCCCGGTCCTCCCTGTAGATCCGGGTCATGCCCACCTTCGTGCCCAGGATCCCCTTCACTTGCCACCTCCTATGGTCTTGATCTCAATCTCCACGCCGGTGGGCAGGTCCAGGGACATGAGGCTCTCAATGGTCTTCCGGTTGGGGTTCAGGATGTCCACCAAGCGGTTGTGGGTGCGAAGCTCAAAGTGCTCCCGGGAGTCCTTGTGCTTGAAAGGGCCCCGGATCACGGTGAAGCGGCGCACCCGGGTGGGCAGGGGAACGGGGCCTGAGACCTGGGCCCCGGAACGCCGAACGGCCTCCACGATCTTCTGGGCCGAGGCGTCCAGGGTCTTGTGGTCAAAGCCCCGAAGCTTGATGCGGATCTTGGGCATGCTTCACCTCACTCCAGGATCTTGGTGACCACGCCGGCGCCCACGGTCCGCCCACCCTCCCGGATGGCAAACCGCAAACCCTCCTCCAACGCCACCGGCTTGATCAACTCCACCGTAAACGTCACATTGTCCCCAGGCATCACCATCTCCACACCCGGGGGCAACTCCACCACCCCAGTCACATCCGTCGTCCGAAAGTAAAACTGCGGACGATACCCCGTGAAAAACCCCGTGTGCCTCCCACCCTCCTCCTTCTTCAACACGTACACGGAGGCCTCAAACTTCGTGTGCGGCGTAATGCTCCCAGGCCTCGCCAACACCTGCCCCCGCTCCACCTCCTCCCGGCTTACACCCCGCAACAACAACCCCACATTGTCCCCAGCTATCCCCTCCTGCAGCGTCTTCCGGTGCATCTCCACCCCAGTCACCACCGTCCGACGCGTCTCCGGAGACAACCCCACAATCTCCACCTCGTCCCCAACCTTCACCTTAC
>Ga0272449_1000572_pt1 | contig 43283 bp, 34 predicted proteins | sample YNPCB0241_FD_198679 | JGI IMG/M metagenome (GOLD analysis project Ga0272449, IMG submission 198679) | Hot spring sediment microbial communities from Yellowstone National Park, WY, United States - YNP-CB-024-1 | ecosystem: Environmental > Aquatic > Thermal springs > Hot (42-90C) > Sediment...
CTTTATCAACTACCTCTTCTCCCGTTTGTGGATCTTTTATCCTAGGGGCAAAGTAAGAAAAATTAGCTGACCAACTTATATCATTTGCCTTATCATAATCATCTCCAAAATCAGATATTAGCACAGTTTGCATATTCACAGTTCTTCGTCCAATTTCTGTAAATCCAAAAGGGAAAGCACTACTACCAACGATTAACAACGCTATAAGGTATATCAATAACCTTCTCATAAAATCCCCCCAAAAAGCATTTTGGAAAAACCAAAATGCCTGATAGTAATTTCGGTATCGGCTATCCTCAACTTGATACACTTAAGATTATATAGATAAGGCTTCTAGCATTCAAGAGAAATCAAAACTTTGCACTAAATACCCCTTAAATAGGCTAACCTACTGAAAAATTTTAAATAGAATGTGTAAAAGTTGATACCAAAAACTGAAAGTAATTAAATTAATGTTTATGAATGAAGGAATAAGACTCAAAGACGCACTAAAAACAGAAATTATAGGTATTTCAACAACGCCAAACGATGAATTATTCGCATCTCAAGAAGTAGACCCCCGAGAAAGCAGTAATGTATTTCCGATACCCAATGACGAAATACTAAACGAGAGTAAATTTACAGAAGAAGAAGTCATAGTATTCGACAGCGTAGCAAGGCTAGATAGTACTATTATGACTAAAAACGGACTAGTTGGTTTCATCACAATAACACTTGGCTCAATAAAGTTCACTAACGGAAAAGAGATAATACTATCGGAATCCACGAAAACAGAAACAAAGAGGATTATAATATCACCTCAAGGTGTATTTTCAGAGGGCATAAAATTTTTGAAAATTGATGACAAGATAACCTATGAATTAATGCCAACTACTAGAAGTAAAATAGATACCTTTGAAGAGCTTTGGAAGGAAATCTTTTTAAAAGAGGAACTACCTAGGATAGAAAACGAGTTCATAAATACCAAAGTCATAAAAGAAATGAACGAAACAACCGTTTTGATAAAGGATGGGAAATTAGAGCTAACCAAAACTTCATTACCTTTTGACATAAAGAATGAGGAACTCTGGTTTAACATATTTGGTAATATAAAAAACTACCAGATAGATTTAAACAAAGCAATGAACATAATATCTATTGGTGCAGCTAGGACAAACATAGAATATGAACCCTATAACGAAATGGGAGCACGAAGGTATCAAAGCTATATAAACTTAGGAAGAACAAAAGAAGACTTAAGGAATAAGAGATACGAAATTTTCAAAAAAGGCATCTTTAATTTCAGCAGAGTGGATATGCTAATTCCCAACCACTTAGACGAAATAGAAAAAGTAATAGATAGGTACAATTTTATATCAAACTTCTTAAGAAAAATGACAAGTATATTCTCAAACAATCCTAGGTTTCCCCAAAATATACCCATTATATCCATTCTAGAGAAATATTTAAGAAGTTTGATGGGGAGGAGAGAAATAGTTACCAAAGAGATAATGAAAAGCTATTAACAGTAAAGCAACAAAAAGGTAAAAAATAAAAAAGGGCCTGGCAAGTACCTACTTTCCCACCCCCGAAGGGGGCAGTATCATCGGCGGTGTAGGGCTTAACTTCCGGGTTCGGAATGGAAACCGGGTGTTTCCCCTACCCTATGCTCACCAGGCCCAAAAAACAGCCTTTCTTTTGGAAAGGCTGAGGAATGTATTAATTGGCTCATAGTGAAGATAGCTATGCCGAACGGGCTATTAGTAGTGCTCGGCTCAACGCATTTCTGCGCTTACACCTGCACCCTATCAACCTGGTAATCTACCAGGGCCCTTCAGGGGCACCTTATCTTGGGGCGCGCTTCCCGCTTAGATGCTTTCAGCGGTTATCGCTTAGGAACATGGCTACCCAGCGCTGCTTCTGGTGAAACAGCTGGTACACCAGAGGTTCCCTCACTCCGGTCCTCTCGTACTAGGAGCAACCCCCCTCAAGTGCCCAAGCGCCTGCGGCAGATTGGGACCGAACTGTCTCACGACGTTCTGAACCCAGCTCACGTACCCTTTTAATGGGCGAACAGACCAACCCTTGGGACCTTCTACAGCCCCAGGATAGGATGAGCCGACATCGAGGTGCCAAACAGGGCCGTCGATGTGGACTCTCGGGCCCTATCAGCCTGTTATCCCCGGGGTACCTTTTATCCGCTGAGCGATGGCCCTTCCACACAGAGCCACCGGATCACTAAGCCCTGGTTTCCCATCTGCTCGACCTGTCGGTCTCGCAGTTAAGCCCCCTTATGCCTTTGCACTCAACGGCTGGTTTCCGTCCAGCCTGAGGGGACCTTTGGACGCCTCCGTTACTCTTTAGGAGGCAACCGCCCCAGTTAAACTGTCAACCTAGCACTGTCCCCCCTCCTGCACGGAGGGGGTTAGAATTCCAGTACATCAAGGGTGGTATCTCACCGACGGCTCCATGGCGCCCGAAAGCGCCACTTCACAGCCTCCCACCTATCCTGCGCATGATGCACCAGAATTCAATACCAGGATACAGTAAAGGTCCACGGGGTCTTTCCGTCCCGCCGCAGGTAGCCAGCGTCTTCACTGGCCTCGCTAATTCGCCGAGCCCCTCGCCGAGACAGTGCTCAGCTCGTTACGCCATTCATGCGGGTCGGAACTTACCCGACAAGGAATTTCGCTACCTTAGGACCGTTATAGTTACGGCCGCCGTTTACCGGGGCTTAAGTTCGGGGCTTCGCGGGAAAACCCGCTAACCCCTCCCCTTAACCTTCCGGCACTGGGCAGGCGTCAGCCCCTATACTTCCTCTTACGAGTTAGCAGAGACCTGTGTTTTTGTTAAACAGTCGGCTGAGCCCTTTCACTGCGACCTCTCCTTCTAATACACCATAAGGCGTATTAGAAGGAGGAGGCACCCCTTCTCCCGAAGTTACGGGGCCAACTTGCCGAGTTCCTTGGCGAGGGTTCACTCGATCGCCTGTGGGTATTCCCCTAGCCCACCAGTGTCGGTTTGCGGTACGGTTAGCCGCTATATACTGCTTAGAGGCTATTTCTTGGCGGCTTAGGCTCGGGTGACTTGGGTATCCCGAAGGATACCTCGTACTCGGGATTCAGCCTTAACGGGGGCAAGGATTTGCCTCACCCCCAGCCTCCTCCCTTGAACGCCCATACCATTAGGACGCTCACCCTGCCAATCCGCGTCACCCCATCGCTTAAGATATAGCGGCTAGTGCAGGAATATTAACCTGCTTCCCATCGGCTACGCCTTTCGGCCTCACCTTAGGGTACCGACTAACCCAGGGCCGATCATCGTTGCCCTGGAACCCTTGGGCATCCGGCGGGGAGGATTTTCACCTCCCTTAGTGCTACTCAAGCTGGCATTCTCACTTCTGTAACCTCCACCAAACCTTCCGGTTTGGCTTCATCGGTTACAGAACGCCCCCCTACCGCCCCAAGACATAGTCTTGGGACCTATGGCTTCGGCAAGGCGCTTAGCCTCCTCACATCTTAGGCGCAGAACCTCTCGACCAGTGAGCTATTACGCACTCTTTAAATGATGGCTGCTTCTAAGCCAACATCCTGGCTGTCTTAGAGGTTCCACATCCTTTAACACTTAGCGCCTTTTAGAGGCCTTAGCCGATAGTCTGGGTTCTTGCCCTCTCGTCCATGGAGCTTACCCCCACAGACTGAGTCCCCAGATTACACACACGGTATTCGGAGTTTGGTTAGGCTCGGAAGCTTTTGGCCTCCTTACCTATCCAGTACTCTACCCCCGTGTGCTACTTCTGGAGCCCACACCTAGATGTGTTTCGGGGGGAACCAGCTATCACCGGCCTTGTTTAGCCTTTCACTCCTAACCACAGCTCATCCGAGAGCTTTGCAACGCTCACCGGTTCGGGCCTCCTCCAGGGTTTCCCCCAGATTCACCCTGGCCATGGTTAGATCGACCGGCTTCGGGTACTGCCGCCTGTTACTAGCGCCCTATTCGGACTCGCTTTCGCTACGGCTCCCCTGCTAAAGCAGGTTAACCTCGCAACAGACGGCAACTCGCCAGCTCATTCTTCAATAGGCACGCCATCAGGGAGATTTCTCTCCCCTCTGACGGATTGTGGGTAGAGAGTTTCAGGATCTATTTCACTCCCCTCTCCGGGGTTCTTTTCACCTTTCCCTCACGGTACTGGTTCACTATCGGTCACCGGCGAGTATTTAGCCTTGGAGGGTGGTCCCCCCAGATTCCCGCGAACCTCCACGTAGTCCGCGGTACTCGGGAACAAAGCCCAGAAGTCCCGCTACCTTTCGCCTACAGGGCTATCACCTTCTATGGCCTACCTTCCCAGGTAGTTCGGCTAGATAGCAAAGATCTTCCGAGGGATCTAGGGCTCCCTCCGGCTTTGTCCCACAACCCCAACCTAGCAACGCCCCTAGGCTTTAACACTAGGTTGGTTTAGGCTCCTCCCCTTTCGCTCACCACTACTCAGGGAATCTCAATTGATTTCTTTTCCTCCGGGTACTGAGATGTTTCACTTCCCCGGGTTCGCCTCACACCGGTTTCCCGGCGTGATACACTCCTTTGTTAAGGAGTGTGGGTTTCCCCATTCGGGCATCCCGGGATCACAGCCTGCTTGCGGCTCCCCCGGGCTTATCGCAGCTTGCCACGCCCTTCATCGCCTGCCGGTGCCTAGGCATCCACTCTCTACCCCTAAAACGCATAGCTACCTTCACTATGAGACCTTAATTATTTCTAGAGCAAACAAAAAACAACTTTAGGCATATAGCTCAAGTGGAGGTGAGGGGAATTGAACCCCTGACCTTCTCGGTGCAAGCGAGACGCTCTCCCGCTGAGCTACACCCCCACATTCTATTGAATGTGGGCCCAAGTGGATTCGAACCACTGACCTCACCCTTATCAGGGGTGCGCTCTAACCACCTGAGCTATAGGCCCATGTGATAGATATATATCTGCCGGCAAGGTCCAAATAGGATCACCTTAAGGAGGTGATCCAGCCGCACGTTCCCGTACGGCTACCTTGTTACGACTTCACCCTCCTCGCCAGTTCAGCCTTAAACGCCCGTAGGCGTCTTCAGGCTGAACCGACTCGGCTGGTGTGACGGGCGGTGTGTGCAAGGCCCGAGAACGTATTCACCGCGGCATTGCTGATCCGCGATTACTAGCGATTCCGGCTTCATGCAGTCGAGTTGCAGACTGCAATCTGCACTGGGGGCGGCTTTAGGGATTAGCTCCCCCTCGCGGGGTGGCAAAACCCATTGTACCGCCCATTGTAGCATGTGTGTAGCCCAGGGCATAAGGGCCATACTGACTTGACGTCATCCCCTCCTTCCTCCAGCTTATCGCTGGCAGTTTCCCTAGAGTGCCCGGCCGAACCGCTGGCAACTAGGGATAGGGGTTGCGCTCGTTTAGGGACTTAACCCCACACCTCACGGCACGAGCTGACGACAGCCATGCAGCACCTGTGTACCGGCCTCCGAAGAGGCGACTGCTATTTCTAGCAGTCTTCCGGTACATGTCAAGCCCTGGTAAGGTTCTTCGGTTAGCATCGAATTAAACCACATGCTCCACCGCTTGTGCGGGCCCCCGCCAATTCCTTTGAGTTTTAACCTTGCGGCCGTACTCCCCAGGCGGCGGACTTAACGCGTTAGCTACGACACCGAACCGAGCAAAGCTCGGTCCGATATCAAGTCCGCATCGTTTACGGCTGGGACTACCAGGGTATCTAATCCTGTTTGCTCCCCCAGCTTTCACACCTGAGCGTCGTGACTAGGATAGGAGGCTGCCTTCGCCTTCGGCGTTCTACCCGATATCTACAGATTTTACCCTTACACCGGGCATTCCACCTCCCTCCCCTAGCACCAAGCCATACAGTATCAAGTGCCTTCCCGAGGTTAAGCCTCGGTCTTTAACACTTGACTTGTATGGCCGCCTGCGTGTCCTTTACGCCCAGTGATTCCGAGTAACGCTCGCCCCTCACGTCTCACCGCGGCTGCTGGCACGTGATTAGCCGGGGCTTATTCGTGGGGTACCGTCATCATCTTCCCCCACAAAAGCGGTTTACACCCCGTAGGGCTTCATCCCGCACGCGGCGTCGCTGGGTCAGGGTTTCCCCCATTGCCCAAGATCCTTGGCTGCTGCCTCCCGTAGGAGTCGGGCCCGTGTCTCAGTGCCCGTGTGGCCGGCCAGCCTCTCAGCCCGGCTACCCGTCATAGCCTTGGTGGGCCGTTACCCCACCAACTAGCTGATAGGCCGTGGACCGATCCCTAGGCGACCCAAAGGGCCTTTAATCCCTAAACCGCAGTCTAGGGATATTATGTGGGATTACCCTCAGTTTCCCGAGGCTATCCCACACCTAGGGGTACGTTATCCACGTATTACTCACCCGTGCGCCGCTGCCTAGGAGATAGGTAACCCTACCCCCTAGACCGCTCGACTTGCATGCCTAAGACACGCCGCCAGCGTTCACTCTGGGCCAGGATCAAACCCTCCATCATAGAAGGTTTATCCTCATATAAATAATTTCTGCACACTAAAGACCCGCCGGCAGATGTATATCTACCACTATTTCTAGAGCAACAACCTATTCGGTAATAATAATTATAACAAACTCTCAAACAACTTTCAAATTCAATTTCTAACTTTTACAACCTTAATCCATCACTCACTAACGATGGTAACAATAATTATAACAAAATTCTCTTCAGCTTTCAACTTTCTTTCAAAAGCTTTATCTCTTAGAGCAAAACCTCTAACCACTTAGAGGTGACATAAATCATATTCATAAAAAGCTAAAATTTGCAACTACAATCACTCTAAAACTATTCCTTTAGGGTAAGACCCTATAATTTTGACAAAAGCAGCATTCTTCTCTACCTCTTTTATCAACTCCTTTATATTCTTATCTTCAACATGTCCTTCAAAGTCTATAAAGAACAAATAGTCCCATAACTTCAACCTTGAAGGCCTAGACTCTATTTTCGTCATGTTCACTCCAAAGTCCTTAAAAGGTTTTATTAAATCAAACAAAGCACCTGGCCTATCCTTTATGTAACAAAGAATCGTAGTTTTATCATCACCTGTTCTTTTTACATCAGCATCACCAATAATCCAAAACCTAGTAGTATTGTTAGGATCATCTTCTATACCCATTTTCAGTATCTTCAAATTATATTTCCTTGAGAGAACCTCATTCCCTATAGCTGCAGAATTTGACTCCTTGGAAGCTATCAAAGAAGCTTCAGATGTACTCCTTGCCTCTATAAGTTCAACACCTGGCAAATTATTTCTAAGCCACTCTTTGCACTGAGCTAAAGCTTGAGGATGAGAGTAAACTTTCTTTATTTCTGAAATATCCTCAACATTCGCTAAAAGTGAATGATGAACCTTTAAATACAACTCTCCCACAATTTTTAAATGAGAGTCTATAAACTCATCTAAAGTCTGAACAACAGTACCACCATAAGAATTCTCTATAGGAACAACACCTATATCAGCCTTACCTCTGGAAACTTCATCAAAAACCTCTGAAATACTTTCCACCGGCACCCTCTCAATATCATAGCCAAATCTTTTTAGAACAGCTATTTCAGAAAAAGTTCCCTCAGGACCCAAGTACGCAACTCTAAGAATACCTTGCACATTCCTGGTCATCGATATTATGAGAAGAAATATGTCTTCTATGTAATCAATCAAAAGCCCATAGTCAGCAGAAAGCTTCCTGACACGAGCCATAATCTCATTTTCTCTACTAATATCCAGTATACTCATATTACTTTTCCTTTTCTCCTGAGCAACAAGAAACGCTAAATCAACTCTCTTTTTTATTAATTCTATAATCTGCTCATCTATATCCTCTATCTTCTTACGCAACTCGTCTAAACTTGGCATTTCAAACCTCCGAGAATATCTCTATAGATTTAGCCATACTTTCTAGTATATTCTCCTTTTCCTTACTTATCCCAAGCTCTCCAAGATACTTATTAGCGAAAATCATTCTCCTACTGCTGAGTCCAAACTCTTTAAGCTCGTCAGAAATAAAATTATAAGAAAGCTCATTAGCACATGAAATAATCAAAACATCTCTAAAAGTCTCCTTAGGAGCCTCGTAAGGATTATCGTGATACCTTATAACATTAGATATAAACTTTGGCAAATTCCAATAATTAGCAAGCATCTCACCAACAACATTATGGGAAATACCTATTATTTCCTTCTCTATCTCAGAAATCGTCACATCTTTGAATAACAAATACTTGAGTATTTGTAACCTATACGGTTTAACTTCATGGCTAAGAACTATTTTACCTATGTCATGTAAAAGGCCACCAACAAAATATCTTTCTGGATCCTCTAGCTTGAGAATCTTAGAAATAGTTCTAGCACCACTAGCTACAAGAACAGAGTGTTCCCAAAGTCCTTTGGACTTTGTAAAAAAATATCCAGAAGAATCAACATTCATAATTGACTTAGTAACAACCGCAAGACATATACTCCTTATCACATTGGTACCAAGAATTATTATTGCCTCCCCTATCGAAGCTATCGTTTTCGGGTACCCATAGTAAGCAGAGTTTGCCATCCTAAGAATCTTAGAAGCAAGTATTGGATCCTTTTCAATTAATATTTCCATGTCTTTAACGCTAGACTTAGGATCATCTATCCTTTCAAGTAACATACTAACAATAGCTGGTAAAGGTGCCGTATTTTCTATTATTTTGTTCCACTTAATTATCAAATCGTCTTCCATACATCAAAACTTCGAGGATTCAAATATAATTGACAAAATCAATTCCCCAAACTCACTAGCGAAACTTACTTCAACACATGGCGAGGAATACGAAATAATTCTACCCTTGGACTTAGAAAAAATGGGATAAGAAATAGAAAAATCCTTACCAAAATTGTAAAGAGTTTCAACAAGATTAGAATTAACAATATTACCAAATTCTGCTATACCTGAGATTAAAACTTCATCGTCAGCCGGCAAATCCTCAATCTGATATAGCCTTCTAATTATTTCCTTAGACAACCTCTCAGAAACCTCATAAACAACCATCCCCTTGAAATCACCCTTTATTTTGAAGTAGAACGAAAACTTATATTCTACCTTTTTACCAGTCTTAACTATAACCTTATCCTTGACAACCTTAATCCCCAATTTATCACAAACACTTATTAGGGAATCAACAAACGGATCAACTATATCAAACTTCATTTCTCTCCCCTTAGAAACTTATCATACCACAAGAAGGCAATTATAGTCTTAGCATCCCTTATCTCATTTCTTCTAATCATATCAACAACTTCATCGTAAGAAAAAAACTTAACATCGGTAAATTCATCTTCATCAAGGTTCTTAGAAGTCTCCACTAAATCATAAGCAACAAAAACATGTATTTTCTCAGAGCTATACCCTACAGCCGGATAGTACTCAAAAAGTTTTTCAACTCTACGAGCCCTAAAACCCGTCTCCTCTTCAAGCTCTCTAATAGCACACTCCTCAGGGTTCTCACCTTTTTCCATTTTACCAGCAGGAATCTCGTAAATATACTGCCTAATGGAATACCTAAACTGACCTATCAAAATAAATCTATCCCCGTAAACAGGTATTATAGCAACAGCCTCAGGGTAGGCAACATAATCTTTAACCATCTCTTTACCGTTGTAAACTATCCTATCAGAGTAAAAAGAAAACGCCCTACCACGGTATATTTCACGAGACTCAATAACAGAATACCTATCCATAACGTATGTATTATTTACGAATCAATACAAATATGTGAAGTTTTTTTAAAAGTGCTATATAGCACTTTTAATATAGCACTTTTAAACACAACAAAGTGCTATTAAGCACGAAGTGCTATGAAGCACCTGTTCAAGAATGAATAACCACATTTTCTAAAAGATCACTAGAACGGGGAAAGTTGCTTCTTAGTATACTCTGCTTTAATTTTATTAGATTGGTATGAAACGAAAGCCTTTATATTCACATTACTAATCTCATCTATCAGAAAGAACTTCACAACTGAAGGTTTTTCAACCCTAAGTTCGTATGGGAAAGCCTGCCACACTGCCATATATGGCCTTTCATCAGTAGGTGGACCATACTTCTTCTTCGCCTCAGAAACCAACTCTGAGTAAGAATAAATCTCAGGGTTAAGTCTTATTATCATATTGAACAAAACACCATTATTGAAAACAAAGTAAGCAGACTGTAAGTACGGAAAACTCCTAACTTTCAAAACAAAAGGCTTTTCTTTATCAAATAAACCGAGATAACTTGTGTCATCTATCTCTAAAAATGGGTCCTCCTCTATCAATGATTCAACATAACTCCTAGTCATTCCAATACTTATTCCTCGATAGCTGAAATTCGTTATCCTGTAAACATCATTGGTATACGGATTATAATTGGTCAAAAAAACAACTTCCTGGGGGAATATAGTACTGGGAAGAAAAGCTAAAAAACCAAGAACTGACAATATCAATATCAAAGAAACGAAAAAAAAGTTATTAAAATCCCTTAGACTCATAAAAAAATTTTCGGGAAAACCAAGTCAGCATTTACTCTTTGTCCTCATCAAATTTCCTAACCTCTATCAAATCAGTGAGCCTCTCTATGACCAAATCTTCATCAACCCCATCGGCTATTACTTCTATAGTATCACCTGAGGTGATATTAAGCAAAATTATACCTAAAGTACTTCTAGCATCAGCTACCGCATCCCCTTTTTTTATTTCAACTCTCGCTCTTAAATCTCTTATAGCCTCAAATATTTTAACAGCTGGCCTAAGATGAATACCGTACTTATTTTCTATCTTAAAAACCTTTCTTTTCATAATTTTGGTCCGATTCTCTTTTTCTTTTTATCCTCTCGCTTATGATAGCAATCTCTATAAGGAAAGGAATATTCCTTCCCGGTGCTACAGGTATAACTTTTTTGTTTAATTTTATACCTAATACTTCATAGGTATCAACATAGGTGCCAAGCCTATCAATAACCATTGAATCATCCCAATCAACTAACTCAATAACAATATCTACCTCTTTCTTAGGTATTATAAACCCCAACCCCAGAAGTTCCTCAACATTCAAAACCCCGATACCCCTTATCTCAACAAGGCCAGCATCCTGAACATAAGGAAAAGCAACAGCTTTATACCCCTCAGGATACCTTATTTTTCTTATTAAAACAAGGTCATCTGCAACAAATCTGTGTTTCCTACTCAAAAGCTCTAGAGCAATTTCGCTTTTACCGATACCGCTTTTACCTATTATCAAAACGCCATAGTCATATATATCAAACATCACACCATTAACAACAGTACTAGGAGCAAGCTCGTAGTTAAGAATAAGTTCAACTGAAAATGTGAGCTGATATGTATCAAGGGAGCTCGCCAAAATTGGTATATTCCTTTCATCAGCATATCTCAAAAATCCGTCAGGTAAACCTTTGTAGTCTGAAACTATACAACACGGTATCTCGAAATCCAAAAAACTTTCTATCTTTGATATCTTATCTCTGTCCCTTGATTCATAAGCACTCCTTATATAAGCCTGCTCTCCTTTACCAATGATTTGGACCCTATCATAAGCAAAGTTCTCAAAAAACCCAACCAACGCCAAACCGGGTCTGTTAGTCACAACTGTTGTTATTACTCTTTTATCCAACCCACCTTCACCTGATATAGTCTCTAAATCAAGATTATATTTTTTATTAGCTCTCTCAACGAAAAGAGAAATGTTCATGCCCTTTTAGTCCTAGCCTCCTTCAACCTCTTATCAACCTTTTTCTTCCTTTCTTTAATAACCTTATCATGTAATTTATTGACAGCATCAGTTATTGATATTTTCCAATCAGGATGTTCATGAGAAACAAAGAAATCTGAATGATCCAAATGAGCTTTTACCTCACACATTACCTGATTAGTAGGTGTTTTTGTCAAGAGAACCCAAACCTTTGTAACCTTGTTTTCTGCGAATGATATTTTCTTAAGCTTTTCCTCTAAAAATTCCCTTACATCCTGGGTTATTTCAAAGTCCTTTCCTTCTACTAGCAACTCCATAACCTACCTCCAACAATAAAAATATTAAATAAGGCATAATTCAGTTTCAATAGATAAAGAGGTTATACCTCTCTTCATTATCTAGTAAACAAGTGAAAAAGTGTTAACTAGCACAAATGCTTTAGTGTGCCCAAAGCACAAAGTGCCATGAAGTATTAAGTGCTTTTAGGAAAGCACTATTCAACACTATTTGTCCTGTAAAATGTCATTTTTTGGCATTTTTACTCGTTAAATATTATGTGTCTGAAGCAGTCATTCGTTTGACACAAATAGATGACTTTATTTACCATGAGTGTATGGAAACAGAAGCTGAACTAATATACAAAATACTCTGTGGCGATGAATCTGCTTTCATAGAACTCTATAACAAATACAGTAAAATGCTTATAGGATTCATATATAGGCATACCAACGACATTAACGAAACATCTGATATACTACAAGAAACTTTTGTAAGGTTACTAGAGAACATTAAAGAATACAATCCTAAAGGAAGTTTCAAAAGCTATATCTTCACAATTGCACTAAACATAATAAGAGACAGGAAAAGAAAAGAATCTTTTGAAAAGAAAATGATGCCAAAAATTTACGAAGAGACAATATCCACAGAAGATGAGAACGAAGATAAACTAAAAGAACTTTACAATATCATTGAAAATCTAAGCGAAGATGACAAAAATATCATATTACTCAGATTAGAGGGCTATAAAATAGAAGAAATAGCCGAGATTCTAGGTATTAGCTCAAGAACCGTAAACAGAGCTTTGAAAAAAATAATAGATAAACTAAAGTCTAAAGGAGGTTTCTATGGATGAACATGTTAGTATTGAGAAAATAATTTACGGGAATTTGAGCGAAAAAGAGTTAAAACACATTTCATCATGTCAGAAATGTAACAAGATTTATAACTCAATTTTCGCAAAGGTTCCAGAAAATTTAGTAGCAACCATAGAAAACAATGTGAGAGAAGAACTGATTTTGAAATTTAGAGAAATGAAAGCTCTAGGACACTTGAATAGAAGTATACCAGAAAAAAGAATTCAGAAAAACGGTAAACAGGACATCCTTAAGTATATTGCTGTACCTATCTCTTTCCTTGTTTTTGCAGTTCTCACATTTACACTACTTTATATAGGGAACTTTGAAAACATAACACAACAAAAAATAAGATACGAAAACAAAGTATCTCTTAGCTTCAACAATCTCACAAAAGACAAAATAAAAGTAGAAGTAAAGGATTCTTCGCTGATAATCAAGTTAACCGAAACACCAAAGAGCTTTTCTTTGAAAGGAATAGCTGAAAGTAACTTTCAGAACATAAAAATAATAATTGGCAATCAGGTATACGAATTTTTCGGTTCAGAATTTAATGCTGTCTACTCAGACAGCAAATTAATAGTTAATGGCAAAACACTAACGCCTACCAAAGAAGAATCAAGAACCAAAGGGTTCAAAAATGAAATAATCCTAAACGACGGTAGTGTGATAAAATGTAATGTTGAAGAAATAGGAGAATCATTCATCATCATTGAAACTGAAGAGGGTAAGAGGAGGCTAAACAAGAGTGAGATCTCTAAGATTAGGTATCTTTATTAGTGTACTATTGCTAATAAGTTCTGCTTTTGCTGATGTAGTGGTCCTAAAAAACGGTGAAGTACTAAAGGGGAAACTAATTTACCAGAAAGGGAAAACAATAGTATTTGAACACAAAGGACAAAGAAGAGAACTTAAAGCAGAAGAAATATCATTTATAGAATTTCTCTCTGACAAGATAGTGGAAATAAATATCAACGGTAAGACAATCAAAGGTGTAGAGATAGGAGTGAAAGACGGAAAAGCAATAGTAAAAACAGCTCTAGGCCAAAAAGTAGTAGAAATCTCTAACATAAAAGAAGTAAAGGATGAAGATAGCACAACCATAACAAACATAATCATACTAACGAACATAATTCCAGTAACAAATTACATAGAAATAACAAACGAGGTTTCTAATACAGAACTCCCCCCAAAGCCAGAAGAGATTACAACCAAACCTGAAACAGAAAAAACCTCTATAAACTCTTCAAAAACAAAAGAAATAACTCCTTCAATTTACTTAGAAAACGGAATTATTTTATTTAATCAATTTTATTCATATTCAGCAAATTTTCGTTTTGAATCATCTTACAAAAACATACTAGCTTCATTTACCTTAGGTAAATCTGGGGAATTCTTAGATTTTAGTTTAGGCTTGGGCTACAGGATATTAGAGAACTTCTTTGTAAAAGATACAAACTTTGACATCAAGTTTAACATAGGAGCCATAGAAAAGAACCTCATTTCTACACCTTACGCAGGTATCGAGGCAAAAGCAGGAGTAAAATTTGATTTTCTAAAATCTTACATTTTACTAAAAACTAGTTTAACCTTTAACGGCGAAGTCATTATACTAGGCTCAGTAGGAATAGGGTTATAATACCCCTAGCAATTCAAACACAAGCATTAACTATGTAATAATTAGCACACTAACTCTATCAATTCACATTTTTAGCACTAACTTATAGAGAGGTTACACCTCTCTACGCTCTTCAAAGTATTCATAAGGAAGTACCACTTAGTACAAGGTACTATTTAGCAACTTACTTTAAGTAGACCCACCAACCTTAATTTTTTTTGTTAGGAAAACATCCCAACACCCAGTGTTTCTTGTTAAAAATGTATTTTAAGCACAACGTGCTATGAAGCACATCGTGCTACGAAGCACAACGTGCTAGAAGCACATTGTGCTATTAAGCACTATCTATAGGATTTTACTTAAGGTTTATAACATCGTAGGAGTAAATAAGCCACCTATTGTCGTATGTCTGGTAAAGGTTATAGATGTACATCAATGTATAATAAGTATTCCTTAACTTGAAATTAACTTTAGCGGTGACTTTTGCTTCTTGCCTCTCAATTTCGGTTTTCTCTATAGAGTAGGATATTATTGGATCTCCCCAATAAGTTGTTAGGTACTCTTCAAAACTCTGAAGAACTTTTGTCTTCTCAGATGGTGTAGGTGCCTCGTTATACTTCTTAGCAAAAGAAGGGAAAATAACTATTAGTTTCTCCAAATCAAAGTATATAGGAAACTCTTCTGTATCTTTTCTCATCCTCGCTGATAACATTCTATTGACAATCTCGTACGGAGGTAAACCGTACATCTCTTTCTTTTTTCTTTGTAGCTCCTCAGAAATTGAAACAACTTCTTTCTCAATTGGAAGCGGTGGCTTTATCGTTACTTTGTAAAAGTAAGTACTCGTACCTTCCATCCTATCAGCAAGACCATCTTTAGAAAAGACACCTCTCAAAAAATAAGTTCCTGGCTTGGATATATCAAATATCTTTGATATGTCAATTTTCACTGAAAACATCTGACCCGGCATTAAAGTAATAACCCTTCTAGCACTATCAAGTGAAGCATCAGAATAAAATTTATGTGAAACAAGGAAATTATACCCTAACTCAACAACATCATTCTTATCAGTCCTCAATTCAAAGAAAAATGTTTTAAAAATGTCATCATACAAATAAAACTCTTCCTTAGAATTTCCCTTATTCTCAACAGTAAACACAACGTTCATCGGTTCAAAAATTCTAAAAATATCACTCTCCAAAACAAGATTAGGAATCAACTCACCTGAAGCTTTCACCGCTACCACAATTAGAGATATTATCACTGTAGAAAAGACAGTAAAAATCTTTTTTCTAAAATTTGTCATAATGAAATAATTTCGGAATGAAAAAGCCTTTTTTTATCCTCCAAGATACACCTTTCTAACCTCTTCTGAAGTAATAAGGACATCTCGACTAGCACTCAAAACTATTTTCCCTGTCTCTATCAAATATCCTCTATCAACGATTGACAAAGCTTTGTTTGCATTTTGCTCAACCAAAAGTATTGAAACTTTTTTACTTATTTCCTTTATAACATCAAATATAAGTGATATCATTTTAACAGCCAAGCCCATAGAAGGCTCATCAAGCATCAAAAGCTTTGGATTAGACATTAACGCTCTTCCTATTGCCAACATCTGCTGTTCACCACCACTAAGTGTTCCCGCTTTTTGGTTTCTTCTTTCGTAAAGTATAGGGAAAAGCGAATATATCCACTCCAAATTCTTCTTCTTTAGTTCAGTGCTATTCACAGTAAAAGCTCCTATCTCCAAATTCTCCAAAACTGTGAGTTTCGGAAATATTTTTCTACCTTCCGGTACTTGAACTAAGCCAAGCTCAACTCTCTTGTGAGGTGGCATGTGTGTTATGTCTTCCCCCATAAACAATATTTTACCTGACCTAACAGGAATCAACCCCGAAATAGTATTTATTAGTGTCGTTTTACCAGCCCCATTAGCCCCAAGAACACAAACTATCTCACCCTCATTAACAGTTATCGAAACTTTCTTTAGAACTTCTATCTTACCGTATCCCGAAACCAAATCCTCTACTCTCAATAGCTCCATGAAAAATAATTATCAATAAAATTCCTAACCTAGTTCAATTTACAAAGTACATTACTTTTAGTAGTCTCGCTCACCTTAAAGGAAGATATCGCCTACCTTAACTCTCTTAAGAAAGTGGCATTAAGCACTTTTAATAAAGTTCTACTAAGCATAAAGTGTTATTAAGCATAAAGTGCTATTAAGCACTTAAAGGAATCTATCGCCTCCCTTAATTCTTTTAAGAAAGTGCCATTAAGCACTTCTAATAAAGTGCTGTTAAGCACAAAGTGCTATTAAGCACAACGTGCTATTAAGCACAAAGTGCTACTAAGCACTTGTTGGAGAAATTCTCTTTTCCGATACCTTTTAGTATTAATAGAGGTTATTAATCACACAGTATTTTAAGCACTTAATTAAGGAAGTGCTTTAAGCACGAGGTGCTATAAGCACGAGGTGCTACAAGCACAAAGTGCTAATTAAAATCTGATTGAAAAGGTACTATGAAGTTACCTAAATTTGATAAATAGATGAAATCTACTCTTGTTCTTAACAGAATTATTCATGATTTCATATCTCTACTGGCATTCTGTATTGCTCTGGCAATGTCTATTTCAGACTGTGTAAAACCTATTTCTATAAGTTCTTCATCATTAAACCCTTTAGCCAAAAGCTCTTCTAGCAATCTAGCCCTATCTCCAAAATCCATATTCTCTACATCATATCCAATTTCTTTTTCTTTAATCCTATTAGAATGATTATCATCTTGAATAACTACACTTTCAGACATAAAAGCAGTAATTTCCGGCAAAATTCTTTCATCTTCATCTGTCTTTGGTTTCTTCTTGGTTTTATTTTGCTGAGTCTCTGCCTTATCCACCCTTAAATTCTTAACATTCTGCGAGCTAGAATCATTAGTAACATAATAATTCTCAACGAGATTAGAAGTTTTAGTAGAACTGGACTCCAATCTATTGACTTTCTGTAATACCGCCTGGTATTCTGATTTAAGTTTCTCAATTTCTCCTTTCATTAGTTCGTAACGCTTTAGTGCCTCTGTGTAATTCCTTGTCATAGTATCAAGCTTAATTATCTTCTCATCAGCAAGCTTTATTAATTTGTCTAACTCTTTTATTTTCTCATCCATGACAATGATTTTTTTATTTGAAACCTTGTTAAATTCAATAATGAGTCCCTCTATTTCTTTCCTTATATCCTCAACGAAACCTTTTCCTGATATCTTCTTTATCTTTTCATCAAGCTTAGCATACAGGAAAATAACAACAAATGTCAAAACTAAGAGTATGAGAATAAAAACGAAATTCATACAATAATATCTATGTTATCACCCTTACCGCTTTCAACTACATGAATATGATTCTCTTTTTCCTCTTCTTTATTTTTCTCTTTTCTTTCCTCTTCTCTTTGGTAATTTATATTGTCTTCACCTAACTGTTTTCTCCTAACTTTCTCCTCTTCCCTTGATAGCTCAACTATTGTATTGGGTCTATTCTGCTCAATATCTGATTTTTCTTTTATCTGGGCTTTAGCTTGGGAATGGAGTAAGGAAGCATAACCAGGATTGTTCACAGAATTCTTAAGAAACAAATTCTCAGAAACAATTATTGTTTTAATTTCTAATGGATTATAGCTCACATAAAAATGTTCGTAAAAATTTTCATCAAAATCAATAGTCTATGTTGATTACTTCATACCTTACCCTACGGCTATCAATACATTCTTTTACTGCAAGCTCGGTAGGTGAAAGTTCAGATTTGCCAGTCTTCACTTCAACAAAGACAATTTCTTTGATGAAATTGTTATCTTCGCTGTACCCATTGAAAACAATATAATCAATAGGTGAACCCAAGAATCTAGCATCACCAAGGTTATACTTGAAAAAAGGTAACAACGGTAAAATCTGTTCAGAAATTTTCCCTTTTATCACAGCTCTAGAAAATGAAACAGCACTCTTCCTTTCACTTCTTATTATATTCTCTATATCCCTTGCTATAATCATTTTAGCTAGTAGGTAGCCCATCAACACACCAAAAATTGTAACTACCAAACCATAAGCAGCGAACAAGGGTATTATCATCTCTTGCGCCATAAGGATATTATCTTAAGTATTCCAATCTACTTTAGTTTCATACTCTTAATAAGTACTTTCACAAGTTCTATGACATCAGAATTGTTAAAATTCCCCTTTTCTATCATACCTATGTGAGCCTCAACAACTTTTATCATTATTTCATTTACTGCCGACTTCACTGCGGAAAGCTGGGTTATTATCTCCTCGCAAGTCCTATCCTGTGATATCATTTCCTTTATTGATTCAAGGTGACCTTTCGCTCTGTTTATCCTAATTATAAGGTTTTCTTTCACCTCATGAGGCAAATGCTTATCCTTGTAAAACTCTATTTTCCCCTCATTCTTTTCCATACACTAAACCCCTAAGTACTTTTTTATTTTTTCTGAAACCTCAATCACTTGCTCAGCAGACCTCCCAACATAGTGCCTTATATCCTCAACAATATTTGATTTTAAAACATCCGGTACATCATCCTTTTTAAGCTCCTCAAACAAGTTAGCACTTTTTCCCTCTCTTACTCTCTCAATAACATACATAGCTTTATCCCTTATTATCTTGTGTAGTGTCTGCCTATCTCCTCCCTTCTTAACTGCATTCATTAGTATGTTCTCTACTGCATAAAACGGCAAATAATCGTACATCCTCTTTCTTATTACATTCTCATTAACCTTCAAGCCTTTAACTATCCTCTTATAAAGAAGCAATATCGCATCAACGCTAAGAAAAGCCTCAGGTATTATTATCCTCCTATTTGCTGAATCATCCAAAGTTCTCTCTAAAAACTGGGTAAGGTGATTTTGTAAAGCAACAAATGTTATTGAAGAAACATATCTAGCGAGAGAATTTATCCTCTCGCTAAGAATAGGATTCCTTTTGTAAGGCATTGCAGAAGAACCCACTTGTTTTTCCCCAAATGGCTCCTCCATTTCACCGATACTTTGAAGATACCTAATGTCATTCGCAAACTTTGATGCTGACGATGCAATCAAAGCTAACTTCGAAAGAATTATAAAGTCATAATTTCTTGAATATGTCTGTCCAGTTATCCAGAAACTTTCGCTAAAACCTAACTTTTGTGAAACTCTCTTATCAAGCTCTTTTACTTTTTCATGGTCACCTTCAAAAAGTTCTAAATAGCTAGCCTGGGTGCCTGTAGTTCCCTTAATCCCCCTAGTCCTAATAGTTTTCAGTAAATAATCAAGCTCCTCCAACGCTATGAACAAGTCATAAGCCCAAAGAGTAGCTCTCCTACCCACAGTTGTTGGCTGAGCTGGCTGAAGGTGAGTATATGACAAGCATGGAAGCTCTCTATACTTATCAGCAAAGTTTAGAAGCTCCAGAATAACATCAACAACCCTCTGCCTAATCAACTTGAGTGCTTTGAGATTAAGAACCATTTCAGCATTATCTGTAACTTCAGAACTCGTAGCCCCTAGATGTATTATTGGTCTCGCTTTCTTAGCCTGTAATCCAAAAGCTTCTATATGTGCCATCACATCATGATTCAATTCTTCTTCTATCCTCTTCGCTTCTTCAAGGTTTAGCTTATTTTCATACTCTTTCATCTCGTTTATCTGCTCATCAGTTATGTTTAACCCTAGTTCCTTCTGGGTTTCCGCAAGCACTATCCAAAACCTTCTCCAAGTACTATACCTACTCTCATCAGAAAATATCTCTACCATCTCTTTTGACGCATATCTATCAACCAAAGGATGCTTAAAACTCATGGTATAAATTTTAACGTAAAATTTTATCAATTTAAAAGAAAAAAGAACAGCACAAAACCCAACAGGCTATGCCTGTGTCAGGCTAGTGCCTGTCTCTTAACAGGCTAATGCCTGTTTTTTTAATTTAAAACAATAAAGTACTTAAAGTACAAAGTGCTAAAAGCACTAAAGTGCTTAAAGCACAAGGGTGCTATTAAGCACAAGTGCTATGTAGCACAAAGTGCTATTAAGCACGATTTGCTATTTTAAGCACTAGCGCTATTAAGCACTTAATTAAAGGTGCTAGTAAGCACCTTTAAGTAGTCCACCCTCCAACCTTGTTTGATATAGAGAAGTTCGACCTCTCCTAACTCTCCAATTAATAAGAGAGCGCTATTAAGCACCCTGCCCATTAAGAGTGCTTAAAGGTGCTCGTAGCACCTTCTCAAGTACTTAGAGCACAATGTACTTAGAGCACGATGTGCTTAGAGCACGATGTTCTTAAAGCACGAGTGCTATGTAGCACGAGTGCTATGTAGCACCAAGTGCTATGTAGCACGAAACTTCTTCAAAAACCTTAGAATGTTGAACCTTTCATCATCAAAACTGAAAAGCTAAAAATAGTAGTCTATCAATGGTAGGATTTATTATATTTCTATACTATGAAGATAGGAAAGGTAAAGTACAACGATAAAAATTTTCATGTTGTCTTTGACATCGAAAATAATATTGCCATACCGATAAAAGGTAACTTTTTTGGAGATTTTGAGTTAGAGGAAAAAAGTTTTCCTCTTAGTGAAGTTAAAATTCTACCTCCAGTATTACCAACTAAAGTTGTATGCTTGGGTCTAAACTACAGGGACCATGCTGAAGAAATGAAGATGGAAATACCAGACGAGCCAGTAATATTCCTAAAGCCAACAACATCAATAATAGGACATGGTGACACAATAATTGCTCCGAGTTTCTGCCAAAGAGTTGACTATGAAGCAGAACTAGCGATAGTAATCGGTAAAACATGTAAAGACGTATCGCCAGAAGAAGCAAAAGATTATATACTCGGATACACATGTCTAAACGATGTAACCGAAAGAGTCTTTCAAAAGAAGGATGGACAATGGACTAGAGCTAAGTCATTTGACACTTTCTGTCCCATAGGACCATGGATAGAAACAGAACTTGATTGGAGAGGACTTAGAATTAAATCTTACCTAAACGGTGAATTAAGGCAAGATTCAACAACATCAAACATGATATTTGGCGTTGAAGAAATAGTTAGCTTCGTTTCCAAAATAATGACACTTCTGCCAGGAGACATAATAGCTACAGGAACACCACCCGGAATAGGCGAAATGAAAAGCGGTGATAGAATAAAAGTAGAGATAGAAGGCATAGGAGCACTAGAAAACATATTTATGAAACTTGAGGAATGAAACTTATTTCTCTTCTTCACGAAAGTATAAAAATACTTAGAGAGCACGGAGTAAAAAAACCAAAAACAGATGCAGAAACTATAATATCCAGTGTCTTAGGAATATCAAAAGTAGACATATATGTTCAAAGAGAGATTGATGTAAGCGAGGAAGAGAAAGAGAAAATCTTGAAGATAGTTAGAGAAAGAGCCTCAGGTGAACCTTTAGAATATTTGCTAGGATATAAATACTTCTGGGGAATGAAATTTATAGTGGACAGAGGTGTATTAATTCCTAGATTCGATACTGAAACTCTTGTCTATGTAGCCTCCAGAGTTTGTAAATCACCAAAAAGTATACTAGACATAGGTACGGGAACAGGCATCATAGGAATAACTCTTAAAAAACTTTTTCCAAATGCTTATGTTATAATGACAGATATTTCCGATATAGCTTTAGAAAATTGTAAGAAGAATGTGAAAAACTTACTCGGTGAAGAAGTTGAAGGTGTAGAAATTATTAAAGTAGATATTTTCGAAAACCTCTGGAGTTTCACAGGGTGGGGGAAATTTGATTTGGTAATATCAAATCCACCATACATCTCGGAAAAGGATATGAAAAACTTAGAACCAGAAGTAAAAAAAGAACCTATAACCTCGCTTTATGGTGGGCCATTAGGAATAGATTTTTACCTAAGAATAGCAGATAAAGTAAAAACGTTCATAACCGACAGGGGTAAGATAATACTAGAAGTTGGGGATGAAGAACAAGCAGAACTAGTAAAGGAAATATTCAAACTCAAAGGATTTAGAAATTTCCTAAAGTTCAAAGACTTATCAAATCAAACCAGGGGAATCGTGATTTTTAATTTCTAAGCTTAATTAAAATTTCACCTTGAATCTATCAAAAGTTATATAACTATCGTCAAGTTTATATCTAATGCCATTTATATCCCTTGCAATGAAAAACACTTTTGGCAAATTGTTCACAATACTTCTATCAACTTTAAGATAGCTAAATTCCACCTCTGTCAATACTTTACCGCTTTCATCTTTTGGTTGCCTCATACTCAAATTAAATTCAGTCTCAACATCTCCCTTCATATTACCCTTCATAAAAATATCTCCATTCTCAAAAGTCATATCAATAAGCCCATCGTCTATGAAAATATGTGATAAATCCAGATTAATTAACTTTGTTACTTCATTTTGCAGTTTAAGTCCTAAAAGCTCCACTTTCTCAAATCTCATTTTTCCGTTAACTACAAGTTTATCACCAATACTAACGGTAAGGCTATCTAAGTAAGCATTTCCGTAAATTTCTCCTCCTAAGTAATCAAAAATCTGAAGATTTTTGTAAACTTTTCCAAGGTTAAACTTCGTTGGTAACAATGTTAATCCACCTCTCAAAACTTCCTTCACCTCTAACTCTCCACTTCCTTCGATTTGAGCTTCTCTAAACAAAAGTCCCCCTAGAGAATACTTCATAACTACTTCCTTACCTTTATTCAAAATACCTTTAATTGAGATACTCTGAATTTCTGGAGATTTACCACTAACATAAAGGCTAGAAATACTAACATAAAAAGGTGTATTACTAAGCACTAAAAATTCTAAATTTCCCTGCGAAGAATCTCTACCTTTCCTCTGGTCACCACTATCTTGAGTAGGGAACATAATAGAAGAAACATAAAAATTTTTTGATTCTGCTCTAACCTCATTAAGGTAAACAACAAAATTTGTTCCTAACTCCAAACTTGCATCAACAGAAACTTTCATATCACTCTTGCCATCACTCAATAGTGAAGAAGCCTTAACTTCCTTACCTCTAAACTCCAAATTTATTGGAATAGCTGAAAGAAGAGTACCCTTTAATACAGTGCTAATAGAGCCATTAATAACCCCCTCAATTTTTAAATCCTCACCTAAAATAATATTCAAATTCCCACTCGCTACACCATCCCTAATAAAATTACTCAAAATGTCAACAACTCCTAAAGGTAAATCACTAAAACCAAGGCTACTAATTTTGATATCTACTTTAGGTAACCTATCTATAATAACCTTAGCTATCAACTTATCTCTAAACAGGCTAACACTAACTTCTTTATTCTCCGGCTTCAGGTGAAGAGAAACATTAGTTACCAAAATATTTGAATTTTTGATTGAAATTACAAATTTCGCAAAGGTTTCAAAACCTTTGTTAATGTCAACATTAAAATCAACACTATTAGCTAAAAATACCCCATAAGAAATTTTTTCTATTTTCCCCTTTCCTTCGGAAAACTCTTCATCAAACATCACTCTGATATTGTCTACATTAATATCATCCCAAACTATCTTATCAATTACCAACTCACCATCGCTAAAAGAAAACTTCGTTTTTGTAGTACTAACATATCCCCAAGCTTTCAGTTTAGGAAAACCTTCCAAAACAACAGAAGCACTGATTAACTTATTACCTAAAGGTATCATTATGTTTTCTAACCTGATAGCCTTTACAGGCACAAATTGCTCACCTTCGGTAGAAAGTGTAGAAAATTTTTTCTTAACTTCTGGAGAAGACAAATACAAAGAAATGTTCTCAAGATTTGGCTTTATGTCTTTACAGTAGATATAGACACTTGGACTTTTAGTAAAAACTAGACTAAATATATCAAACTGAACAACTACTTTTTTAGCATCTAGAAGTAATCTTTCATTCTTCGTTGTAGCATCAAATATTTTGAGATTTTCTAGCTCAACGCCACCAAGCAACTCAAAAAAACTCCTACCTCTGTAATCATACCCAACTCTCAAAAACATCTCTCTTTCTATTATCTTCACAACACCCGAAATCAAACTCTTGGTATCCAAAGTAGACAAAACAACAATTAGCAAAGCTAATAAAGCAACAAAACCTAGAAAACTGAAAAGAATAACCCTAATCACCTTCTGCATAGGAACTTATTTTTACAATGCTACTTTATTGTTATCAAATTAAAATGATTTAGTTTTGTAGAGAGTCTAGCCTCTCTAACGGGTTATTCTTTATTTTCTTATTCTGTATTACCAATATGTTTAAATGATTTTATTTTTATTGTTTGGACAACCGGCTAGTTGTCCATTCAGGGCTTTGTTCTCGTATTTTAAGAATGTGCTATTAAGCACAGAGTGCTATGAAGCACGGAGTGCTATTAAGCACTACCTTTCTATTTTATATAGAGAGGCAAAGCCTCTCTACACTCTCTAAGATAATAAAGTGCTATGAAGCACAATGTGCTATTTAGCACAAAGTGCTATGAAGCACAAGGTGCTAATGAAGCACCAAATCCTTCTAACTGAATCAAATAATGTTGAAAAACCAATAAGGAAATTTTATCCTTGTAAAAAGGAGGTATAATATGGAACCAGTTATAGCTCAGAAAGCACCATACAAAGTTGAACTTGAACCTGGAACATATTATTGGTGTAGATGCGGTAGGTCAAAAAATCAACCGTTCTGCGATGGGTCACACTTTGGAACAGGGTTTGAACCTATGAAGTTTGAAGTTAATGAAAAGAAAACACTTTTTTTGTGTGGATGCAAACATACCAAGAACCAACCATTCTGTGACGGAACACATAGAAGCCTATAAACAGCTTAGGAACTTTAGCTTTTTGGCACAAAAGATGGAATAACCTTCCTTACCATTTCAAGCAAAACATTTTTCCAATCCTTAATCTTGCCACTCTCTATATCATCTAGAAGTGATTCCATATAAGAGGTAAATTTTAGATCTACAACATCTGGATATGTTTTTTTGAGGAATTCATAAACCTTAAAACCCAATTCAGTAGGTACGAGAGACTTAGCTTTTTTCTCAACATACTTCCTTTCCAGTAGAGTTGATATTATAGTTGCGTATGTTGAGGGTCTACCAATTCCTTCTTCCTCAAGCTTTTTAATTAAAGTTGCCTCTGTATATCTTGGTGGTGGCTGAGTAAACTTTTTCTCGTATTCCAACTTCAAAACATCCAACTTTTCATTTTTTTCTAACTTTGGCAAGAAAACATCATCAGGAACACTATGAGGATAGAAATTCATAAAATTCTTCTCAAGAATAGTTTTAGTTCTAGCCGTGAAGTTGTAAATTCCATCACTAGCCAAAACATCAGTAACCAACAAAACAGCATCTTTCATCTGGCAAGCAACAAACCTACGCCATATAAGGTCATAAAGCTTATAATGATCCTCCGGTATCTTCCCCCTTAACATCGCAGGCACTCTATAAACATCCGTAGGTCTTATACACTCGTGTGCATCCTGAGAAGTGCCCTTGTTCTCATAAACTCTAGGATTCGGGCTTAAGTATTCCTCACCTATCCTTTCCTTGATAAAGTCTCTAACCTTATTAAGAGCATAATCTGAAATTCTTACTGAATCTGTACGCATGTAGGTTATAAGTCCAACAAACTCACCATCAACATTCATACCTTCGTATAGCTCTTGAGCTATAGCCATTGTCTTATTAGGTGAAAAACCTAATTTTGTAGATGCATCTTGCTGAAGTGTGCTAGTCTTGAAAGGAGGCAGAGGGATAATCCTATCTTTTTGAATCTTAACATCTCTAACATAAATTTCAGAAAGTCTTACTTTCTCCTTTATCTCCTTAAGTTTATTTTCATCAATTCTATTCTCAGAAGAAAAATAAACTACTTTACCATGAACTTGCTGACTTGTTAACTTTAACCTAAAACTTTTCCCTTCTTTTTGGCATAGTATAAAAACATCGTAGTAGAGGGTAGGAACAAAGTTTTTTATTTCCAACTCCCTATCGCACAAAATTTTTAAAGCAGGTGATTGAACTCTACCAGCCGAAAGAGCTAACCTCTTCTTTAACTCCCTTCCCAAACTTTTTGAAAGAATAGGGCTTAGTACATAACCCACCAACCTATCAAGCATTCTTCTAGTCTTCTGAGCGTTGACAAGGTTAATATTGATATCCCTAGGCGATTTAATTGCTTCAAGAATCACATTCTTGGTTATTTCACCAAACTCAACTCTCTTTACATTTTTATTGTACTTCCAAACAAGTTCCTTAACATGGTAAGATATTATTTCCCCTTCTCTATCCTTATCAGAAGCTAAAAAAATTTCTTCAGCTTTTTTGGAAATTTCAACGATTTTAGTTGCTATTTTCTTTTTACCCGGTAAAAACACATACCTCGGCTCAAGGGTAGAAAAATCTATACCCATCTCTTTTCGGGGCAAATCCTTTATATGCCCCATAGTAGCAACAACTACAAACTCCTTACCAAGGTATGTGTTTATTGTCTTAGCTTTGGCAGGCGACTCAACTATAAAAAGCTTCATCTATAATTTTATAAGTCTAACCTCCAATATATCCGGATTAGACTTTATCCTGTCAATAACATCTTGAGGCGGTAGGTTATCAACAGTTATTATCGTTAGAGCTTTATCACCTCTTCTTGCTCTGGTTACCTTCATTTCACCTATATTAACACCAGCCTCTCCTAATACAGTTCCAATGAAACCAACAATTCCCGGCTTATCATAATTCACTAGGAAAACCATATAATCGGAAGGGTCAAGTTCCAGGTAATAATTGTTTATCCTGACTATTTTAGTTTCGTTGTGAGGATAGACTGTATACCATATCTCCTCTTTCTTCGTCTTACTGACAAAACCAACCCTTACTATATTTGAAAAAACTGAAAAGTTATCTTCTTCCTTAGTTTCAAGCAACTTTATCCCCTGAGATTCAAGGTAAAGTAGAGAATTAACATAGTTAACAGCATCTTCACCTACAATTTTTTTCATGAATCCTTTAGCTATAGCCCTAGTAACTATCTCCACAGGCTCATTTACAATGTTGCCAACATAGGAAATGAGCAACTGGATAACACCACCATCAGAGAGCTGTGAAAGTATAGCCCCAACTTTTTCACCCATCTCTATGTATGGCCTTAGCTCATTAAACTTCTGTATACTGACAGAAGGCATATTCACAGCGTTCACTATAACATTATCTTTAAAGAACTTAACTATGGATTCAGCTATTTCAATTGATACATTTTCCTGTGCTTCTTCTGTTGAAGCTCCCAAGTGGGGAGTCAATATACAATTCTTAGCTGTAAGCAATGGGTTTGAAGGCTCTGGTGGTTCTTTTGAGAAAACATCAACAGCAGCACCTGCAACTCTACCACTATTTAAAGCATCAGCAAGGTCTTGCTCATTGACTATGCCACCTCTAGCACAATTTATTATCCTCACATTAGGCTTCATCTTCTCTATCTCTTTTTTCGTTATCAAATTCCTGGTTGAATCTGTCAAAGGTACATGTATGGTTATAAAGTCAGATTCCTTAATAAGTTCTTCTAGAGACACAAGCTTGACACCCAAAGATGCAGCCTTCTCCTCAGAAATGAAAGGATCATACCCTAAAACTTCCATACCCAAAGCCAAGCATCTCTTGGCTACCTCACTTCCTATCTTGCCCAAACCAATAACACCTATTTTCTTCCTAAATAACTCAACACCTCTGAAAGATTTTCTATCCCAGTTACCTTGCAGCATTGACATATGAGCAAAAGGAATTTTTCTAGCAAGAGAAAATAACATAGCTAACGTATGTTCAGCTGTCGAAATAACGTTACCCGTGGGAGAGTTCATAACTATTATTCCCTTCTCAGTCGCATAGTCAACATCAATAGTATCCAATCCTACCCCAGCCCTAGCTATTATCTTGAGTCTCTTACCTCTATCTATAACTTCTTTATCAACCTTGGTAGAGCTTCTCACAATAAGCACATCATAGTTACCTATCTTCTCAAGCAATTCCTCCCTACTCGTCTTCTCATTAACCTTAACATTAAAATTCTCATAATATGAGAATATATCTAGCCCTACTTTCGAAAATCCATCTGCACACAATATATTGACCTTCTCTTTCATGAGACCTCCCAATAATAAGTTAAACTTTCCTAACAAAGCTTAAATGTCAATTATTGATTTTTTCAAACTGTGCCAAACCTATCTAAACTCTTGGGAACATTTAAACAAAAAATATTTTAAACACCCCTAAGCCCAAAATACTAAACCTACCTATCAATAAAAGGTTCAGCCACTCTCCACTTCTTAGAACAATTTAAACCCCAATTGCTAAAAGCATTTAATTAAGTGAGAGGCTATGCCTCTCTTCAATAAAAATACTTATACCTTAAACATTGTTAAAGCAAGTATCCTGAAGATGTAAAAAAGCAAAAAGTATCTACAAACGAATTAAGCATATTTTATTCTTTGATGATACAGAGACCTTAGAGCCTTCTTAAGAGCTTCTTTTATTTTGCTTATCTCAAACAGAGTTAACTTGCTATTATCTAGATGCCCTTCAATTATTTTGGAAGAAACAACATCATCAACTATATAGTCTATTTTTTCGTAAGAAAGTTCTTCCTCTGACCTAGTTCTTGCTTCTATCACATCGCAAAGCATCAATATAGCTGATTCTTTTGACCTTGGTTTGGGATTGTGATACCTGAAGAATTCAGAGTCAACATTAGGAGAGATTTTAAAAGCCTGCTGATAGAAATATTTTATCAAGCTGTCTGAATGATGTTCCAAAATCATATTCTCTATTTCCCTAGGGAGCCTATACTTTCTAGCTAATTCAACACCTTTAGTAACATGGGACTTTATTATTTCTGTATATTGGTATATATTCACATCTTCCCTTGTCTTACCACCGATATTTTCAGTGAAGTAATCAGGGTTATAAACTTTACCTATATCGTGATACAAAGCACCTGCTTTCGCTAAAAGTGTATTAGCACCTATGGCTTCAGTAGCTGCCTCCGCCAAAATACTTACATTCTGGGAATGCTGATAAGTACCTGGCGCCTTTTCCATAAGCATCCGCAAAAGCGGATGCTCTATAGTTGTTAACTCATACAAAATAAACGGAGTAGCAAGCCTAAACCAATATTCAAATAACGGCAGTATGAGCAAAAACAACATCATGTTCGCAAAAGCACTTAAAAAAGAAACAGCAAAAATACCATAAATACTACTTAATTCAAAGTTATTAATATAGTACAAAGGAACCATAACCAAAACCATAACAACTGAAACTATCAAAGCTACAAATATAAACTCATACCTTCTTGTAATATTACCTGAAAGGAGAATCACAACCAATGAAACAGTAGCCCAATATACAACCAAGAAATAGTCAAAAGGCAAAAATATTAGAACCAAAAATGCGTAAAGCAAAGACAAAACAAATGTGCTCTTCCTACCACATATCAAGCTATTCAAAGTCGCAAAGAGAGGTAATGAAGATAAAAATACTGAATTATCACCTAATTTATCGGCAAAGAGTATTTGAAGATACAAAGGAATCATCAGTATAAACGAATTTATCAACAATATTTCAGGGTTTCTTACATCCTTAAATGTTGAAACAAGCAGAACGGATAAAAAGACTATGAACACAACTACAATTGCTTTCAAAGCATCATTTACCAAGTACGCCAACTTCAGATTTTTAACAAAACTTCTTACCAAGTAAACCTTCTGCTCGTCTATTGTTTCACCTTTACTCAATATCAAATCACCTTTTGAAACATTAATCTCTTCAACTTTAATAGATTTAACATACTCTTTCATTATGCTCTGGTACTCTTTTTCATCAAACTTAACATTTGGCTTACCTACGCTATACAGAACATAAGAAAACGCATATACAACCTCAGAAGTCACTCTACTACCTATTACACTATATATAACACTCTGTAGCTCTTCAACTGACCTAAAAGGATAAAGAATCACACTCTTAGGCACAACAAACCTATTACTAACTAATATTCTTACGTTAGGAATCTTCTGTAAATACTCGCTACTCAGAGCATAAGAATCAATAATAGCCGTATTTAGTAATATCTCCTCAACAAGATTGGTTAGTATTCTCTGAGGAATCTTACTAAGTATCAAAAACCCGATATCCTTTGTAAATTTGATCTCCCTAATAGAAGCACCCAATTCATTTATAAATCCTACAATCTCAGAAACTTCATCCCCAATGTTACTAACCCTAATGACAATGAGAGGAAGATTCTTCTTAATACTGCTTAACTCATACTCGTTTACAAAACGAGTAGTTATTGGAGATATAATATTAGTTGAAGAAACTTTGTTAACTTCTACGTATCTTACCAAGTCGTCCAATTTTTTAGAAACCAACAAATAATCCTCTACAACTAATGGTAAAGTCAAAAGAACCAAAACTAAGAATAAATTTTGATATTTTCTAAGGCCTAAGATAAGCCCCCTACGGAGATAATCCATAACTACTTTTTAACCAACTCCATAACTCTTTGGAAGACTTTGTTTATATCCCCTGCCCCTAAAATCACCAAAGCTGAATCATTCACCAACAGCCTAGATACCAAATCAAACGCTTCTTCCTTAGTTCTAACAAAGAAAACATCCGATTCTTTCCTTCCTAACCTAACTAACTCATCAACTATAAACTTAGCCGAAAAGCCTTGAATTGGTTCCTCTCTAGCACCATAAACTTCCGTAACAACAATTTTATCAGCAATATTCAGTGCTAGAGCAAAATCTCTATACAAGGCCCATGTTCTAGACCACAAATGAGGTTGGAACAAAGCTATAACATTTCTTCTACCCAAATTCTTAGCTGAAGTCAAGGTAGCTTTTATCTCTGAAGGGTGGTGCCCATAGTCATCAATTATAGTGAACCTTTCATCTTCAAATTTGATCTCAAACCTTCTTTCAGCATTTTTGAAATCCTTGAGGCTTTGAGCAACAATTTTCGGATCAATCCCTAACGATATAGCTACACCTATAGTAGCCAAAGAATTATAAACGTTGTGTATCCCTGGAACATTTATCTTCATCCTAACCAGGAAAGAACCGTTGAAAAACACATCAAACTCTGTTGAAAGTTTGTTAAGGCTTATAGCATCAGCAACCAAGTTATTGCCATCTCTTATCCCATATGTAATACAACCAACACGTCCCGACTTAATCATAGCTTCGAATGCCAGAGGGTCATCTCCATTAATTATCACCTTACCTTCAGAATCAACATTGTTTATATAAGTTACAAAAGCGTTCATTAAGTTGTCCATGGTCTTATAATACTCTGCAACATGGTCATTATCAATACTAGTCACAACACCTATGAAAGGATGAAAATGTAAAAAACTACCAAATGCTTCACAAGCTTCGTAAACAAAATACTTTGTATTCCCTATTCTGGCATTACCACCAATGTATGGCAAATTCCCACCATTTGCCACCGTAGGGTCAAACCCCGCATCTAGAAGAACTTTCGATACCATGGATGTAGTCGTAGTTTTACCGTGAGTCCCAGCCACACCTATAGAAATGTAATCTTTTTCTATCTCTGCCAAAAGCTCAGCCCTTGATATTATCTTCTTACCAAGTCTTCGTGCCTTGGAAAGCTCAGGATTATCGTCATGCACAGCATTTGTATAAACAACAACATCCACATCATCCTCTAAGTTTTCTTCCTTATGACCAACAAAAGTTTTTATACCTAGCCTCTCGAGTTCCTTAAGCTTATCACTATCCTGTCTGTCAGAACCCATCACCTCATAACCTTTACTTTTTAGAATCATTGCGAGGGCACTCATCCCAATACCACCTATCCCAACAAAGAAATACTTCCTAACCATCATTCCACCCCTTAAAACTTTTCAAGAAAATTATCGTAAAATTCTACTCCTCTGAAAAGTAATTCTAATGGATTACCCTAACCAAAAACAATATCAAATTCAAGAATACCAGAAAACTACTTTCTGAAAAACAAATCAAATAGTACCATAAGGCAAACCGCTTTAATGATACAATTCTGCTTTAATAACACCAAATTAGAAAACGATATTTTATTAAGTACAAAAGAAATCTTTATAATAACTTAAAGAGGGAGAAGATGGAGGACATCCTAATATTAGGAGCAATTGCTGCTGTAATAATTGGATTCTTAGTTGTTTACCTTTTCAGATCGTTGATGCAACCCCTTAGGCTAGACATAATAAAAAAGAAAATAGATGAAAAAGACTACAACGGTGCAATAGCAGACCTTGAAGAGTATATAAAGAAGGATGAAAAAAATGCTCTAGCTCACCTTTACTTAGCAGATTGCTATTACGCAACAGGCAAAAAAGATTTAGCATTAATTGAGTATAGGCAAGCATTAGCACTAGGTAAATTTTCTTCTCAAGCAACTGAAAAGCAAGCAAGATACAGAATGGCAGATATATACCTCTCTTTCGGGCAGTTAGAAGAAGCTCAAAAAGAATTTTTACTAATATCAAAAATGGATCCAAACGATTACAAAGCACTATTCAACATAGGTAAAATATTCTACGATAGGGGAATGAGAGAAAATGCTCTGAATTACCTCCAAAAATCAGTAAAGGTCAACTCTTCATACGCTGAAGCTTGGTTTTATATTGGTAAGATATATATGGACATGAATAGGTACGGCGATGCACTGTCAGCATTCTCTAACTGTGTAAAAAATGATCCTAAAAATTTCGAAGCACACTACTACCTTGGGCTTATATACAAGTCCATGAATAATTTATCAAAAGCAATGCAAGAATTCGAAATAGCTGAACGCACACCTGATAATTCCCTTAAAATCAAAGTAATATATCAAATAGCTTTAATAGCCTCTGAAACAGGAAACCTAGACAAGGCAATTTCAGAATTCCAAAGAGCATTAAAATACGCTAACGAAGAAAACAACGTAACAATAGCTATAAGGTATGCTTTAGCTTCCGTCTATGAATCAAGGAAAATGATACTTGAAGCAATAGAACAATGGGAAAGAATAGCTCAATATAGACCTAATTACCTTGATGTTCAAGAAAAACTGATGAAATACTCGGACTTGAGGATGGATGATAAGTTGAAGGACTTTGTCACTTGCTCAACTTCCACCTTCGAAATTCTTTCGCAAAAAGTTGTATCACAGATGGGCTACGATGTGATAGATAGTAAAATAGTTAACGACAATGTAGTGCACATGATAGCACTAGAGAAAGCCGGAAGATGGGCTAATGTTAGACAAGGTAAAGTATTTGTCGTTGTCTCAAGAAGCGGCGACCCTGTAGATGACGACGTACTATCATTTATCGTTGAAAGAGTAAAAGCTTTACACGCCCTAAAAGGAATGTGTATAACAGTATCAAAATTCACCCCAAAAGCAATGAGATATGCCGAAAACAGACCTATAATTCTTATTGACAGGAACGAATTAACAAAATGGCTAAAACAGATATAGCTATCCCTTGTAAGCTCTAGGTACTCTCTTCGAAATGCTACAGGTAACCTCATAAGGTATCATACCTACACTCATAGCAAATTCCTCAACTCTTATACCTCCTTGCTCACCTTCACCAAATATCAAAACCTCATCACCGACATCTATATTACTAGGAATCAAAACCATCATGTAGTCCATAGTTATCCTACCTACAACAGGGCACTCCAAACCCTTAACTAAAACTTTCATTTTGTTAGAATGCAAAGTCGTTATACCATCAGCATAACCGCAAGGCACTACACCAACAAAACCATCCTTCTCCATAAAGTATGTCCTATTATAGCTTATACTCTCACCCTTCCTAAAAAACTTCTTCAGTGCTATATAAGATTTCAAAGCCATAGAATTTCTTAAGGGCACCTTATCCCTCAAATCAAGGTTAGGGTAATAACCATAGATTGACAATCCACACCTTGCAAAATCATACTTTGAAGCCTCTGGTATATTCAAAACACCTCCACTATTGGAAACATGAGTAAAAAAGTTTGGGAAAACCTTTTTTATTTTCTCTACAACACTATCAAAAATACCAAGTTGGTAAAGCGAAAATTCTCTATCAAAATCAGAAGAAGGGAAATGCGTCATCACATCAGTAAGCTCCAAATTCTTCACATTTCCAAGAACTTCAATAAGTTTTTCTAAGTCTCTGTAATGTACTCCAAGCCTACCCATCCCAGTGTCTATTTCAATTCCAAATCTCAACTTTTTACCCAATGACCTAGCTCTCTTTTCCATCTCTTCAATAAAAGAGATATCACTAACAATAGGTATAAAAATATCATACTTAGCCAAAAATTCTATATCCCTCGGTACAAGTGGGGAAAATATGAGAATATCAGCATTCTTGCCTACTTCAGAAATTTCAATAGCTTCTTCTAAAAACGCTACTGCAAACCTTCTTATTCCTTTTTCATAAAAATATTTAAAAACCTCAACAGCACCATGACCATAAGCATTGGCCTTTATAACAGGAATTATTGGTTTACCGTTGTTCAATTTAACAAGATTCCCGTAGTTTTCATACATCACTTCCAAATTGACCTCAGCAAACGTTTTTCGGAAACTTCTAACCTCAAGCATGTATCTAATTTTGTAAAATTAAGACACAGTAAAGCAAAATAGGGGGTTGTATTGAAAAGCTCATAAAAAGATACTCTACCTTTTAGTAGTTAATAAAATTTAGAATGTGAAAAATATATCTTCAATTAATTAAGATTTTTCTTGTGAATAGCCCATTACTCAAATTGAGTAATTTCTCAATAGTTCATAAAGAAACAAACAAAACCATTGTAAGAGACATTTCATTTGAAGTTCATGAAAACGAAGTGGTAGGAATAATAGGTGAAAGCGGTTCAGGTAAAAGTCTAACAATGCTTTCAATACTAGGTATTATTCCTGACTCCTTGAAAGCAGTAGGTGAAATGTACTTCGAGGGGCAAAAAATAGAAGACCCGAGAGATTTGAGAGGTAAAAAGATATCAATGATTTTCCAAGACCCTCTAACTGCTTTAAACCCTGTACTCAAAATAATAGACCAAATCAATCTAATTTCAAAATCAAACAAAATGGAGTACAGTAGTACATTGGATGAATTTAAAAAACTTCTTATCAGTATGAAAATTCAAAATCCTGAAAGAGTATTGAAAAGTTTTCCACACCAACTCAGCGGTGGAATGCTACAAAGAGTAGCCATAGCACTAGTTCTACTACTCAAGCCAAAGCTAATAATAGCCGATGAGCCAACTACTTCCCTTGACGTTACTGTTCAAAAAGAAATAATAGGTATAATAAAAAAAATAAAGACAACTGAAGGCAAATCTATAATATTTGTTACTCATGACATAATGCTAGCTAAAGAATTAGTAGACAGAATAATCGTTATGTACGCAGGGGAAATAATGGAAATAGGAAGCACAAACAACATAATAGAATCTCCCCTGCATCCATACACTAAATTACTCATAGACTCTGTCCCCAGAGTAGACAGCAAACCTGAAAGATTAACTTTTCTCCAAGGTAGAGTTCCTCACTTTTCTGAAATAGCTAATGGCTGCGTATTTTTTAATAGATGCCCTATAGCAGAAATAGGCAGGTGCGATATTTCTAAACCCAACACTCAAAGAAAATATGATACTCACTCAGTAAAATGCTTCTTCGCTTAATTCTGCTTTGATTTTTTAATAGATGTTGCTTGCTGCTTTTCTTTTTCTATATTCATCTCCTCTTCATCAATCTGAGTGAATATTATTCTTCCCGAAGAAGTTTGAAGTATACTTGTTACTTTCACAGGGACTTCCTTATTCATGTACTCCTTACCATTCTCTAGAACTACCATTGTACCATCAGGCAAATACCCTATTCCTTGATTCTTTTCTTTACCTTCTTTGATTATGTGTATTCTTATCTTTTCTCCAGGTAGGTATATTTGCCTCAAAGCCATAGCCAAATCATTTATGTTGAGAACCTTTATCCCCTCTATCTTAGCAACTTTGTTAAGGTTATAATCGTTTGTAACTATTGCACCATTAATATCCTTAGCAAGCTTCAAAAGTTTCTCATCAGTCTTGTTTATATTCTCATAGTCTTTTGTTATTATTTTAAGGTTTATGTGAGGAATGTCCTTAAGCTCGTTCAGTATATCCAAACCTCTCCTTGCACGATTCCTCTTCAAATTCTCCTGGGAATCAGCAAGCATTTGTATCTCAGCTAAAACAAACTTAGGGACATAAACAACTCCATCAAGAAAACCAGTCTTTGCAATTTCAGCTATCCTTCCATCTATTATAACAGAGGTATCAAGAATCTTCACCCTATAAGGCGAAGGCCCCTCTCCATCACTTTGCTGTACAGATTGCTGAACCGAAGACATATAAAAAGGCTTCAACCCTTGAACAAATATAGGAGCAAAAAAACCTATATAAGAAAACGCAATTTCCCAGAAGAGCCTCAAGTTCATGTAACCACTCCCGAGAAGTTCCTTAAGCATTTCATCAACTAAAGTACCAAAGTAAAAACCCGCAATACCTCCCAAAAAGGAATAAATTATGTCAAACTTAACATTAGTTATCACCCTCTCAATAAGTAAAGTCACCAAACCAAACACGAGTCCAGCAACCAAATATTCAACTAATTTCCCCCCAACAACTCCGTAAATGATACCAACAGCCAACAAAAGCATGAGAGGTATAAAAATCCTAAAAATCTGCTTTGGCTTCATAAAACCTCCTTTTACTTAAAATCTTGACAAGAATTATGAATGATTGAACAACACCTTTTATAACTTACTAAGGCAAAAACCAAAATTTAAAATTTCTTCTCCTCAGGAAACAATTTTTAAAATAGAGGTGGCATGTATGCCACCTCTATAAAACTAATAGTTAACAATTGCTCCTTTATCCGCTGATAAAACAAGTTTAGAGTACCTTGCTAAATAACCATGTTTAACCTTTGGTTCTGGCTGCTTCCACTCCTTCTGTCTCCTTTGGAATTCTTCTTCGGTTATCTTCAGGTCTAACCTCTTGGCAATCATGTCAATATGTATTATATCTCCTTCTTTAACAAGTGCTATAGGACCTCCTGCCATCGCCTCAGGTGAAATATGGCCTATACATGGTCCTCTAGTACCTCCACTGAATCTACCATCTGTTATGAGTGCAACACTATCACTAAGCCCCATACCAACTATAGCTGATGTCGGTGACAACATCTCTCTCATACCAGGTCCACCTGCCGGTCCTTCGTACCTTATAACAACAACATCACCAGGTTTTATTTTCTTAGACAGTATCGCCTTAACAGCATCCTCCTCTGAATCAAACACCCTAGCTGGTCCTTCGTGCTTATACATCTTAGGGTCAACAGCAGATATCTTTACAACAGAACCATTAGGTGCTAAATTACCTTTCAATATCCTTAATCCTGCCTCCTGATGGTATGGATTATCTAAAGGTCTTATAACTTCATGATTTATATACTTAACTTGGCTAATAATCTCTTTTGTAGTCTTACCGCTAACTGTCTTAGTATTCCTTATCTTAGGTTCAAGAACCTTCATAACAGCTGGGATTCCTCCAGCCCTGTGTAAATCAACCATATAATGTTTACCACCAGGTCTCAAGGATGCTATATGTGGAACTTCCGAACTCAACCTATCAAAGTCATCAAGAGTTATAAAATCTTTCTCAACCTCATTAGCTATTGCCAATAGGTGTAAAACTGTATTCGTTGAGCCACCAAGTGCCAAATCCACCATTATTGCATTTTCAAATGCTTCTTTCGTAAGTATATCCCTAGGCTTAACATCATTCTTAACAAGTTCAACAATCTTCTCACCAATCTTTTTAGCAAGCCTCACTCTTTCAGCCTCTACGGCAGGTATTGTAGCACCATAAGGTAGAGTCAAACCCAAAGCTTCAACTATACACGCCATACTGTTAGCAGTAAACATACCGGCACAGCTACCTGGACCCGGGCAAGCATAACCTTCTATCTTACTCAATTCCTCCTCACTTATCTTACCAGCCTCATACTGCCCCACAGCTTCAAAGACATCTATCAAATCATAGCTTTTACCTTCCACAAGACCAGGGTACATAGGACCACCAGTTAGAACAATGAAGGGTATATTAAGCCTTATTGCTCCCATCAACATACCTGGTACTATTTTGTCACACGAAGTTATTAGAACAAGTCCATCGAAAGCATGAGCCATAGCCATAGATTCAACAGAATCAGCAATCAACTCTCTTGAAGGAAGCGAATACTTCATTCCTTCATGTCCCATTGCAATACCATCATCTATGGCTATAGTGTTAAACTCAAAAGGTGTACCACCAGCAGCATATACCCCCTTTTTAACAGCTTCAGCTAAAGTCCTAAGATGAATATGCCCAGGAACAATCTCCGTAAATGAGTTCACAATACCTATAAAAGGCTTACTTAACTCTTCATCAGTATAACCATCAGCTTTAAGCAAAGCTCTATGCGGTGCTCTAATTATACCCCTCTTCACACGATCACTAATCATAACACCCTCCTTAAACCTTAGTTTATAAGGTTATAGGTATATAATAATAACTAATAAAAAGAAAATTCAAACCTAGTTATACGCATCCTATCTTGATAAAAAACTCAACTTCCCTTAAACATACCTCAGAAAGATAACAACCCTCTCAAGGAATTAGTACCCTCTTATTTACCACATTATGCCACCTAGCATAAAGTGCTTAATAGTATTCTCTTATTAATTTGGGAGTGAAAAGAGGTGAAACCTCTTCTTGATTTTTAAATTTTCATATGAGTATCATATTAAAATCTTATGGATGAGACATTTATAAGCACGGATATTCTAATAATTGGCTTAGGGATAGCAGGAGCAACTGTAGCTTATAAACTAGCTGAAGCTGGTCTTAATGTGGTCGTAGTACTTAAAGGAACTCTAGAAGATGACGGCAACACGCATTACGCACAAGGTGGGATTGTATACAAAGGAGATTCGGATTCACCTGAATTATTATATAAGGACATAATGGAAGCTGGAAGCTGGGTCAACAATCCAGAAGCAGTAAAAATTGTAGCATTCGAAGGTCCTAAAATACTTAAAGAGTTCTTAATAGATAAAATAGGAGTAGAATTCTACAAAGATGAAAAAGGAAATCTTGAATTCACGGAAGAAGGAGCACACTCCATAAGAAGGATAATATTCTCTGGAGACAAAACAGGTAAAGCAATAATAACAAAGCTAATAGAATCACTAAAGAAATTCAAAAACATAACTATCCTAGAAAACCATATAGCAATAGACCTAATAACATGGCAATTCCATTCCAAAGACCCGCTGAGAATGTACAAAGACAAAACTTGTCTAGGTGCATATGTATACGATGAGAAAAATAAAGTAGTAAAAAACATAACAGCAAAGGCCACAGTCTTAGCAACAGGAGGAATGGGAAAAGTATACCTTTTTAATACAAATCCTGAGATAGCAACAGGTGACGGGTATGCAATGGCATACAGAGCAGGAGCAGAACTGATAAACATGGAGTATACACAATTCCATCCAACAACCTTATACCATCCCCTAAAGAAGAATTTCTTACTTTCTGAATCGCTAAGAGGTGAAGGAGCAATCATTGTAAATCATAAAGGTGAAAGATTTTTATTCAAGTTTGACCCTAGGGGAGAATTAGCTCCAAGAGATGTGGTTACCCGAGGTATAATATCAGAACTTACCTCCACTGGGCAAGAATGCGCTTTCCTAGATGCATCCAAGATAGGCTCCAAAGAAAAGCTAAAATCCAGATTCCCAACAATATACGAAACCCTAGAAAGCATAGGAATTGACATGAGTACTGACCTTATACCCATAGTACCAGCTTTTCACTTCCAGTGCGGTGGAGTAAAAACTGATATCTACGGCAAAACAAACATAAAAAGGTTGTTTGCAGTCGGAGAAGTGGCTTGTAACGGATTACACGGAGCTAACAGATTAGCAAGTACATCACTACTTGAAGGTGTCGTATTTGGACACTACTTAGCTAAATTCATAGTAGAAAACATAGAGAAAGAAATCTTCAAGGAATTCCCAGAGATAGAACCATGGGTAGACACAGGTACCGAAGAAGCTGACTCAATCTTACTTAAACAGGATTGGAATACACTGAGAGCTATTATGTGGAACTATGTAGGACCTATAAGAACTAGAAAAAGGCTCAAAAGATCGTTAGTTGACATAAAAAACCTCCAACTGGGAATAGAAGACTTTTACAAAGAAGCAAAAATATCCAGGGACATAATAGAACTAAGAAATGCTATACAGACAGGTTACATAGTTGCTCTATCAGCATGGGCAAACAAAAAAAGTATAGGTTCACACTATAGAATTGATTAACTAAAATTCTTTTAAGTATAAAGGCTTTTCGAGCTTAGTATTAGCTCCTCCTAAATCACCATCCGTAAGCAAGAATATTAAACCATTCAAGAACTTGTGAATCTTCACTAAGGCATCTATTACTTTTTCACCTTCAAATATGTTCTTCTCCTCCTCTATATCCTTAAGAGGCACCTTCTTAAATTCTATTTCTTCTTGAGGATTGATAAGTATCTTTTGCTCAGTCTTATAATCTGAAAGTACTATCTCTAAAAGATTCTTCATCCTACCAAAAATCTCAACCGCACTTTTTCTTATTTCATACGAAAGTCTAGACCTCTCAATATTTCTATTGTTAAGTAGGCTAGCTTTACGAGCAACCGGCACCATCGGATCAGACTCTATCGTTTTACAATCCAAAACAACCTTATAGTAGTCATTCATCTTCTCCCGTAAAGAAACAACATTAACATATACATCTTCAAAGGATTTTTTTATATCAAGTGTTCTAGCACCGTCAAAAACAACAGAATACTTAGCCCTCGAGAACAAAACGGGGAAAATGTGCCTCTCAAAAAATTCTATAATCGCCTCAAGTATAAATACCTTATCATTTTCCTCTACTCCAAACTCTTGATTCCTTATAATCTTCTGGATTTCTCTAATCCTTATTGAGTTAATAAGCTCTAAGCTCTCTTCTAAAATATCTTCTTTCCTTTCTCTAGCCTGTTCCTGAGCCTCCTTCTTATCCTCCTTCTTTTCCTCCACTATTTCGGCAATTCCCTTTTTCTCCGTAAGGTACCCAATATAGTCCTCCTCCGTCACACCCAAAAACTTCATCAAGTACCCTGATGTCAATGGCAATTCTTTACCAATAATCAACGAAATAACCCTATAAATCCTGTCAAAGTAATACCCAAAAACAAAATTCCAAGACCTAATAAATAGCGAACTTACATTAGTTACCTCACTTTTCTGAAGATACTGAGAGATAGATTTCACTGCTGCTTGAACGAAAACCTTCGCTGTTTCCCTAAATGGATAAAGCATCAATAGCTTTTTGAATATATACGATAACTCCTCCTTTACTTCTCTAGGATTAATACCTTCTTTAGTCTGAATTTCTATCTTATACAACCTCTCTAGCTTGTTAAAAACATCTTCCCTATAAATCTCTGACAATCTATACAAAACCTCAAACGCAAAAGGATGAATCTGGTTAAGAGTTCTCTTAACGGCATTCGTTATGTTAGTGTCCTTTGAAGTCATAATGTATGAAACTAATCTCAAGTCAACTAAAGCCTCCTTCAATGTCTTGGCAGTTTCCTCTATAAACTTAGTTTTTAAATTTCCAGAAAAAAGCTTTATAAGATTAGAAAAATAGGCATCCAAATATACCTTTACCCTGTCCAAGAATGTTATATTTACACTCTCCTCCTTTGCTTTTTGAACAAAATCACCTTTAAATTGCTTCTGAGACAATTGCGTAGGTTTTATAGTAGCTGATTGTTCAACCTTCTGTTGTTTTATAGTAGTAACATTTCTCCGTACCCGTGGTGGAACTTCTTCTGAATTCAACTTCTGCTTTAACTTTTGTCTCATCAATTCTCTTTCGCTTAGAACACGACCACCACTTTTTTGAAACTCCTTAAACAACTTCTCACGAGTCTCTTTATCAAGCTGATAAACACCTATTTTTTCTTTTATCTTCTCCAAATCCTCACTCACAAAAGAATTATGTCACTACCACACTTTATTTTTCAAAAGATTTACTTACTGAAAATCATTTTTACAAAACAAAATCAAACTCATATCTAACCCCCTTTACTTTCAGAAAGCTTTAATCTAAAACATCTAAGAAAATATCCTCCAAAACCTCCGTAATTAATTCTTTTAAAAAATCCCGTTTAAGCACAACGGGCTTTAAGCACTTGAGAATGTATATAAGCACCTTTGAATATTTCTAATAGGAAATAACTATTTTTTGATAAAACCTTTTAGAGTGTAGAGATGCTTAGCATGTCTACGATAAAAAAGCGTAGGTGGGAATTACTAATGATTGTTTTCATAAGCAGATTCAAGAAGAGTCAGATTTTTTAACAAGATTTCAAACCTCTTGAAACTAGAAATTTGTGTAATTATAATTCCTTCAGAAATGTGAATTGATGAGTTAGTATAAATCCCTGTCTTAATAGGGGGTGTATATGAAAAACAAAATTTTTGAGATTATAAGAGAGAGAGAGGCGTAAGGGAAGCCTCATCCTAACTCTCATTTTTACACTATCAACTTTTGTAACTTTCTCGTTACCTATGCTTGT
>Ga0272449_1000573_pt1 | contig 43281 bp, 35 predicted proteins | sample YNPCB0241_FD_198679 | JGI IMG/M metagenome (GOLD analysis project Ga0272449, IMG submission 198679) | Hot spring sediment microbial communities from Yellowstone National Park, WY, United States - YNP-CB-024-1 | ecosystem: Environmental > Aquatic > Thermal springs > Hot (42-90C) > Sediment...
GCTCCGACAGGCGCGGGAACGAATACGGTGTGATGACGAACTCGGCGGGGCGCGCCTGCAGCAGCGGGTGCTTGGGGTCGTACTCGGCGCGGAAGTCGTGCCGTGCGAATGCCGCCGCGTGCGCCGCGCCCACCACCAGCACGATGCGCTCTGGCGGGACGCCCGACTGCTCTACATGGCGCCACATGTAGGCGTTGCGCAGCGCGTCGTAGTCACTGATGCCGCCCGCCTGCACCACCAGCTCGCCCCACTCCTGCGTGAGTTGCAGCAGGCGCGCGGGGTCGCGCAGACAGCTCTCATACAGGCACTCCCACCACTCCTCGTGGCTTTGGAAGCCCAGTCGCTGGGCAACGATGTCGTACAGCGACGGCTCTGGGGCGTCGGCGGTGGGGTCGTGGGGGGCGTCGTCGGCGTCGGGCGGGGTCTGCTTGTCAGGCTCCCGCGCCTCCAGCGACGCGCGGGCGGGGATGTCGCAAAAGCGCGCCTCGATGCCCAGCTCGCGCGCCGTGCGCAGCGCGACCAGTTCAGGCGAGTAGTCGCAAAACGGGTAGAACACCACCTGCGGCGCGGCGTCGGCAGTCGCCTGCTTCACTTCGGGCGGGCGGTACGCCAGCAGCGCGAACGGCGCGACGGCATCGGGCGCGGTCAGCGCGTCAATCAGGTGGTTCGCGTCGTCGGGTCCTTCAATCAGCACCAAGCGCGGGCGCACCGCGCGGATGACCGCCGCCGTCGCGCGGGCAATCGCGGGCGAGTGGTGGCGCACGGGAACCACATGCACCCCGCGAATGCGCACAGCGGGCGATTCTACAGCGACTTCAGCCAGCGCTGCGTCTCCTGCAACTCGCGCCATACCCGTCCCTCGCGCTTCTTGGCGACCGTCTCCAAATACTCGGTCAACGCCTCGAGGTCGCTTTTGTCCTCTTTGGCGATGGCGCCCACCAGCAGGCGCATCACATGCTGCCCGTTCACGACGCCCTCGCCGAAGTGGGTCGCCAGCAGGCAGCCGCCAAACAGCACGCTGACCGCCTCGGCGGTACTCATCACGGTGGAGGGCGACTTCACCTTCTGCTCGCCGTCCAGCGTCTGCCCCTGCCGCAGCTCTTGGAATACCGTCACCAGCGTCTCGATGAGTTCGTCGGGCAGGTCGGCTTGCACGGCGTGGTCGGCAAGCATCTCTTGGGTGCGCTGGCGCACGACCGCCATCTCCTGCTGCAGGTCGCTCAGCACGGGTAGCTCCACGAAGTTGAAGCGTCGCTTCAGCGCGGACGACATCTCGTTCACCCCGCGATCGCGCGTGTTGGCAGTGGCGATGATGTTGAACCCGCGGCGGGCGTACTCGATGCGCTCCAGTTCGGGTATCGCAATCGCCTTCTCCGAGAGGATGGAGATCAGCGCGTCCTGCACTTCGGAGGCGCAGCGGGTGATTTCTTCGAAGCGGGCGATAGTGCCTGTGCGCATCGCGGTCAGCACGGGGCTGGGCACGAGGGAACGGTCGGTGGGTCCCTCCGCCATCAGCAGAGCGTAGTTCCACGAGTATTTGATTTGGTCTTCGGTAATGCCTGCTGTGCCCTGCACCGTGAGTTGCGAGTTGCCGCAGATGGCGGCGCTGAGGTGTTCCGACACCCACGACTTGGCGGTGCCCGGCTCGCCGACCAGCAGCAGGGCGCGGTCGCTGGCGAGGGTGGCGATAGCGACTTGGATACGGTCGCGGTCGCCGATATACTTCGGGCGGATATTCAGGGCAGCGTCGCCCATGATGAACTTCTCGACGGCGCGGGGCGAGAGGTTCCAGCCTGTTGGCTTGGAGTAGGTATCCCACGCGTGCAGACGCTCCAGCTCGTCTTTGCAGCGCACCTCGGCGGGGGCGCGAATCACGGCATCTACTGCGCTCATGGCGGGGGAATTGTACCCGTAAAGCAGGCAATCGCGCGGCGCATCGCCTGGCAGACCTCTTGCCAGTCTTTTAGGGTAAGGGTACCGATTTTTCGCTGGATGCGACTAACATGAACCGTTGCTGGAAAGCACCGCACGATTGAGGGCTTCTCTAAGCCCGCCGCTTCCCACTCGATGATGGCGACATCCGTTTCGCAGATTGCACGAGGGCTTGAAGTGATCTGAAGCACAATCACTGTGTTCGCGCAACTGGGAAACTCTGGTCGGCTAACCACCAGCACGGGACGAAGTTTCGATCCCCTCCCTTCAGAGTAGGGGAACTCGGTTATGACGACATCTCCTGGCTGACAGTTAGGGTTCTGAGTCTGCCGCATCCCATGCTTCCAGGCTTAGCAAAAGCCATCCTTCTCTCTCTGCGACCTCGTAGAGTTGCTCCAAATCTACTCGCGGTTCGGAGTCGATGCCCCTTACACAAGAATCTAAGTCGATGCCACTTACATGAAGAGCTAAGATGTTCTCTTTTGCCCGTTGTCGCTCGAGAGGCAAGGGTTCGACATCCAACAGCCCTAGCCGAATCCACTCGCGGATGACCTCTTCGGTCGTCTCGAGTCGGCGCGCCGCTTCCGAGATGGACACTTTGGGCATGACAAGCGTATTATACCGCATGCGCCGCCGTTACCGTACCCCTTTCTCCCGCAGCAGGGCGTCTATCCAACGCGCGTCGTCCTCACTGAAGGCGGGCGGCGGTGGGTCGCGGCGGTAGTCCACACGCGCCTCATACGCCCCGTCCACATAACACTGCTCCACCACCGCCTGAACATCCAGCTTTGCAGGCTTATCGTCAGGCAACAGCGGGATGGGAATCACAGGCAACCGCTCGCGTACCGTGCGCGGATACACATAAAACTGCGCAGGATCGTCAAAGGTGTGGATGCTAATCAGGTAGTGCCAGCCGTTGGGCACTTCGGCTTGGAGTAGCTCCAGTGGGGCAGCGAGGGTGTATTCGCCGCCGCGCAGCAGGTCAATCTCCACCAAGTTCACCGCGCTGTGCAGGATTTCGCGCTGCTTGCGCAGGTAGAGGTTGCGCCCCTCGGAGCGCGCCTCCTTGTTGAATGGACTGAGTACCTCGATGACCGTCACGAGGCGCATTTCGTTCTCGCGGTCAAGGATTTGAATGAACCCCTCCGTGTGCGGGATGATGTTCGTGTGGAGGACAACAGGCGCGTCGCATTCGGGTTCCAGCACGGCGACGCCCTTGTCGGGATAGGGCGGCTTGCGACGAAGCACAGCAACATCGGGGATGATGTCGCGGGCGGCGAACTCCAAGTAGACGCGCTCCTCAATTGCGGCGATGTATCGAGGGCGTATCTGTGGCTGCAGCGCGTTGCGGATGTAAGTAATCACACTGTGGTGGACATCGTTCCACAGCGCGCGGTCTTCGAGGTAGGGGTTCATGCCTGGAAACGGGTTCGCCATGCACTCACCTGAGACAAGTATACCTCAGATGCGCAACGCTTCCTGCACGCGCACGACCTCTTGCACAATCGCCTGCTTCAAGCCCTCGTATTGCGCGTCGGAGATACCGAGCGACTGCTTGACGGTCGGGGGCAGCTCGTACAGTACGGGCGCGCCCAACGCGAACCCTGCCTGATGCGCCAGCACATTCGCGGCGTGAATCAAGCACCCCAGCGGGCACTCGTCGTAGCCAACATCGTCGTGGTGGCGGCGCAGCGGCTCGCGCATGCTCTCAGGCATATTCCACTGCTCGCCCAGCAGGTCGCCCACCTCCACATGGGTGTAGCCCAGCACCTCGCGCTCGGCGTCGCGCAGCGGAATTGCACGATCCAACGCGAGGGTGAGAATCTGATCGAACTCGTTGGGCAGGAACTTGTCCATCACGAGCCTGCCTGCGTCGTGGAGCAAGCCTGCGAGGAACGCCTCTTCGGGGTCGCGCCAGCCCTTGAGTTTCGCCAGCACGCGCGCCGCGCTCGCCGTTGCCAGCGAATGCTGCCAGAACGCCAGCCGATCGAACCGCTTCGACGCCCCGCGCACGGAGGTCATCTGCTGATACGCCTGTCCCACCACAATTGAGCGCACCGCCGACAGCCCCATCACCGAAATCGCCTGCGAGACGGTCTTGATTTTGCCTGGCGCGCCATAGTACGCGCTGTTCGCGCTCTTAAGCAACTTCGATGCCAGCCCCGCGTCGCGCTCAATCAACGCGCCAATCTGCCGCGGCGATGCGTTCGGATTGTCCACCAAACGCAGCACCTGACTGGTCACCTGCGGCAGCATCCCCAATCCTGGGGTACGCGCCACCCGTATCGCCAGTGCGCTCAGTTCCATCTGTCCACGCCTCCAAAGGGGGATATTCCACATCTGCTGACGCAATTTCCTGTGCGAATTCAGTATAATTGAATGGGAGACGGGGATGTCGCTCGCGGCACTATTGGAGTGGTGGAACTTCATCTTCGCCCTGCCGCTGGCAGTGGGGGGTGTCTTGCTGCTGGGGCTGGCGCTGTCGGGGATGATTGACCTCGGCGGCGACCACGCCAACGGTGATGCTGACCACGCAGGGGAACTGCACGGCGATGGGGGGAACGCCCACCATGCTGATGTCGACGCGCACGCCGACCATGCAGGCGACGCCGAGCACGCCGAGGGCGCGGACGGCAAGCACGGCATCGTCAAAACCCCCTACAGCAGCCACGACGACCACGCCGCTGCCGAGAAACCGCTCTGGCTCAAGGCGCTGAACCTGTTCGGCATCGGGATGGGGCTGCCCCTCTCGATGGCTGTGCCGTTGCTGATGATGGTGTGGGGGACGGTTGGGCTGATTGCCAACCGCCTCTTGGAGCCGCTGCTGCCAGCACCTGCGCTGTTCGCGCCGCTGTCGATGGGCGTCGCGCTCGTTACGATGGCGTTCGCAGGGCGCACGGCGGGGCTGATCATTCGGCGCGTGCTGCGCGACGAGGCGCCCCCGATTGTCGACAAGTACGGGCTGGTCGGCAGCACGGGGCGCGCCGTGTACGAAATCACGCCCGACGGCGGCGTCGCCCATGTGCGCGACCGCTATGGCAACCTGCACCGCATCGTGTGCCGCGCCGCGCCCGGCGAGCCAAGCATCCCCGCCGATACGCCCATCCTCGTCGCCCGCTACGACGAGCAGACCCACCTCTACTGGGTGGAGCGCAACCCGCTCGAACTACCCGACGATTCGCCTGAGGTACACTCCTCAGCGCAACAACCCACACAACACATCGGGGGACAAACCTAAGACGGAGGAGAGACGATGCATAGCTGGTTCATACTGATCGGCTTGGCGTTGATGCTGCTGGCTGGCTTCGGCGGCAGCGTGTTTGGTGCCGCTTGGGGACCACTGCAGCAAGTGATTTCGCTGGCTGTGGGCGCACTACTGCTGGTCATCGGGTTCATCTTCCTGATGATCTCCAAGTTCTATGTGCGCCCGTCGGCGAACATGGCGTATGTGCGGACTGGGTTCGGGGGACGGCGCGTGGTGCTGGACAGCGGCGCGCTGGTGTTCCCCTACCTGCATACCCTCGTGCCCGTCTCGCTGGAGACGATGAAACTGGAAGTGGAGCGCAAGGGACCCGACGCGCTCATTACCCGCGATAACCTGCGCGTGGATGTGAAAGCCGAGTTCTACATCAAGGTGCAGCCCGAAGTGGACGCGATTCTGAACGCGGCGCGCTCGCTCGGCGACAAGTCCGTCAACGCGCAGTCCGTCTCGCAACTCGTGTTCGAAAAGCTCGTCTCCGCGCTGCGCAGCGTGGCGGCGACCAAAGACCTCGTGGAGATTCACGCCCAGCGCGACGCCTTCGCCAGCAGCGTGCAGCAACTGGTGCGCTCCGACCTCGAACAGAACGGACTGACGCTGGAATCGGTCACCATCTCGCGCTTAGACCAGACCTCGCAGGAGCTGCTTTCGGACAACAACATCTTCGACGCGCAGGGCAAACGCAAAATCACCGAGATCACGCAAGCTGCGCTGGTGGAGCGCAACCGCCTCGAACAAGAGGCGCGGCGCGAAATCACCCTCAAAAATGTGCAGACCCAGAAGGAGATTCTGGAGCTGGAACGCCAGCGCGCTGAGGCGGAAGCCGCCCAGCAAGCCGAAGTCGCCAAAGTGCAAGCCGAGAAACAGCGCGAGGCGGAGACCTACAAAATCGAGCAGCAGCGCCAAGTGCAAGAGGCGCAAATCCAGCAGGAGCAAGCCGTGCGCGTCGCCGCCATCGAGCGCGACCGACTGCTGCTCCTGAAACAGCAGGAACTGCAAAAGACCGACATCGACCGCGAGAAAGCCGTCGAGCTTGCCCAGCGCGAGAAGGAAATCGCCGTCGCGGAAGCCGAACGCCAACGCGCCGAAGCCGAAAAGCAAGCCCTCGAAGCGCAGGCGGAACGCGAACGCGCCAAGCAACAAATCATCACCGTCGAGCAGCTCGCCGCCGCCGAACGCGAGGCGCAGGCAAAGCTTATCGCCGCGAAACAGCAGATTGAACAAGAGCGCATCAAGCGCGAGACCGATGTGCAGGTCGCTGCCTTCGCGGAGGTAAAGAAAGCCGAAGCGCAGAAGCAGGCGGCGGAGCTGGAAGCGCAAGCCATCCTCACCCGCGCCGAAGCCGAAGCCAAAGCCCGCGAACAGGTCGCCCGCGGCGAGACCGCCGTCAAGATGGTCGATGTGAACATCGCCCGCGAGCAGGTGGAGGTCGAACGCGCCCGCGTGGAAGTCGAACGCCAAGCGCTGGAGTACCGCCAGACCTACAGCGAAGCCGCGCTGAAGTTCGAACTCGAGAAGTTCCGCATCGAAGCGCAGCGCGATGTGCAGATCGAACTGGCGCGCGCGATTGGCGAGTTCATGAGTCGCGGCAATATGAACATCTTCGGCGACCCCGAAACACTCGCCCGCATGACCGAGCAGTACGCGAAAGGCTTGGGGCTGGGCGTGGCGATTGATGGCGCACTGTCGGGACTGCAAGCCATCGGCGACGGCAACGGCAAGCTCGGCGAGATGGCGCAGCAACTGATGGCAATCGCCCAGCGCATCGGCGCGGTGCGCATGCAAGCCCAAACCGACGCCGCGCAACCCGCCGACCAAAAGGGCGAGTAGCCACGCTTGTAGGGGCAGACACAGCGGTCTGCCCCGCTTCACATAACGGCGTCAGCCCCCGCAGCGGCTCTCAAGGGTAGAGGCTGCTTGCGTAGCTGCTAATGCGGGTGTCTCACTCGTCACTGAAAAGCTCCCGAATTAGCTCTTCCTTGCCTATGTCCAAATAGTCTGATATATCTTTTAGTATGCCGCTAAGCGTCCCGACTCGCAAACTCTTGTGGCGTGGAATTGTGATATGATGCTCGTCGCCGCGATGGGTAGATGTCAAACGCATGTGGCTCCCCGTTTGGCGCGTAGTTTGGTAGCCATACCGCTTCAGCAAGCGTGCAAGGTCTTCACCACTTATGTCTCGTGGGAGCCTCACGCGAGCAGAACCTCCTCGCGCACAAAGTGAAGGCGAATGACTTTTGGTCGGCTCTCGTCAGGGAAGTGGCACTGAACGGCATCTTGCACCTGGCGGCGCAGCTCCTTCAGAGTGTCAGCCTCCGTGAAAATAGAGTACCCCAGCGCTTGAGCCTCGAAACCGCCTTCAGGCGACTCGCGCACAACAAAGATTATCTCCTGCATTACAACCTTGAGTGTACCCTACGGTTCCCGTTGTTGCAAGGCTTTGAATCAGCGACGCGCCTTGTGGAGTTTCGACCTCGTCATAGGGTGTAGTTCCCAGAAAAGCGATTAGCTTCATCGCAAGCGTCTCCTCGCTGTACCGTCTCGGCAGTGTTTATCACCAACTGCACCGCCAGAGTTCACGATTACCCCCTCCGTAGGTTCTGATAAGGGTACACAGGTACTTATACCAATCGCCGAGCCAAAGTTCACAAAAAACAGCAGTTGATGACCTCCTCCTTAAGGTTCCCCCTGCTCGCAGGGGAACCGAACTGGCGCGGTTCCCCTCGCGAAGCGGGGGGAACCTGCAGGAGGGGGGCAATTGTAAACTCTGTCTGTGCGAATTGTGAACTCCGAACACACAGAGTATATCTACATTTGAAGACGAACTCTCTCTCGGAAGCCTTGGAAGTGCATGATATTCGTATCCAGCACCCACAGCACAAGGGTTTCTGCGTAACCCAAGGCTCTCTCTGAGTCATCCTTGCTACACGCGCGATACCCGTGCTCCAATATACTTCTATTCCGTAGCTGTTGTAAATCAAGAAGTTTGTTCTTCAATTCGTCATTCAGGGTACGATTGTGAGCTATTTCTAAGACCTCCACACCTGAAGAAAGGGTAAGCTCTTTCGGAACATGTCCCAAGCGTGATTTTACAGCCTCTTGCTCACTCTGGGACGGTGTGTAGCGCCAAGGATTTCTATTAGACATTACCAATGCTACCTGAACCGCAGCTTCAAGAGCACGGTAGCTGCGCAGAACGGCTTCCGTATATTCTTTGCGCTGAATGTGTCTATAAGCATTTTCAAGCAAATCGGCACATAACAGGCGCATGCCTTCTTCACTACTGGGTTTGTGGGTTTTTCCTTCTTCCCACTGACGAAATACTCGTATCGTATCAGAAATCGCGTTTGCTATTGGAGCGAGTCTGTCTATTATCTGCGTGAGTTTGCCCAGATCAGGGTCGTCAGATAGGGCTTTCGCTTGCCGATTGAGTTCGCGCAACTCGGGCACAGCCTTGTCATACTCTAAGTTATCCCAAAAACTGAGGGCTGTAGTAGCGCGTTTTAGAAATCCGAAACGACCTGAGTCAGGCAAGACTTCTGCCAGATTCTTTGCAGGCTCGAAGCGGTAGTTTCGCAACAAATTGATAATTTGCTCCGCTCTTTCTCGCGTAAATGTTTGTTCAGAAGGTCGAATCGTCATCGCTTCGCTCACCACACGCCCCGTCTCGTCGCGCTGCCCACCTCCAACATAGCTTAGTTCCAAGTTACCTGCTAACGGTGCAGTTAAGGCAGCGTGAACCGCGGCTGCCGACATAACCTTGGTACCCCCTGTGTAGTTGACCAAAACTCGGTCGGCGTCTATCGCTTTATTCAGCTGCCTTTTCATCTCGCGCAAGCATGCGTCGAGGTTCTCGGGGTCGTCTATTTCTGCTGAAAGCAATTCTGCTAACCCCAATTTTTTAGCTTCATCAATTAATTTTTTAGTAATGTTTAGGGTATTGTTCTCCTGACTCTGCTGCTCTTGTGTCGGACGACCGTATACCAGTATAACAGACAACGAGGCAGACTTCCTGTCTGCAGCCTGTTTAGTTTCCTCAATCGCGCGAAGTAAAGGTTCTGCTGTTGTGCCTACTGTCAGCACGAGCGTCCATTTCGCCATGATGACTCCTCCTTCAGGACGGAAGGATTTTGCCTATGTACTGGCGATTCGCTGCTTGGTTTTCAACTCCTGCCGTTCCTTGTGTTAAGTCCCTGTAAAATTCACCGCCCCACAGACGCCTGCTTTGCATGCGTCCCCTGTCGCGTACGCCACGCCCGCACGAGGCGATTGGGCTGTAGCGGCGCGCGCAGAAAGAGCGTGCCGATGCTGAACGCCCGCGCGCCCAGCGCCCATAGCTCCTCCAAGTCCTGCAGGGTGTAAATCCCGCCGCCTGCGATGATGGGCAGCCGCGTGTGGGCGCGGAGCTGCTGCACTGCCTCGCGCACGAACGGGCGTATCGGCTCGCCCGACACGCCGCCTCCGCCCAGCCGCGCCAACGGCGACGGTCGCTCGCCGAACACCAGTCGCCACGGCACAGCGTTAATCGCATGCACGGCGTCGGCAATGCCCTCCACCGCCTGCGCAATCGCTACATAGGGCTGGTCGTAGCCGACCTTGACAATCAGCGGATGCCCCGCCGCGCGCAGCGCCTCCGCAATCGCCTGCACATGCTGTACCGTGTCCGCCTCGCAGTGGGCTACATTCGGGCACGAGGCGTTCAGCTCGATGCCTGCAATTCGTAGCCCGCGCAGCTTCTGGGCGAACGCCTGCGCCTCCTCGACGCTTTCGGGGTAGACCGACACAATCGTCTGCAGCCCCATGCGTCGCATGCGGGGATAGCAGGCGCGAATCCACCAGTCGATGCCTGGGTTGGTCAGCCCGACAGCGTTCACCGTGCCGCCGCGAATGAGGCGCACGCAGCGCCACGGCGCGTACCAGCGCAGGTTGCCTACGCGCGGGCGCAGCGTGAGCGTCTTGACCACAATCGTGAACTCGTGGGGGTTCAGCAGCCCCGCCCAGCGCAGGGGATACTCCCACCACCAGCCGCGCCCATCGAAGCCCAACGCGCCGCTGCCCGTCAGAAACTCTATCCGCTCGCCGTTGGAAAGCGTAATCACCGCTTCAAGTGTACCCATTTTTGGAAAAATGGGCTATAATTTGGCTACTATGGCGTACTTACCCAGAGCTGTGGAGCGCGCTGACCGCTACAAGGTCAAGGTGGACGAGTATATCCACTATCGCCGCGAGGGTTACCTCAAGGTGGAGGGATTGGTGTCGCAGGCAGATGTCGCCAAACTGTACGAGTGGGCAATCGAGCGGTGGGAAGACAAGCCGCAGAGCGCTGCCACTTGGTCGCCGAACCCGTCGCGCGTGCATCAGCTGCATCGTGTTGACCCCGTCGCGGAGTGGGGGCTGTTACACCCGCGCATCCTCGATGTGCTGGAGGCGCTGATTGGTCCCGATGTGCTGGCGTTGCAGACGATGCTGTTCCACAACCCGCCGGGCACAGGCGGGCAGGGCTGGCATCAGGACTCGTGCTACATCACGACCTACCCCGACACGCTGATTGGTGCGTGGCTTGCGTTAGACCCCGCTGACGAGGAGAACGGCTGCCTGTGGGTCGTGCCCGGGTCGCACTTCGAGCCGATTTATCCGCCCGACGCGATTCCTTACGCCCATGTGCAGGCGGTGAACGCTTTTGAAGACCTGCACGAGGTGCAGAATGTGAGCCACTTGGACGACGAGGTGAACACGCTGACGCAGATTGTGCGCAAGTACCCGCCGCCGATTCCTGTGCGCATGGCGCCGGGCGATGTGCTGTTCTTTGATGGGCACATCCTGCACCGTTCGTATCCGAACCGCACTTCGGATCGCTGGCGTCGGGCGTTCGTGTGCCACTACTGCAACGCGCGCTCGTGGGTGCCGTGGAATCACGGCGCGCCGTATGAGGGCGACAGCGCGAACTATCAGCATATCCTGGCGCGCGGCAACACGCACTTGCCGTTTGCCAAGCCGAAGTTTGGCACGGAGGTTCACCTGTACGAGCCGAGCCGCGACGGTAGCCCGCCCCCGCGCATGATGGGCGACCTCGAGGGCAACATGGGGATGGGGTAGCGTCCCATCCCCTGCCAGTGCCCGTGCGAACTAGCGGAACGGGTCGGCTTCATCATCGAAGAAGACCACATCGTCCAGCTCGGCGTCGTCGAGGTCGTCGGAAGATTGCTCGACTGTTATGCCGCCGTCGCTGGCTTGGCGAATGATTGTGATGCGCTGCTCGGCGTCCGCAAGGTACTGCTCGCAGTATAGCCGCAGGCGTTGCCCCTCCTCGTAGAGGCGTACCGTCTCATCGAGGGGCAGCTCACCTGCTTCCAGCGTGCGGACAATCGCTTCCAGGCGCGTCATCGCCTGCTCGAAAGTCATCGGCTCATTCTGTGCGTTCATCATGGTGCATAACCTCCGTTATTGTGGCGCGGAGCGTGCCGTCGACAAGCACGATTTCGATGGGCTGATTTGCCGAGAGCTGCGCCGCGCGCGTCAGCACGGCGTGCGTGTGCGGGTCGCGCAGCAGGGCGTAGCCGCGCTGCAGCACGGCGTAGGGGCTGACCGAGTCGAGCGTGGCGGCGAGGGCGGTCAGTCGCTGTCGGTGTGCGGCGAGACGCTCGGCGACCCGCTGCACGATAGCGCGTTCGGCGCGGGCAAGTTGCTCGCGGGCGCGCGCCAGTTGCGCCTCTGGACTGCACTGCGCAAGGCGAGTAGCGTAGCCCAGCAGCGTCTTGTGGCGTTGGTCGAGGGCGCGGGCGCACGCCTGCTCAAGGCGCATCTGCACGGCGGCAAGGCGGTCGCGCACACGCTCAAGCCGTGTCGCCCGTTCGCTCCGCTCCACAAGTTGGCGCAGTCGTTCGCGGAGTTCCTCGCGGTCGGGGAACACTGTCTGCGCCGCCGCGCTGGGGGTGAGCGCACGCGCATCCGCCGCAAAGTCGGTCAGCACCGTGTCGGGCTCGTGCCCCACTGCGCTGACGACAGGAATGCGCGAGTTGGCAACCGCGCGCACGACCGCCTCGTCGTTGAACGCCCACAGGTCTTCAATCGAGCCGCCCCCACGCGCCAGAATCAGCACATCGAGCGCGCCCACCTGCTGCGCAACGGCGGGAGAGTTCGCCAGCGCAAGCGCAGCGACCAGCGACGCAGGTGCGCCCTCGCCCTGCACGCTCGCAGGAAACACCACAATCGGTATCCCCGCATGTCGCTCGCGGGCAATACGCACGATGTCGTGCAGCACCGCGCCCTCCAGTGAAGTGATGACGCCCACCCGTCGCGGGTACTTCGGCAGCGGACGCTTGCGCTCCGCAGCGAACAGCCCCTCCGCCTCCAACTTGCGCTTGGTCTGTTCATACTGCTGCCACAACGCGCCTGCGCCGTTCTCAATAATCACTGCCTCAGCCCGCAACTGGTAGATGCCCCGCGGCGGGTAGACATCGATACTGCCGAGCGCACAGACCATCTCACCGTTCTGGGGGTGTATCCTCAACCGCGACAGGGCGTAGCCCCATATCACGCACGACAACTGGCTCTTTTCGTCGCGCAGGGTGAAAAAGGCATATGGGTTCCCGTTGCGGTCTGTAAGCACAGTCCACGAGGCAACCTCCCCCCGCACCCAGACGAACTGCAGCGCGGGATCCGACTCTAACCTTTGTTCAACACGCGCGTTGACCTCTGAAACCGTGAGCACCTGCCCTGCTTCCAGCGCGCCTTGCAGGGTATCGTATACAAGGTCAAACTCCATCTCGAAAGCCACTGCACACCTTCGTCATTAGTATACTGTGTCTGATACCAGCAAGTTCCTGTAGTTAGTCGTCAAAGGGCGATTCGTCGTCGGGTTGGCGTTCCTCGCGGGGTGCACCGAGCGCGAGTCCGACCGCCTCTTGGGCGGTGCGAGCGGGCAGGGCGGTCAGCGGTAGGCGTTCGTGCGGGCGCTGCAGGTTGCTGCGGGGCACGATTGCGTAGCGGAAGCCGAGCCGTGCGGCTTCCTGCAGGCGCGCCTCCATGCGTGGGACGCCGCGCACCTCGCCGCCCAGCCCCACCTCGCCGAACACCACCAAGTCGGGGCGCAGCGGGCGGTTACGCATCGCCGACGCGACGGCAACCAGCACCGCCAAGTCCGCCGCAGGCTCGAACACGCGCACGCCGCCCGCCGCGTTCACAAACACATCGTGCGAGAGCATCCGAAAGCCCAGCCGCTTCTCCATCACCGCCAGCACGAGGCTCACCCGCTCGTAGCTTAGCCCCGTAATCACGCGCCGCGGGGTGTTCAGAAACGACGGCGTGGTCAGCGACTGAATCTCCACCAGCATCGCGCGGCTGCCCTCCAGCAGCGGGAACACCACCGAGCCAGGCGCGTCGGTCGCTCGCTCCGCCAGCAGCCGCTCCGACGGGTTCGGCACAGGCACAAGCCCCTCCGCCTGCATATCGAACACTCCCACCTCGTCCGTCGCGCCGAAGCGGTTCTTGCTCGCGCGCAGCACACGGAAAAGCCCCTGCGGGTCGCCCTCGAAATACAGCACCACATCCACCAGATGCTCCAGCACTTTGGGTCCCGCAATCGCGCCCTCTTTGGTGACATGCCCAATCAGGAACAGCGCGACCTCCTGTGCTTTGGCGACCTGCTGCAGGGCGGTGGCGCAGGCGCGCACTTGGGCGACCGTGCCCGGCGGGTTGTCGATCTGCGCGGTGTAGAGCGTCTGCACCGAGTCGATGACGGCGACGGCGGGCTGAGTAGTCTCAATTAGGTGCAGCGCGGTCTCCAGTTCGGCGGTTGCGGCGGCATGTAGGTTCGGGCTGAGCGTGCGCAGGCGTCGGGCGCGCATCTGCAACTGGCGCAGCGACTCCTCGCCCGTCAGGTACAGCACCGCACCGTGCTGGGTCAGCCCCTGCGCCGCCTGCAACAGCAGCGTGCTTTTGCCAATCCCCGGCTCGCCGCCGAGCAGGATGAGCGAGCCGGGCACGACGCCTCCGCCCAGCACGCGGTCGAACTCGTCGATGCCTGTGGGCAGGCGCGTTTCGGCGGTGTCGCTGAGCTGGGCGAGCGGCTGCGCCTGCACAGTCGCCGCGCTCGGCGAGCGCGCCCGCTCCCGCGCGGACGCGCCTGCGCCGCGCGTCGGGGCGACGACCTCCTCCTGCAGCGTGTTCCACGCGCCGCACTCAGGGCACTGCCCCATCCAGCGCGGCGTCGCGTAGCCACACGCCGTACACACATACTGCGAACGCACCCGCGCCATCGCCCTAACTGTACCCCATCGGCGCGGTAAACTATCTGGCGTGCGCTGGGTGATTCGGCTGCTGGCGCTGGCGGCGATTGGGCTGATCCTGTACGCGAGTTGGCGGCGGCTTACGCCTTCGCCACCGCCCGACTGGGCGCGGTTGGAGGCAACGGCGCGTGCGTTCTGCGCCGAGCGCGGGCTATCTTACCCCCTCCAGCAGCCGTCCATTCGCATCGAGAAAGGCGCACGACGCTTGACGCTACTGGAGCAGGATGCGGTCGTCGCCCAGTTCCCGATTGCGCTCGGCTCCGCCCCTATCGGACACAAACAGCGCGAAGGTGACCGCAAGACCCCTGAAGGCGACTACTTCGTGTGCGAAAAGCATGTCAGCCGCAGGTTCTACCTGTTTCTGGGGCTGAGCTACCCGAACGCCCGCGACGCGCAGGCAGGCTACAAGGCAGGGCGCATCACGAAGGCGCAGCTGCAGGCGATCGAGTCGGCAATCCGCGCGGGCAAGTGCCCGCCGTGGGACACGCCGCTGGGCGGGGCGATTGGTATTCACGGCGGCGGTACCGCACGCGACTGGACGCTCGGCTGCATCGCCGTTGATGACGCGCACATCGAGCTGCTGTATATGCTGGTTCCCGTCGGCTGCCCCGTGCAGATTACGCCTTGAGGTACACTTCCACTGACATGAGCGCAGAACCGCGACAGTTTGGCTTCGAAACGCGCATGCTGCATGCGGGGCACATTCCCGACCCATACACGGGGGCGCGCGCCGTGCCGATTTATCAGACCACCTCGTTCGTGTTCGACGACCCCGACTACGCCGCGCAACTGTTCGAACTCAAACAATACGGCAACATCTACACGCGCATCATGAACCCAACCACCGCCGTGTTCGAAGAGCGCATGGCGAGCTTGGAGGGGGGCACGGGCGCGGTGGCGACCGCCAGCGGCATGGCGGCGCAGTTCCTGACCTTCTACACCCTGCTGCAGCCCGGCGATGAGATTGTCAGTTCCGCACACCTGTACGGCGGCACGACCACCCAGTTCACGCACACCTTCCAGAAGCTGGGCGTGACGGTCAAGTTCGTAGACCCTGGCGATTTCGAGGCGTGGGAGCGCGCGATTACGCCCAAAACGCGCGCGCTCTACGGCGAGACCATCGGCAACCCGAAAGGCTCGATTCTGGACATCGAGCGGCTGGCGCAACTGGCGAATGCGCACCGCATCCCGCTGATCGTGGACAACACCTTCGCCACGCCGTACCTGTGCCGCCCGATCGAGTGGGGCGCGACGATTGTGGTGCACTCCGCCACCAAGTTTATCGGCGGGCACGGCAACTCCATCGCTGGGGTGGTCGTCGAATCGGGCAAGTTCGACTACAGCCACTTCCCCACGATTGCCGCCCCGTCGGGCGCGTATCACGGGCTGAAGTTCTACGAGACCTTCGGGCACTACGGGTTCCTGATGAAACTCCGCGCGGAGACGCTGCGCGATGTGGGCGCGTGCCTCTCGCCGTTCAACGCCTTCCTGCTGATTCAGGGGCTGGAGACGCTGTCGGTGCGGATGGAGCGCCATGTGGCGAACGCGCAGGCGGTCGCCCGCTTTCTGGCGGAGCATCCGCGCGTGGCGTGGGTCGCCTACGCAGGGCTGCCCGACCACCCCGATTATGCCCTCGCGAAAAAGTATACGCCTCTGGGACCTGGCGCGGTCTTCTCGTTCGGCATCAAGCCCCCCGTCGGGATGGACGCCCGTGAGGCGGGCAAGCGGTTCATCCAGAACCTACAACTCTTCTCGCACCTCGCAAATGTGGGCGATGTGCGCAGCCTCGTCATCCACCCCGCCTCCACCACCCACCAGCAACTCAGCGACGAAGAGCTGCGCATGGCAGGCATCGGTCCCGAAATGATCCGCCTCTCCATCGGGCTGGAGACGGCGGACGACCTGCTGTGGGACTTAGACCGCGCCCTGTGGGGCATCGACAAGGAGTGAGCCTATGGAGACGCTGGCATGTGCAATTCAGCTGAACACCATCCTGCCGCCTGAGTTGCAGGCGCGCTACCAGAATCCCGACACGATTCGGCGCGTGCTGCGTCAAGCGCGCACGATTGCGATTGTCGGCGCGTCCACCGACTCCTACAAGGCGAGCCACATGGTGATGAGCTATCTGCAGGCGGAGGGCTATCGGTGCATCCCCGTGAACCCGAACGCCGACGCGATTCTGGGCGAGCGGTGCTACCCCGATGTGGCGAGCATTCCCGATGCGATTGATGTGGTGGACATCTTTCGCCCCGCGCACGAGTGCCCCGCGATTGTGGAGCAGGCGATTGCGAAGGGCGCAGGGTGCGTCTGGTTCCAGTTGCGGATTGTGAACCTTGAGGCGGCGGAACGCGCCGAGCAAGCGGGACTGACCGTGATTATGGATCGCTGTATCAAGATGGAACATGGGCGGTACGCGGGCAGCCTGCACTGGGTCGGCATGAATACCGAAATTATCACCGCCCGCAAGATGCGCCGCTGGTTCTAACGCGAAAAGTGGGGTATACTGCTTCCGAAACGCCTGCTGCCCTGAAGAGTCTAAATTCGCAGGGCAGGGCTGCGAGAATGCGGTGGATGGACGAGACGATCGAGTTTGAAGCGCTCGTGGCGACCTATGAGCGGCGCATCTACAACCTGCTCTTGCGGATGGTGAACGACCCCGAAGACGCGGCGGACCTGACGCAGGAGACCTTCTATCGCGCCTTTCGCGCTTTCGATCGCTTTCGCGGCGACTCGCAGCCCTACACTTGGCTGTACCGTATCGCGGTGAACTTGGCGAACGACCACCTCGAAAAGCGCGCCCGCATCCGCAAGCGCGAAGTGGAGTTAGCCGCGCTGGAGTTCACCGACGACGGCGAGCCAACAGGCTGGGACCCGCCCGACCCAGCCCCGACGCCCGAAGAACACCTGCTGCAGCAGGAACTCGTCGAGAAGGTGCGCGCGTTGATTCAGCAGATGCCGCCCGACTATCGCGAGATTATCCTGCTGCGCGAGTACGAAGAGATGTCCTACGAAGAGATGGCGGAGGCGCTGGGCATTACGCTGGAAGCGGTGCGGAGCCGATTGGCGCGCGCCCGCGCCTGGCTACGGATGCGCCTCGCGCCCTACATGCAGGAGGAGGAACGCTGATGTTCACAAGGAGCGCTGCCCGCTACGGAATGGCAGGAGTGATGCTGTGCTTGACTGTGCTGCTGGGGCTGGCGCAAGAGCGGCGCGTCGAGAGCGTCGCCGTGCGTGGTCTGCGCAACATCTCGGAAACCGCCGTGCTTACCGCGCTGCGTCTCAAACCCGGCGAGCTGTTCTCCGAAGCGACCTTAGAAAGCGACCGCCGCGCGATTCTTGCGATGGGGCTGTTCAGCGATGTGCGCCCGCGCGTCGAGCAGACCGAAACGGGCGTGCGCGTCGTGTTCGAAGTTGTCGAGAACCCGCTCATCCGCGAAGTGCGCTTCACAGGCAACACTGTGTTCAGCGCGGAGCAACTGCTGGAAGTGGTGCGCAACAAGCCCGGCTTCGTGTTCAACACCAACTTCGCCGAGCCGGACATCCGCGCGATTCGCGACGCCTACGAGCGCGCGGGCTACATCGTGCTGCCTGAAGGCTACACCCCGCCCGACTACGAGAACGGCATCCTAACCATCGCGCTGAGCGAGCTGCGCGTCGGCGAAATCCGCATCGAAGGCAACACCAAAACGCGCACGAATGTTATCTTGCGCGAGATGCGCATCAAGCCGGGCGACCTGTTCAACACACAACGCTTCCAACGCGACATCAACCGACTCTACAACTTGAACTACTTCGACCAAATCACGCCCGAAAACTCGTTTGCCGCGCCTGGCGTCATCGATCTTACGCTGAAAGTCAAAGAGCGTCCCACAGGCAGGCTGAATGTCGGCTTCGCCATCGACTCGCGCCGTCGGCTGATCGGGCTGGCGGAGGTCTTCGAGACCAACTTTCGTGGCACGGGACGCACAGTCGGCGTCAATTTCCAAAGCACAGGCGGGCGCAACGGCAGCAGTATCGAGTTGCTGTTCACCGAGCCGTATCTGGATCGGCATCGAACCGCGCTGTCGGTCTCGCTGTATAACAAGTTGGTCTATCGCTTCACCTCCAACTTCTTTGGCGGTCAGCTGGATCCGAACCTGGAGCAGCAGTACGATGAGCGTCGACGCGGGATCACATTAGGACTATCGCGCCCGCTGAACGACCTGATTACGGCGTCGGTCGGGCTGCGCGCGGAGGATGTGAACACGAACCGCGTGGCGACCAATCAGGGCGGGGGCTTCATCCGCCAAGACGGCACGCTGACCAGCCTCAGCCTGCGCGGCGTCTACAACAACCGCGACTTCGACTTAGACCCCGCGCAGGGGCAGTACCTCGCGCTGACGCTGGAGCCAGGCTTTACCAACATCCGCTCCGCCGAGCAGCAGTTCATCGACTCGGGCGTGGTGAAGCTGGGTCAGTCCAGCTTCCTGCGTGCGTCGATTGATTACCGCCTCTACTTCAGCCCGCAAGGGCGGCGCACGCAGCCCGACGATCGACGGCAGGTGTTCGCTATTCGCGCCTACTACGGCGCAATCTCAGGCACGGTACCGTTCTTCGAGCAATTCTTCATCGGCGGCGCAGAGACGCTGCGCGGCTACCCCGAAGACCGATTCTGGGGCAAGAACGCCGCGCTGCTGAGCTTCGAGTTCCGCCAGCCCATCGAAAAAGCGTTCACGGCGGTGTTTTTCGTGGACATCGGGCACGCCTGGGGCGGCTACCCCAGCGTGAACGACTTCACCCAGCGCGGCAGCTTCCGCCCCGAAGTCGGCTACGGCTTGGGCATCCGCGTGCGCACCCCCCTGGGGCCCCTGCGCATCGACTACGGCATCGGACGCGACGGGGGACGCACCCACTTCAGCGTGGGACAGGTCTTCTAACGACCAACAAGGAGTACACTCATGACACGGAGGTTAACATGAAAACTCTCTTCGGATGGCTACTAATGATCGGATGCGTGCTGACCGCGCACGCACAAGCGTTCGGCGTCGTGGACTATGAGCGTATCATGAACGAGTCCACCTATGTGCAAACGAATCGCGACAGGATTCAATCGCTAAGGGCACGCTACCTCAATGTGCTGCAGACTTTGGAAGAGAACCTTGTGCTGACTAACGAGGAGCGTCAGGAGCTGACGAATCTCCTGCTGGCAGAAAACCTCAACGACGAGCAGCGCAAGCGCGTAGACCAACTCAAGCAAACGGCACGCCAGCGGGCAGCCGAACTGCAGCAGCTGCGCCAGAAACCACAACCCACCGAGACCGAGAAAGCCGCGCTGGAGCGATTCACACAGATGGAATCCGTAGGGCGAGAAGCCCTTCAAAGCCTCGCCCAACAGCTGAGCCAACAACTCGAACAGCAAGCCCAGCAGATTGGTAACCAGGTAGACACAACGGTACGCGAGACGATTGCCCAAGTTGCCAAAGAGAAAAAGCTGGCGCTCGTCTTTAGCGCTGGGGCAGTCCTCTACGCGGAAAACGACATCACCAACGAAGTCATCAAGCGGTTAGACAGTCGGAAGTAACCCCCTAACACGCCCTCCCTCAAACGGGGAGGGCGTGTGGCGCTCCGCTTCTACCGTCGGCGGATGACCTCGATGGCTTTGTCCAGTTGCGGGTCGCGCCCCGCTGCCTCGTCGTCGGGCGTGAACTCCACAACATGATCAGGCATGGCGCCGTTGCCTTCCAAGTTGATGCCTTTGTCGATGGTATACCAGCCACGCCCGGGCGTGCTGACGGTGCTGCCGTCCATCAGGCGGCGTTGCCCCGTGCTAATCACCCCGCCTGCGGTCGGCATGCCCACCAGTGGTCCGCGTTTGAGGGTCTTGATGGCGTGCGCGAAGATTTCGGCGTTGCTGAAGCTGCGCTCGTTGCACAGCACGGCGATTGGCAGGTGCCACCCGATGACGGGCAGACGGTCTTGGGGGTAGCCGCGCGCGCCGTTGCGCCCGATGGTATAGGCGTGTCGCACAGGGTGTAGCATCGTCAGCAGGTAGTCGGCGGTGCGCCCCCCGCCGTTGAAGCGGACATCGATAATCAGCGCGTCCTTGCCATAGGCGACGGCGTATAGGTCGCGTTCGAACTCGCGCAGACTCGCCTCGCCCATCGCTTGGATATGCACATACCCGACGCGCCCGCCTGTGCGCTCCTCCACATACCGCCGATTGCGCTCCACCCAGTCGCGATAGACAGCGTTGTTGAACTCGGCGACGGAGATGGGGCGCAAGTAGACCATACGCTCGTTGCCGTCCGCGCCGCGCACCTTGAGTTCGATCCGCTTGCTGACCGTGTTGTCCAGCAGTTGGTAGAGGTTCGTCGTACGCGCAAGCGGCTTGCCATTGACGGCGAGGATGCGCTCGCCTGGCTTGAGGTTCACCTCGCGTCGTGCGGCAGGCGTGTCGGGCAGCACGCGCTCGATTAGTAGCCCGTCGTCGTCGCGCGAGTCGCTGAAAACCACGCCCAGCATACCCGTGTTGGACGGCGCGTCCGTGCTTTCACCCCGCGCCAGCGAGAAACTCAGGTGCGAGGCGCGCAACTCGCCCAGCATCATCAGCACGACCGCCGTGAAGTCGCGGTCGCTCTGGGCGTAGGGCAGGTAGGGGCGGTACTTCTCGCGCATCGCCGCCCAGTTCACCCCGTGGAAGTTGGGGTCGTAGAAGGTCTCGTTGAGGGTACGCCATGCGGCGTCGTAGAGGTACTCGCGCTCGCGCGGCAGGTTGATGACGATTTCGGCGTCGGTGCGTGTGGTCTGCGGGTTGCCCCCCGACGCCGCGATGCGCTGCAGCCGTCCCCGATTGAGGTAGTAGACGGTCTTGCCGTCCTTGCTCCAGCGCAAGTTTTCGGGTGACGCGCCGCCTGTGGTGAGGCGTCGCTCGTCGCTGCCGTCCCACTTGATGACATATAGGTCAGGCTGCCCCTGATACGCGCTGCGGAAGGCGATTTGCTCGCCGTCGGGCGCGACGACCGCCTCTTGCACGCCCGCCGCGTAGCGCGTCACAAGGCGCACACGCAGGTGGATGTCTTCGAGGTCAATCTCAACGCGCACGGGGTCTTTTTTCTCGTCGGCTTTTTTGGACGCGTCGTGCTTGTCGTCTTCTTCGTCTTCGCGGTCGGCGCGAGTGCGCTCATAATCCTCGCGGCGCAGCCACACATGGCAGATGTTCAGCACATCGGTCTCGCGCTCCGAGAGGAACACCAGCGCGCGTCCGTCCGCCGACCAACTCGGCGCGAAGTCGTTGCGCGGGTGGCGCGAGATGTTGTAGACGACGGGCGCGTCGTCAACGGCATCGCCCGCACCTGATGGCTCTTGCTTTGGCTCGGCGTCGGGCATGGGCGTCTGGAACTCTGGCACACGCACGACGAATACATCGGCGTTGTAGTTCTCGTCGTAGCGGTCAAAGGCGATCCAGCGGCTGTCGGGCGACCATGCGATGTTGCCCAAGTTCCACGACTCGGTGAGGGTGCGCTCCTGCTGGGTCTCTAAGTGGCGCACAACGAGTTCGCCCAGCCCGCGCTGGTACGCCAGCAGTTTGCCGTCGGGCGAGAGGCGCGGCTTGCTTGCGCCTTGCGGCGCGTTTGTGAGTGGCTCGATTTTGAGTGTGCGGGCGCGGCGCAGGCGCGGCTCGTCCGCGTCGCCCGATGTGAGGCGGTAGATTTGCACCATCCCGTCTCGCTCCGCCGCAAAGTAGAGTGTCTTGCCGTCGGGCGAGAGTTGCGGGTCGCTCTCTGGCTCTACCGTCTCGGTCAGGTTGCGCGAGGGTCCGCCGTCGGGGAAGCGCGCGGCGAACAGTTCCCCGCGCACAGCGAACACGAACTCCTTGCCGTCGGGCGCGATTGCGTAGTCGTCTACATTCGCGCTGAAGGTGCGGCGCACCTGCTCGGCGGCGCGGGCGTCTTGCGCGGGAACCTGCAGCGGGATGACCTGCAGCGCGCCCGTTGCCGTGTCCAGCCGATACACCTCCATGCCCTGCTCGAAGGTAATCACCGCGCCGTTCGCGCTGATTTGGGGGAAGCGCACGCCGTCGTCCTTGAAGCGAGTGAGTTGGCGTGTGCGCCGCGTCTGGGTGTCCATCGCGTAGAGATTCGCCGTGCCGTCGCGCTCGGAGACGAAGTAGAGGGTGCGCCCGTCCGCGCCCCACATCGGGAAGGTGTCGGGCGTGTCGGTGTCGGTCAGGCGCACATAGCGGCTCGTGTCGCGCTCCAGCAGCCACAGGTCGCCCTGCGCGCTGCCTTTGTAGCCCTTGCGCCACCACGCGCTGTCGCGCCGTACGAACGCCAGCCGCTTGCCGTCGGGCGAGAGGGCGAACGGCGACCCCGATGCCTTGTGCGGGCGGTAGGGCGTGCCCCCGTCCAGCGGGGCGACATACGCGCTGAAGTCCGCCCCATACGGCTCGCTCTCGCGTCGCGATTCGAACAGCACGGCGCGGCTATCGGGCGTCCAGCCCCACGCGCGGTCGCGCCCCGAAAAGTAGGTCAGCCGCTGCACTGTGCCCGTGTCCAGGTGCAGCACGAACACATCGTCGTTGCCGTGTCGGTCGGAGGTGAAGGCAATCTTTTTGCCGTCGGGCGACCAAACCGGCGCGAAGTCATACGCCGCATGCACGGTCAATCGCTGCGCCACACCGCCTGTGATGGGAGCGACCCACAAGTCGCCCTGCCACGAGAACGCCACCTGCTTGCCGTCGGGCGATGGGGCAGGAAATCGCGCAAACCGTATCGTCGCTTGGGAAACGCTGCTGCAAAGCAGACTGCCGCACAAACTCGCCAGAAGGAACGCACGAATCCACATATCGGGAGCATAGGTTCGCCCCCGCGTGCGGGAATCCTGCCCCTTACTGTACCCCATAGGGTGCAGGAGTTATGCCTGCTGCCCGTTCTGGTTGAGGAAGCGTTGCTTGGCATCTTCACTGAATTCCACGACTCTTCTGCCTCCTTCACGGTAGCTCTGCCATGCAATCCCCTCTTCGCCGAAAATTTGGCGCAGTGCAACACCTATAAGGTCAAATGCCAACCTCTCAGGGTTCGCGATGCCTGCGTTTTCCGCTATAACATGAGCATAGAGCCTATCCTTGAGGTATACCCAAGTGATATATGGCTCATTCCGCATTCGTCGGTGTAGGTCGGGGTCGTTTCGGAGCCTCTGAATGACACGCTGCTGCAAATCGTCTAAGTAGTCTTGACTCGTGTCACTCTCTTCTGGGGCGAACTCGTCAACAGCAGCCTGGAGGTAGCGGGCGTGGAGTTGACTGGCATATGTCGGCGCGGAGGAGCGATTATAGTTTGCGTCTTGCAAGGCGTACCGCGCCTCGAACGAGAGGATGCGCATCGGTAGGGGATATGGCTTTCCACCCGCGCTGGACCAGAAGACGCAGTGTCCGGGAATCGGCTCGTTGAGCAGCGCGCTGAGCAGGTCTTCGCTGAAGTGGGCGTTGGCGCGTTGCACCGCCTTCAAGTCGCCTTCCGAAAGCAGGTGGAATACGAACCACACATCGCCTTGGCTGAGCAACTCTTGGGGGATACTTCCTGGTTGCTGGGTAATCATGAGTGCGCCAAGATCATACTTGCGTCCCTCTTTGACCCAGCGCACGAAGGGGGCGTAGGCGGTTTCCTCGCCGCGCCCCAGCACGCTCTGGGCTTCCTCAAGCACAGCGATAATCGGAATCGTGCGGGCGTCGCGCTTGATGAATTCATCCTGATTGCGCGTAAAGAGGTAATCCAGCAGGATGCCTGCCATAATTCGCGCCGTCTCGCCGCTCATCCGCGACAGATCGACCACGCATAACTTGCCGTCCCGCAGGGCTTGCTCTAACTGATCCAGCAGGCGGCTGTTCGGGTCGTGGAGCATCTGGATGATGGTGTGCATATTGCTACGGGCGGCGTTCGCCTCGACTGAGCTCATCCCGCCGCTGTCGCGGTCTAAGCCCATGAGGCGGCTAACTTCCTGCAAATCAGCGTTCAACCGCTCCTGATAGATTAGGTCTACGAGTTGCTTCCAGTGCTGGTAGTTTAGCCCTTTGAGTTTGCGCACATTCTGCTGGTCTTGGCGTTCGAGGGGCAGTGCGGCGCCCACAACCATCGACGCAGGCAGCCGCCGAATGTCCAGCTTAACTTTGCCTGCAACGAAACTGCCGTAAAACCCCGAAGGCGCTTCGCGGTCTGTGAACACCACGAGATGGTCTTGCAGGTGTGGCACATCGCATAACCCAGGTCGCCCCTTGTCGTCGGGCCAGAAGTATTCGCCGTCGCGGTCGAAAATCAGCGTGCCGACAGGTTCGGTGCGCTCTCCACGCTTTTCGATGGTTGGAGTTGTGCGGTACAGCTCCGAAAACAGGAGTTTAACGAGGTTCGATTTGCCGAAGCCCGACTGCGCGAAAATAAAGGTGCGCCGCGCCACCAGATTTTTTACAGGGAAGCGCACCAGCACATCGGGGCTTAGCAGGCGCATCCAGTCCTGTTGCGGACGGAGGGCGGGGTGTACCGTGTCATCGTTCTTGCGTGCCCAGATGAACTCGCCCATCGCTAAAAATCCCAGCGCGGCGCCTGCGTCTGGGCTGTCGCTGTGCCCTGCAATCTCGCGTAGCACGCGCGGCGTTGGAATCGCCACAGGGCTTCCGACATTCGGGAGCCGACGGTGCGAGGGCACGAAAGTCAACCGCCTATCAACCTGACGAAGCACCCCCAGTACGCGGATATTTACGCGGAACTTGAGGTACTTATCGCGCAGGTCTTCGGGAACCTCACGGTTGCCTATCACTTGGCGCAGCAGGTAATCTTCACCCTCAGGGTCTACGAGACGCCCTTCCGAGCGCAGCGCAGTAATTCGCCCCAGCACGACCTCGTCGTCGTCCGTCAGGCGCACCAGCAGGAACTGCCCGTGCATGGGTTGCTCGGCGTACTCCGCACGGTAGGGGAGCACCAAGTCGGCGTGGAACTCCAGCCCACCCTCGCTGAAGCCACGAAAGATGCCAATATAGCGCTCCTGAGTGATGAGCCTATCGTTGCTCATAGCCGCCACCTCGCTTCGCTTTGCTGAGCAAACGGAACACTTCTAAATTGCTAAGTTCGCTTGCGGTACTCGGCTCTCCTGCACACACGGCATCTCGGATTGCCTCCACCACTAACTCCTGCAGCATCTCTCCCTCGAATCCCGAAAGGTTCGCCTGCTCGTGCGCCTTTTGCAGGCAGAGGGGGTAGAACGGCTGGGGAAAGCCCGCTTGCGCGTCTGCCAGGAGGTAGCTGAAGACCTCGTCTACCTCGTTGCGCTCCTCATGGTAGACCCAGACATCGACGGGATAGATGGGGTCGTAGGGGCGGTCGCCGAATTTCGCAAAGTGCAGTTTGCCAATCACTTCGTAGTGCGCCTCCCCAGTTTCGGTTTCTGCCTCGGATTCTGGCGTGCGTCCGTATTGCGTCCAACGGTAGACCTGCTCCTCCATGAAGCGAGGGACAGGCAAATAGCAGGCGTCAGGACGCACGAGAACCCCCTCCAAAAACATCACCAAGTGGTACCGATCCAGAATGCGGCTTTGTTTGGCGATGCCGACGAGGAACACACGGCGACGCTCCCGCTGCCGCAACTCGTCGACACGGGCACGGATACGCGCCCACATCTGCCTAAACAAAGCAGGGTAGAAGATAAAGCCTCGCAGGAAGCCGTCGCGCACGAGCACGGTATCGGTCGCGAAACTTTGGTACATCACATAGGTGTATAGCACTGCCCACTCCATAAGGTCGCGGTAGTCTCGCACCCAGCGTCGCCGAACCTCTTGGGGCGGTGTGTCAGGATGGGGAATGAAGCGGCTGAGGTTCCACAAACCGTCCACTCCGAGGTCGTGCATGAGAATCCCTAACGGCGTTCGGTTCTCAAGGTGGAATTCGTTCAGCTGTGCGATGTTTGTGTAGGGGGAGACTACGCCAACATAGTGAGGTTTGCCGTAAGAGTCGACGATGCGCACAGGCACAATCAGGTAGGGGTCGAACCGAATGTAGTTTTCGCCACCGTCGGTAGCCATCAGCGCGACCGCCGTTGCGTTGCGCGGGCGGATAGGCTTCACGCGGTCGCGAAGGGAGCGCACTTGGCTTCGAATCTCCTCTAAATGCGCGTTGTCCAACTCCGTCATGCGACGGATGTCTTGGCGCAAAGCTTCGAGTTGTTCGCGATCCAGCATGATACATTAGTATACCATGACACAGATGTGCCGTTGTCAATCGCTTCAGGTATACTCTCTCCGCCTATGACGCTTGCGGACTTTGGCTGGGCGATTGTGCGCATCGCCATTATGCTGGGCTTTTTGCTGAGCGTGCTGCCGCTGCTGATTTGGCTCGAACGGCGCGCGCTGGCATGGTTCCAGAACCGCATCGGACCCAACCGCTTGGGACCGTTCGGGCTGCTCCAGCCGATGGCAGACGCGGTGAAGTTGTTTTTCAAAGAGGAGATTGTGCCCGCGAGTGCGGATCGGTTCATCTGGGCGCTTGCGCCTGCGCTGTCGCTGTTCCCTGCGCTGGTGGCGGCGGCGACCATCCCGTGGGGACCGAACCGCCTGCTGACCCCTGTGGCGGATGTGGACATTGGGCTGCTCTACTTTTTGGCGATGTCGTCGCTGGCGGCGTATGGGGTGCTGCTGGCGGGCTGGTCGTCGAACAACAAGTATTCGCTGCTGGGCGGGCTGCGTTCGTCGGCGCAGGTGATTAGCTACGAACTCGGCATGGGGCTGGCGTTGGCGACGGCGGTGCTGGCGGCGGGCAGCTTTCGCATGACGACGATTGTGGAGGCGCAGGCGCAGCCCCTGTGGGGCGTCGTGCCGTTTCTGCACAACTGGTTGATTTTCACGCCGTGGGGGCTGATTGGCGGCGCGCTCTTTTTTGTGTGCATGCTGGCAGAGACCAACCGCGCACCGTTTGACCTGCCAGAAGCCGAGAGCGAACTCGTGGCGGGCTACCAGACCGAATACAGCAGCATGAAGTTCGCGGCGTTTTTCATGGGCGAGTATATCGCGATACTGGCAATTTGCGGCGTGATGACCACCTGTTTTCTGGGTGGCTACCTCGCGCCGATTAACTGGTCGCCGATTCAGGCGTTGGGCGAGGGCGGCGGTTTCTGGGGCGTGGTGGCGGCAATCACGGGCGCGCTGATGCCCCCGCTGTGGTTTGTCGTGAAGCTGTTCGGGCTGTTTTTCAGCTTCCTGTGGATTCGCGCGACGCTGCTGCGCTTGCGATATGACCAGCTGATGAACCTCGGCTGGCGGTTCCTGATTCCTGTTGGGCTGGTGAACTTGGCGCTCCTGACGGTCTATGTGATTTGGGGCTGGGTTCCGTCGCTGATTGGCTACGCGCTCGCGATTGCGGTCTACTTGCTGGTGTTCGGTGCGCGTCGTCCTGAGCGGCGCACGGTCGCGCTGCTGTCGGAGGCGCAGCCGTATCGTCCGAAGGAGGCGCGAAGTGGCTGAGCGGGTGCTGTTTTTCATCCTGGCGATTGTGGCGATTGCGTCGGCGGGCGGCGTGGTGTTCTCGCGCAACCCTGTGCGCAGCGCGCTGCTGCTGGTGCTGAACTTTTTCACGCTCGCGCTGATCTACTTCATGCTCTCGGCGCAGTTCATCGGTGCGTTGCAAGTCATCGTCTACGCGGGCGCGATTATGGTGCTGTTTCTGTTCGTGATTATGCTGCTCAATCTCGGCTCGCCTGAGGCGGTGATGCAGGAGCGCGATTTGAAGCGCCCGTTGGCGTACCTAATCGGCTTCGGCATCTTGGCGACGCTGGTCGGTCAGGCGTTCGTGTTGCTGTTGCCGATGACGCCCCAGCCGCCCTCGCAGGCAGGCACGGCGAAGGTGATTGGGCAGGCGCTGTTTACGCAGTGGGCGTACCCCGTGCTGCTGATGGGCGTGCTGCTGACAGTGGGCGTGATTGGTTCGATTCTGCTGGCGCGAAGGAGGGTCTCGTAGCATGGAGGCGGTGCCGCTGAATGCGTACTTGGTGCTGTCGGCGTTTTTGTTCACGATGGGCGCAATCGGCGTGGTGGTCAAGCGCAACCCCATCGTGATGTTTATGTGCATCGAGCTGATGCTGAACGCGGCGAACTTGGCATTTGTGGCGTTCGCGCGGTATCAGACCGATTTGCTTGCGCAGGTGTCGGGGCACATCTTCGTGCTGTTCGTGTTCGGCGTCGCGGCGGCGGAGGTGGCGGTCGGGCTGGGCATCATCGTGGTCATCTTCCGCCTGCGCGAGAGCATCGATGTGGACGAGGTGAGCCTGCTACGCGGGTGAGGGCAACCGCGCCTGCAGGAACGCCCGCGCCCAAGCGTCCGCCTGCAGCGCGTTCTCCAGCGTTGCAGGTTGGGGCGTGTGCGCTGCCATCGCCTGCTCCACCAAGCGCGGGATGTCGGTGAACCGTATCTGTCGCTTCAGGAACGCTCGCACCGCGACCTCGTTTGCCGCGTTCAGCACGGTGGGCATCGTGCCGCCCGTGCGCGCCGCCGCATACGCCAACTCCAGACACGGGTAGCGCGCGGGATCGGGCGCCTCGAAGGTCAGTTGCCCGACCTGCTCTAAGCGCAGGCGCGGCAGTTGGATGTCCGCGCGGTCGGGATACAGCAGCGCGTACTCGATGGGCAGGCGCATGTCGGGCAGGCTCATCTGCGCCACCACCGAGCCATCTACGAACTCCACCAGCGCGTGGACGATGCTCTGCGGATGAATCAGCACCTCCACCTGTTCCAGCCGCAAGCCGAACAGGTGCTGCGCCTCGATGACCTCCAGCCCCTTGTTCATCATCGTGGCGGAGTCGATGGTGATTTTCGCGCCCATGTTCCAGTTCGGGTGCTTGAGCGCCTCCTCGACGGTGATGGCGTCGAAGGTATGCAGCGGGCGCGTGCGGAACGGTCCCCCAGAGGCGGTGACGATGAGTCGCGCGACTTGGCGAGGCGCGCCCGCATGCATGGCTTGGAACGCGCCCGAATGCTCGCTGTCGATGGGCAGGATGGGTGCGTTGCATTGGCGCGCAGTCGCCATGACCACCTCGCCTGCGGCGACCAGCACCTCTTTGGTAGCGAGCGCGACGGTCTTGCCCGCCTGCAGTGCGGCTAAGGTGGGTTTGAGGGCAATCGCTCCGCCGAGCGCGACGACGACCACATCCACATCGTCGCGCTGCGCAAGGGCACACAACCCCTCCACGCCCCAGTAGCGCACCGCCGCGAGCGTACCGTTGCTGGGCGGCTCCAGCAGCCCCAACGCCTGCACGCCGAACGCCTGCGCCTGCGCCAGAAGCGTCTCGGAATCGCGGTAGGTCGCCAGCCCCACCACTTGCAAGCGTTCAGGCAACCGCTGGATGACCTCCAGGGTCTGCTTGCCGATGGAGCCAGTAGAACCCAGCACTAAAACGCGCCGCATGCGCCGAAAGGATACCCCAACTGGCACGAAATGTGCTATAATATCCTTGCGGCGTGCGCCGACGCGCGTCGTACAGGTTATTGAGTGCATTTACGCAGGAGGTCAGTGAATGGAAAGAGCCTTTCGTTTCTTCGGATGCTTGGCAGGCATTTTGATCATCGGTCTCGCCTGCGGGGATTCGCGACACTCATATCCCCCCCTGTTCGTGAACAAGCCGATTTTACCGTCGTGGGCGCCGTTGTGGGAGTGGGAGCAGCCGCGCGATTGGGTGTTTCAGCACCGTGTGGTCGAGCATATCACGGGCGTGCAGGGCGTCGGCTCGTGCTGTGCGGAGGGCGTGACGCATGACGGCTATCGGCTGCATCTGTGCTTTGCGCCGGGCACCCCTGAATGGTATGTGGACTACATCTCGCGTCTGATTTTCGGCGATTTTCTGCCTGCCTACGATGTAGGCGGTCGCTGGAGCAGCACCTCGTATGGCAGCACAGGGTCGCAAGGCAACCCGATTCAGCTGCGCTGGAGTTTTGTGCCCGACGGGACGCTGGTACCAGGTTTAAGTAACGACTACGCGCCCAGCAACTTGATCGCCAGCATGAACAGCAAGTTCGGCGGCAACACGACGCTGTGGCAGAACCAGTTCCGCAACTCGTTTGCCCGCTGGTCGCAGGTCGCAGGACTTCGGTACACGGAAGTCAGCGATGACGGCGCGGCGTTCCCCAACAGCGCTGGCTCGGCGACCGCCCCACGCGGTGATGTGCGCATCGGCGGACGCAACCTGGACGGCGCTGGCGGCGTGCTGGCGTTCAACTATTTCCCCAACACAGGCGACATGGTCATCGACACCAGCGAAAACTGGCAGTCCAGTTCAGGAACCTACCGCTTCCTGCGCAACACGATTATGCACGAACACGGGCACGGCATGGGACTGGGGCATGTGATCCCCACGAACAGCAGCAAGCTGATGGAGCCGTACCTCAACACGAACTTCGACGGTCCCCAAGACGATGACATTCGCGGGGCGCATCGGCTCTACGGCGACCCCTACGAAGTGAACGGAACCGTTGCAACCGCCACCCCGATTGACCTGACCAACACAAACCTGGCGACGCTTGGCATGGCGAGTCTGGATCGGACGGGGGATGTGGACTTCTACCGCCTGATTGTGCCGCCCAGCCGCCGAATCACGATTACCGTGACGCCTGTCGGTGGCGTCTATCAGGTCGGGGGCGAGGACGGCAACCCGCCGCAGACCACGATTGACACCCGCGCGATTCAGAACCTGCAGCTGGAGCTGCGTGCCCCGAACGGCACAACCATTCTGGCATCCGCTACCGCTAACGGCGTCGGACAAGCCGAACAGATTGCCAACTTCGTGCTGTATCCCGCGGGCGGCAACTTCTATGTGCGCGTGTTTTCGGGAACTGGCTCCACGAACGATGTGCAGCGGTACGAGCTGCGCGTGCAGACCGTGACCTTGCCCACAGGCGATGTGGACGGCAACGGCTGCGTGGACGACGCCGACCTGCTGGCAATCCTGTTCAACTTCGGCGGCAACGACCCACGCTACGACCTCAACGGCGACAACATCATCGACGACGCCGACCTGCTGACCGTGTTGTTCAACTTCGGCAGCGGGTGCTAAGCGCCTGCGCGTCAAGAGCTCAACACGGCTTACCCTGCCCTACCCCTCCCCGCACGCGGGGAGGGATTCATCCTGTCAACGGGGGAACGGGGGCAATCCCCTGAAGTTGCCCGCGCCATGTTCAGCGTCGCCCCTGCGGTGTCGGTATCTAAGGAAGACCCCCTCGGCGCAGTCGCGAGTGTATGCAGCGATTGCACATAAGAGACCCCTGCTGAGGTATACTCCCTCGCATGAAACCAGTCCCAACGACGCGCATCGAGTATGAAACCTACACCCTGCCGAACGGTTTGCAAGTGATTCTCTCGCCGCATCGCGTCGCGCCGACTGTCGCCGTGCTGGTGCTGTACAAGGTCGGCTCGGTGAACGAACCGCGCGGCAAGACGGGCTTCGCGCACCTGTTCGAACACATGATGTTTCAAGGCTCCGAGAATGTGCCGCGCGAGATGCACTTCAAGTATGTGGAGTCCAACGGCGGCGTGCTGAACGGCTTCACCTCGTATGACCTGACCGCCTACTTCGAGTTGCTGCCCGCCTCCAAGTTGCCGCTGGGACTGTGGCTGGAGTCTGACCGCATGCGCTCGTTGCAGGTTTCGCAGGAAAACTTAGACAACCAGCGTGCGGTGGTCAAAGAGGAACGGCGACTGTCTGTGGACAACCAGCCCTATGCCCGCGCGATGGAACGCCTGCGTGAAATCGCCTACGACAACTTCGCCAATCAGCACTCGATTATCGGCTCGATGGAAGACTTAGACAACGCGACGCTGGAGGATGTGCAGGCGTTTTTCCGCACCTACTACGCGCCGAACAACGCGATTCTGGTCGTGGCGGGCGACTACGACCCTGACGAGGCGCGCGCGTGGATCGAACGCTACTTCGCCGACATCCCGCCCCAATCGCCTCCGCCGCCTGTGGATGTGTCGGAGCCTGACCGCGAAGAGCGGCGCGAAATGTTCCTGGACACGCTGGCGCAAGTGCCCGCCGTCGCCGTCACTTGGAAGATTCCGCCGCGCGGCACGCTGGAGAACGACGCCCTGCAAATCGCGGGCGACCTGCTGACCGATGGGCGCGCGTCGCGGTTGTATCAGCGGCTGGTGAAGCAGGAGCAAATCGCCGTGAGCGTGTCGGGCGGTGCAGAAGCGCGCCCCGCGCCCAGCCTGTTCCGCCTGTTCGTGCTGCACCACCCGCATGTAGACCCCGCGCAGGTGGAAGCCGTGCTGTACGAGGAGATTGCGAAACTGGCAGAAGCGGGCGTACCCGAGCGCGAATTGGAGCGCGTGCGGGCGCAACTGCTGGCGCAACGCTGGAGCGACAACCTGTATTACGGCATGCAAAGCCCGCTGGGACGCGCGTTGGGGCTGGCGTACTTCGCGGCGTTCGAGGGCGACCCCGACGGCGTCAACCGCGCGCTGGAGCGGCTGATGGCAATCACGCCCGACGATGTGCAACGCGCCGTGCAACAGTACCTGCACACGACGCGCAACCGCACCGTGATGCACATTCAGGCAGGTGCAGCGCAGGGAGGTGCGGCATGACCCGCGCGACGCCCCCGCCTGACCTACCGATGCGCCCGTCGCAACTGCCCACGCCCGAGTCGCACACGCTGCCGAACGGGCTGCGCGTGCTGACCCTGCCCGACAGGCGCGCGCCTGTGGTGGAGTTTCGGCTGGTGCTGCCCTTCGCGGGGCGCGCCTACGACGACCCCGACTGGGTGGGGCTGGCGTCGGCAACCGCGCGGCTGATGATTGCAGGCACGCCGAGTCGCACCAGCTTCGAAATCGCCGACGAAGCCGACCGCTACGGCGGCAGCATCGGCGTCAGCGCGAACACCGAGACGGCGACCCTCAGCGCACGCTGCCTGTCGCCCTACTTGGAGCCGATGACGCGCTTGATTGCCGATGTGCTGCTACACCCGACCTTCCCGCCCGACGAGGTGGAGATCGACCGCGCGAACACGCTGCAGCGACTGCGCCTGCAACGGTCGCAGCCGGGCTTTCTGGCGGAGGAGCGGTTCCGCGTCGCGCTGTTCGGGGCGCACCCATACGCCCGTCTTGCGCCCGACGAAGACGCCCTGCAACGCTGGGGCACGGACGAACTGCAGGCGTTCCACGCGGCGCGCTACCGCCCTGCCGAAGCGACGCTGCTGGTGGTGGGCGATTTTGACCCCGACGCGCTTCTGACAGTGCTTGGCGAGGCACTGGCGGAGTGGCAGGGCGCAGCGGTCGCCAAACCCGTGCCCGCACCGCCGATGCAGACTGCCGAGACGGGCTGGCAACTCGTGCCGCGCCCCAACTCGGTGCAGAGCCACCTGATGCTGGGCACACTGTGCCCCCCGCGCGACGCACCCGACAGCCTCGCGCTGCAACTCGCCGTCAGCCTGCTGGGGTCAGGAGCAAGTTCGCGCCTGTTTTTGACCGTGCGCGAGCAGTACGGCTATGCCTACAGCGTCGGCGCACACTTGGACTACTACCTGCGCGTCGGAGCGTTCGTCGCGGAGGCACAAACCGCCACCGAGAACACCCACGACGCCGTCCGCCAAATCCGCGCCGAAGTGGAGCGGCTAATTAACGAACCCATCCCCACCGACGAACTGCAGGCGACGCAGAACTACATGATTGGACGCCATATGCTGGGGCGCATCACGCTGGGCGGGGTGGCGGACTTGTATAAGCAGGCGGTCATCTACGGCTTGCCGCTGGACTACTGGCAGCGATACCCCGACACTCTGGCGTCGCTGACGGCGCAGCAGGCGCAAGCAGCGACGGCGCAGTATCTGCAGCCCGACCGTTTCGTGACCGTCGCGGTCGGCGAACCGAGCTTGGGCGAGGCGTCTTTGTAGCTGCGCCGTTCCCCCTGCAGAGGGAACGGCGCAGGTGAGGTTAGCGATTTTCCGTGCGGGTCGGATCGTACCAGTCGCGGCTGGGCGGTTGCCCAGGCGTCTGCTGCCAGGTCTGCTCGAACTTATGCCACTTGGCATGCCCGTCGGTGAACACATAGTTCGAGCCGCCGCTGTGGCGCGTAATCGCCAGCGTGGTCGGAATACCGCGCACAGCATCCCACAAACGGTCGTTCATCATGCCGTCCACCACGCGCGGTGGGTTGCCCCAATACATCGGCATAAAGTGGTCGGCGACAATCAGCATGTTCGGGTACTTGCTGTTGCGCTCCGCCAGCTCCGCCGAGAAGATGCACTGCGACGGGAACTGAATCGACGCCAGCGTCACGGGGCGCGGGCTGGTCGGGCTGCCATGCGGCGGGTGGAACGGGTCGAAGTAAGCGTTGAAGCCGTACGAAGTCATGCGCGGGTTCTGCGTGTCGTTCCACGCGGGGCTGTTGTCCGACGGGCAGCGGCGCAGCAGTTCGTTCTTAACATACGGCTGAATCAGTTTGATCCAGCTCTCGCCAGGCGTGCCCATCATCCGCACAGTTGGCAGCACCTCGTCGTAGTCCTGCGTATACATCTGCACGGCAAGCCCCATCTGACGCGAGTTGGACAGACACTGCGTCTGGCGTGCCTTCTCGCGCGCTTGCGCGAACACGGGGAACAGAATCGCCGCCAGTATCGCGATAATCGCAATTACTACCAATAGCTCAATCAGCGTAAAGCCATTGCGTCTCATTCAGAGTGCCTCCTTCAGACTGTGTGTGTTTCAGGTGGGCAGGTTGCCCACGCCAGCACAAAGTTTAGTAGCGTGCGCCTTCGCAAGCAGCGTGCTTGCGGACGGCAACTAACCCAGTCTGAAGGAGTCGCGGGGCGGCGGACTGCGCGGGACAATAGCGCGAGACAAAGGCGAGAGACAGAGTTGTGTGTACGGGACGAAGACGAAGCGTGGTGCGGGGATAGCCCACAAGGTCACCGACGCCATGCGCGGCATCACGGTCAGGGCGAGTTGCTGCTGCTCGGCGCGGTCGCACTGGCTCTGCGCCATCATCTGCTCCAGCGGGGTGCGGGCGCGCGCACAGCAGCAGTTCGCGCCGCCCGCACAGTCGCGGCACTTGCACACCGCCACATCGCAGCGCGGGCGCGAAAACGCCTCACGCCAACCCACTGCAGGCGTCTGACCCAGCACCAGCGCCACGAGCATTAGCATCTGCCAGCTGCGCACGCTTCTATTATACCCAATCAGTTCACTGAGTCAAGTGCGCAGCGAGTGCAGTGTAGGTATACTTCGTTCGCTATGAAGGTCGGGATCGTCGGTTGCGGGAACATCAGCCCCGTGTACCTGCGGGTGGCGCAGCGGTTTCCAGAGATCGAGGTGGTCGCGGTCGCCGACGCACTGCCTGAGTTGGCGCAGGAACGCGCCGCGCAGTTCGGCATTCCGCATGTGCTGGAGGTGGACGCGCTGCTGCAGCATCCCGATATCGAGGTCGTGCTGAACCTGACGCCGCCCAAAGCGCACGCGCCCCTCAACAAAGCCGCGTTGCAAGCGGGCAAGCATGTCTACTGCGAGAAGCCGTTCGGCGTCAACCGCGAGGAGGCGCGCGAAGTGCTGGACTTGGCGCAGCAGCGCGGGCTATACATCGGCTGCGCGCCCGACACTGTGCTGGGCGCGGGCATTCAGACCTGCCTGCACCTCATCCGCGAGGGCGCGATTGGCGAACCTGTCGGCGCAAGCGCGTTTATGCTTAGCCCCGGACACGAACGCTGGCACCCCAACCCAGAGTTTTTCTACCAAGTCGGCGGCGGACCGATGCTCGATATGGGTCCCTACTACATCACCACGCTCGTTACCCTGCTCGGCGCGGCGCGGCGCGTGGCGGGCATCAGTCGCATCACGCGCCCTACGCGCACCATCACCAGCGAACCCAAGCGCGGACAGACCATCACCGTCGAGACGCCGACGCACATCACAGGCGCAATCGAGTTCGAAAACGGCGCACTGGCGACGGTAATTATGTCGTTCGATGTGTGGGCGCATCGGCTGCCGTGCATCGAAATCTACGGCACGGAAGGCACACTGGGCGTCCCCGACCCGAACGGCTTCGGCGGCCCCGTGCTGCTGCGAAAGGCGGGCGAGTCGGAGTGGCGCGAGATGCCCCTCACACACCCCTACGCCGAACAGTACCGCAGCTTGGGGCTGGCGGAGATGATCCGCGCCATCCACGAAGGTCGCCCGAACCGTCTAAACGGGCAGCTGGCGTACCATGTGCTGGACATCATGCTGGCGTTCAACGACTCGTCGGCGTCAGGGGCGCATGTGCGCTTGGAGAGTACCTGCACCCCGCCTGCGCCGATGCCTGCGGAGGGGCTGTAGTCAACGAGCGACGCCGAACTAATACACCGACAGGTTAGGGTCTACCTCTTGCGCGTAGGCGTTCATGCCACCCGCGAGGTTCTTGACGCGGCGGAAGCCCATTTGCATAAGTAGGCGCGTGACCTGTGCGCTGCGCCCGCCCGAACGGCAGATGACGACCACCTCGTCGGCGGGGTTGAGTTCATGCACGCGCTCGGCAACCTGCGCCATCGGGATATGCTTGATATTCGGCAGACGGCTGATTTCCAGCTCGTACGGCTCGCGCACATCGAGCAGCACCGGCGGCTCGCCCGCGTCCAGTCGCTGCTTCAGCTCCTGCGGGGTGATGCACGGGATGCCCTGTAGGTCTTGGGGCGTCTCCTCGCCGCGTATGCCGCAGAACTCGGCGTAGTCAATCAACTCGCGCACGGTGGGGTTCGCGCCGCACACGGGACAGTTCGGGTCTTTGCGCAGCTTCAGCTCGCGCCAGCGCATCCCCAGCGCGTCCAGCAGCAGCAGTCGCCCAATCAGCGGCTCGCCCACCCCTAGGATCAGCTTGATCGTCTCGGTCGCCTGCACCAGACCAATCAGACCTGGCAGGATGCCCAGTACGCCGCCTTCCGCGCAGCTGGGCACCAAGCCTGGTGGGGGCGGCTCAGGATACAAGCACCGATAGCACGGACCCTGCTCCGCCCAGAACACCGACGCCTGCCCCTCAAAGCGAAAGATGCTGCCGTACACATTCGGCTTGCCCAACAGCACGCAGGCGTCGTTGACCAGGTAGCGCGTCGGGAAGTTGTCTGTGCCGTCTACAATCACATCGAAGTCGCGCATAATCTCCAGCGCGTTCTCGGAGGTCAGGCGCGTCTCGAAGGGAATCACATGCACATGCGGGTTGATGGCGTGTATCTTCTCGATGGCGGACTGCAGTTTGGGGCGTCCCACATCGCTGGTGAAGTGGATGATTTGCCGTTGCAGGTTGGAGTAGTCCACCACATCGAAGTCGACCAGCCCGATGGTTCCGACGCCTGCGGCGGCGAGGTAGAAGGCGAGGGGCGACCCCAGCCCGCCTGTGCCAATCAGCAGCACGCGCGCCGCTTTGAGGCGTCGCTGCCCTTCCATCGTGACTTCGGGCATAATCAGGTGGCGACTGTAGCGTAGCACCTCCTCTTGCGAGAGGCTGACGGCGTGCAGGCGGGCGTCGTCGATGATGCTGCGCACGGCGGGCTTCTCGTCCAGCAGCGTAGGCGCGCCGCCCGCCACCGACGGCACGATGGTTAGCTCCGCGTCGGGCGCCAGGGGCGTGTCCAGCCCCTGTAGGTGGCGCACATCCTCGTCGCCCAGATACAGGTTCACGAAGCTGCGCAGTTGCCCGTCCTCCTTGAACAGGTGCTGGCGCAGCTTGGGGAACGCTTCGGTCAGTTTTTCGACGGCTTCGCGCACGGTGGTCGCCTCTACCGCGAGTTGTGCTTGGTTGTCCGCATAGGGTCTCAGCGCTGTCGGGATATAGATTGTTGGCATAGTCGTTTCCTCCACAGTTAGCGTGTGATAAGGCGTTGGAATTCGGGATTGTTGCGTAGGCTCGCCAGGTCGGGGTCTTCTTTGGCGAGTCGGGCGAGTGCGGGGTCTAACTCGAGGGCGCGTGTGAGGTGGCGCAGTGCCGCGCGTGGGCTACCCGACAGCGCCAGCACGCAGGCGTAATCGTAGTGCAGGGCGGCGTCGTCGGGCGTTTCGGCGACCAGCCGTTGCAGCAGTTGTACCGCTTGCGCGTAGCGTTTCTGCTCGTAGAGGCGGTAGGCGCGTTCACGGGCGCGGAAGCGCAGTTGCAGGGTCAGCAGGCGTCGCAGCTCCTGCACAGGTTCAGGGTGGTCGTCCACGCGCAGGTCGATGTAGCGGTCGTCGAAGCCGCCGTAGCCGCCGTTTTTGCGGGCGACGAGGATTGCGGCGGATTGCTTGCCGCGCGAATCGCCGCCCGCCGTTTCGCCCGCTTCCAACGCTGCCATGAGTTTGAGTGCGAGTTCGCCCTGTGTTTTTTGGAACGCCTCCGCCATCGCTTGCACGACGGCTTCACCCGTGAGGATGTTGCCCTGCGCGGCGAAGTGCTTGCCTGCGATTCCACCTGCCCAGCGCAGGCAGCGTTGCCCTGTGAAGCTCGCGCTGCGCCCTTGCGCGTCCACAATCCCTATCTGTCGCTGCTCGCGCTGTGGGTCGCTTTGCGTCAGCCGACGGATAACCTCTTGCGGGGCGACCTTTCGGCGAAGCAGCTCCAGCCCCCGCGGTCCGTAGGTCGTGTTCGCGTAAGATTGAGTGGCGATAGCGCCGACGCCCGCCTGCGCAAACGGCACAACGGAGCCGACCGCCAGAAACTTCGATGCGACCGCCACGCCCACTTCACCCGTTTTGGGGTCTGCACCCACTATTGAGAAGGTTCCAAACCCCAGCCCATCTGTTCGCCCAGTCCTTAGCACGGCTAAATTATACCCATCGGGTACACTGCAAGTCGTGATTCCGCTGCTGATTGCCAAAAAGCGCGACGGGGGCGAGCTAAGCCGCGCGGAGATTGAGCAGATTGTGCTGGGCTATGTGCGCGGCGAAGTGCCCGACTATCAGGTCGCTGCGTGGCTGATGGCATGCTACTTGCAGGGGCTCTCGGACGCCGAGACGCTCGCGCTTACCGAAATCATGGCGGCGTCGGGCGAGCAGGTAGACCTCTCGGCGATTGATGCGCCCACGCTGGACAAGCATTCCACAGGCGGCGTCGGCGACAAGACGAGCCTCGTGCTGGTTCCCCTGCTGGCGGCGGGCGGGGTCGCGATTGCGAAGATGTCGGGGCGCGGGCTGGGCTTCACAGGCGGCACGGTGGACAAACTGGAGAGCATCCCTGGCTACCGCACGGAACTCACAGCGCAGGAGATGCTGGCGCAGGTGCAGCGCATCGGCTGCTGTCTGGCGGGTCAGTCGGCGAGCCTCGCACCTGCCGACAAGCTGCTGTATGCCCTGCGCGACGCCACCGCCACGGTGGAGAGCATCCCGCTGATTGCCGCGAGCATTATGAGCAAGAAGCTCGCGGGCGGCGCGCAGCACATCCTGCTCGATGTGAAGGTCGGCGCAGGCGCGTTTATGACCACGCGCGAGCGCGCCGAGCAGTTGGCGCAGACGCTGGTGCGCATCGGCGACGGCGCGGGACGGCGCACGCACGCCGTGCTGACCGACATGAGCCAGCCGCTGGGCTACACCGTTGGCAACGCGCTGGAAGTGCGCGAAGCGATTGAGACGCTGCGCCCCGATTTGCCCAGCCATCCGCGCTTCGAGGCGTTGGTGCTGGCGCTGGCAGGACAGGCGTTCGCGCTGTGCGGGCTGGAGCCAGACGCCGAACGCGGGCGGGCGCGTGCCGAGCGACTGCTGCGCCACGGCGACGCGCTGGAGAAGTTCCGCCAGATGGTGGAAGCGCAAGGGGGCGAGCCGCGCGTCGTGGACGAACTGAGCCTACTGCCGCGTGCGCCCCTCGTCGCCGAGTGGGTTGCCGCGGCGTCGGGCTATGTCGCGGAGGTCGCCCCGCGCACGGTCGCGCTCGCCGCGCTTCAACTCGGCGCGGGCAGGCAGAAAAAAGAGGACGCAATCGACCCCGCTGTGGGCGTGGAAGTGCTGAAATCCGTCGGCGACCCTGTGCAGGCGGGCGAGCCTGTGTTCCGCATCCACGCCCGCACGGAGGCGAGCCTCCAGCAGGCAATGGCGACCCTGCAGGGCGCGCTGCGCGTCAGCGAGACGCCCGTGCCCGCACAGGCGGTGCTGCTGGATTAACGACGACCGCGCCTACTCTGGCTCCACACCCAGTTCGCACAGTTTCTGCGCCAGTCGCTCAGCGCGTTGGCGCTCTTGCTCCAGCAAGGAGTCTCTGCCAGCGTCAGCGGGGCATTGACTTGACATCAGAATTGGCGTCCATCGGGTACAATCGGTAGGGCTGGCGCACGGTTCTGTGCGCAACAGGCTGGGTGAGAGCATGGCGTCCAAGAAACGCAACGGCAAGGCGCGCAGTGCGGGCAAGCGCAAGGTCGCCGACGCACCCAAAGAGCGACCGCAGCAGTATTACGACCGCATCGCGATTGGGTTGGTGTTGTTGGGGCTGGTCGCGCTGGTGAGCCTGACCGTGCCCAATAGCGGGGTGGTGGGCACGGCGCTGCGCGATGGGCTGAAACTGCTGTTTGGCAACGGCGCGTTCCTGCTGCCTGTGGTGCTGTGGGTTGCGGCGGGCGCGCTGGTGTTCGGCTACGGCAAACTTGCGCTGCCCGAAGTGCTGACGGGCGGGCTGATCGTGTACCTCGCGCTGCTGGGCTGGCTGGCGCAGCCTGGCGCGTCGGGCGACTGGTTCGCCGCGGACGCGCTGCGGGCGTCGGGCGGCTATCTCGGCGCGGTGCTGGGCTATACGCTACACCTCGCGCTGGGGCAGGCGAAAGGTGTGGTGCTAAGCGTGCTGGGTGTGCTGGGGCTGCTGATGCTGTTCAACCTGCCGCTGGCGCAGGTGTTGCGCGGGGTCGGGCGCGCAGTGTGGCACGGCTGGCGCGGTGCGTCCACTGCCACCAAGACGGTTGCCTCGGTAGCCAGCAGCGCTGCCAGCAAGGTCTCCGAGCGTGCCCAGCGCAAGACTGATGAGCGACGCCAGAGCGTGTCGGAGCGCGCCGTCGTCGCCCCGCGCACAACCGACACTGCGACCCGCCGCGCCGACACGCCCTCCCCTGAACGCGCCAGCACACCCGTCGCCGATACCGCCACCGCCGACACGCGCGACGCGCCCAAACCCGCCCTACCTACCCCCAGCGCGTCGGGCAACTACACCTTGCCACCCTTGTCGCTGCTACGCGAGCCGCCCGCGCCACCCAAACGCAACCAAGCCGAAATCAAAGAGAAAATCGCCAAACTGGAAGAGACCCTACAGGACTTCGGCATCGACGCAAATGTCGTGGAAGTAGCGCACGGACCGACCGTCACCCGCTACGAGATTCAACTCGCGCCAGGCATCAAGGTCAATCGCGTAGTGAACTTGGCGGACAACCTTGCGATGGCGTTGGCGGCAATCGCCGTGCGCGTGGAGGCGCCCATTCCTGGCAAGAGCGCAATCGGCGTGGAGGTGCCCAACGACCACCCGCATGTGGTCGCCCTGCGCGAGGTGATGGAGAACGCCGAGTTCTGGAACGCGCCCAGCCTGCTGACCGTCGCGCTGGGCAAGGATGTCGCAGGCACGCCCAAGTACGCCGACTTGTCGCGCATGCCGCACCTACTGATTGGCGGCGCGACCAACTCAGGCAAGAGCATGTGCCTGCTGTCGATGATTGCCTGCCTGCTGTTCCGCGCCACCCCGCGCGAGTTGCGCTTCGTGATGATCGACCCCAAGCGCGTGGAGCTGACGCTGTTCGATGGAATCCCGCACCTGATGTGCCCTGTGGTGCGCGATGTGAAGTTGGCGGCGGGCGCGCTGCGCGCTCTTCTCAAGGAGATGGACAGGCGGTACGACCTGTTCGCCGAGAAGGGCGTGCGCAACATTCAAGGCTACAACGAGCGCGCCGCCGAAGACGAACGCCTGCCGTATGTGGTGGTCATCATCGACGAGCTGGCAGACTTGATGATGCAAGCCGCGTCGGAGGTGGAGACCTCCATCGCGCGGCTGGCGCAACTCGCCCGCGCGACAGGCATCCACCTCGTGATTGCCACGCAACGCCCCTCCGTCGATGTCATCACGGGCACAATCAAGGCGAACATCGCCAGCCGAATCGCGTTCGCCGTCTCCAGCCAAGTGGACAGCCGCACGATCCTGGATATGGTCGGCGCGGAGCGGCTGCTGGGGCGCGGCGATATGCTGTTTTTGCCGATTGACGCTTCCAAGCCGACGCGCATTCAGGGCTGCTTCGTGACGGAAGCCGAGATTGAGGCGTTAGCGGACTTTTGGCGCGCGCAAGAATCGCCGACCTACCTGCTGCACCCGACCGACTTCGACGCGCCCGTCGGCGGTGAGTTCGAAGAAGACGACGCGGAGGACGAGCTGTACCCTGCGGCGGTGCGCTTGGTGGTGGCGCACGGGCAGGCGTCCACCTCGATGCTGCAGCGGCGGTTCAAAATCGGCTACGGGCGCGCCGCGCGGTTGCTGGACTTGATGGAGCGACGCGGCATCGTGGGACCGCTGGACGGCGCGAAGCCCCGCCAAGTGCTGGTCACCCGCGCCGAAGCCGAGCAGATGCTACGGCAGTATGAGTAGGCTTACCCTCGCGGATGCGCCTTTTTGTAGACCTCTTTGAGGTGGTCAAGGCTGACTTGGGTGTAGATTTGTGTGGTGCTGATGTCTTCGTGTCCGAGCAGTTCCTGCACGGCGCGCAGGTCTGCCCCGCCATTGAGCAGATGCACGGCGAACGAGTGGCGCAGCGTGTGCGGCGAGATGGCTTTCTCGATGCCCGCGCTGGCGGCGTACTCTTTGAGTTTGTTCCAGAAGCTGATTCGGCTCAGCGGCGCGCCGCGGTCGTTCAG